>OJQP01000006.1_pt1 | contig 293172 bp, 258 predicted proteins | sample 1598871 | NCBI WGS metagenome assembly OJQP01 (sample SAMN03922520, study PRJEB24848) | human gut metagenome | isolation source: stool sample | host: Homo sapiens | place: Germany | collected 2010-02
GGCGGCTGTCAATTCGACATAATTTTCTTGTGATACTTTACCGTACATGAGCATTCGCGCCGGGGTTGTCATTCCCGTATCCTTCCAGCAAGTTGATACCGCCCCATACGCCCAGACCGCCGCCGAGCGCGATCACCAGCGTTTGCAGCACGTCAATCGTGGAACTGAAAAATGTCATGGCATTCCTCCTTTGTTTTTCACATAAAGAAAAGCCGCTCCGGTATGGGCGGCTCAATGCGTCCCACCTCACGGGCAGGGCGCGCGGATGTCGTAGAACGCGTCTGGCTCTATGACGGCTCTTCCTCCTCTCTTTCGTCCGTTTCAAAAGTCACGAAGGTGTCGCCTGGTTTAACCGTCAGGCGGGTAGACAAAAACGCCTCGATGTTAAAGGCGTTTTTGGGGTCCGCATCAGCGGTGTATGGGTAATTGGGGTGCCTGGTAATATCGTACTTGTCCGACAGGAACGGCCGCACACCACGTAGCTGGAGGATGCATTTGTTGCCGCTCATCGTGGCAAGCTCGTCCACGGCCATGAGCTCCTTTCCCAGCTTTTGATAGTTGAGCGAGTGGGATACCTCGCGGCCCCGGCTTTCGCCGGTATTGTAGGTGTCGATGGTTTCACGCCCCAGCGTCTCCGCCAGCTCCTTGAGCGTGGTACGCTCCTTGCCGCCCAGGAACAGCATGCTGTCGCAGTTGCCCACGATGGTGTCGGCGTTGTCCTTGTAGATGGCTTTGAGCTGGGACTGCGCCTGCAATACCAGACAGGCAGAGATCTCACGGCTGCGGATGGTGGCAATGAGCTTTTCCAAGCGGGGAATCTGCCCGATGTTGGCGCACTCGTCGATCAGGCACCGCACATGGATGGGCAGCCGCCCGCCGTACACATCATCGGCTTTCTCACACAGAAGATTGAACAGTTGGGTATAGCACATGGAAATCAGGAAGTTGAACGAATCGTCCGTGTCGCTCATGATGAGAAACAGCGCGGTCTTTCGGTCGCCCAACGTGTCCAGCTCCAGCTCGTCATATGCCGTCAGCTCCCGAAGCTCCTGAATGTCGAATACCGCCAGCCGCGCGCCGCAGGAAATCAAAATGCTTTTTGCCGTTTTGCCCGCCGCGAGTTTGTATTTGGCATATTGCCGGACGGCAAAATGGTCGGGCTTTCGCTTGGCCAGTTCCTCAAATTCAAGGTCCACGTTGTTCTGGAACTCCTCATTGTCCTCCCGGACCTCCATGCTGCTGATCATTTCAATCAGGGTGGCGAAGTTACGTTCCTCCGGGGGCAGCTCGTAATGGATAAAGCCGATCAGGGCCGTATAAAGCAGCACCTCGGCCTTTTGCCAGAAATCGTCCCCGCTTTTGCCCTCGCCTTTGGTGTTGGCCATGAGGCAGCTTACGAGCTTGAGGATGTCCTTCTCGCTGTGAATGTAGGCAAAGGGGTTGTAATGATGGGACTTTCGGAAGTTGATGGTGTTAAGAATCTTGATGCGGTAGCCCTTCCTTTGCAGAAGCCGTCCGCACTCCACGACTACGCTTCCCTTGGGGTCGGTCACGACATAGGAGCTGTGGCACTGCATCAGGTTTGGCTTGATGAAAAAGCGGGTCTTGCCGCTGCCGCTGCCGCCCACGACCAGCACGTTTTTGTTCCGCGCCGTCTGCGGGTCCCTGGGGCGGTTGTTCATGGTCAGCCTCTCCGTTTGCGTCAGGATCACGTTTTTCTGAAACACCGGGTCGATATAGGGCGCGATGTCCTCGCGCGTGCCCCATCTGGCGGAGCCATATTCACGGTTCTTTCTGTATTTACGGGCGTTTTTGCTCTTGAAGTAAACCGCGGCTCGCAACAGGGCCGCCGTGACCGCCCCGGTCAGGAGATCGAAGGGATGGAGGCTTGGAATGGGCGGAGAGAAAGCAGCCTCCAGCGTTTTAGGCAGGTTGAGCAGCGTCTGGGTCGCATCCGCGTCTTCGGCCATCCGCCACGCCTTTCCCAGGCAGGTGGCAGCCAGCGCAACGAACAGGTAGGGAAGCAGGCGAACCGCCGTCTTTTTGAGTTTCTCGTTCACCGTTCCAGCCCCCTGTGCGCGTTGGGACGGGTCAGCATCCTTGTCTCCCGCCGACGTTCGCGCCGGGTGTTCCGCCGTTCCTCCCGGCGGGCACTTCGGGCGGTGTACTCCTCAAACGCCGCGGTCAGCGCATCCGCATCTTTCGCCTTGAAGAACACCAGGTAGCGCGGCTTCTCCCGGTCCTTTTTGAGCGCGTAGTCCACGCCATACTTCCGCGCCACCCGCTCAAAGGAGCGGATGTTGCCGTCCGTGATCTCGATGTTCGTCACGCCCTGCCCCTGACCGACCAGTTCTCTGACCGTCTGCCGGCCCGTGGGCGGGGCTTTGGCTTTCTGCCGGCAATGGGCCAGATACTTGGTGATCGCACTTTTTAGCGCCCGGCCTGTCATTTTGGTGGTGTTGATGACCAGCGCCACCGCCCGATGGTCGATATCTTCCTGCATGGAGTCCTCCTTTCTGCGATTGAGCAGTTCAATTACGATTTGGGTTAAGCATAAGAAAGCATAAGATGAAGCGATTCTGTAAGCACTTTGTTGTGCAGCCCATAGATACTTTTTCTTCGTTGACAAGTCGGTCATAGCATGATTTTGAAATCAGCCCGGCTGGAAAAACGTTCCGCTTTGCGATATAATCATTCTGATGGTCAAAGACGATTTAACGTAGGCACAAGGATAGCGGCTCGAAAAAACAGAAAACAAAACCCGTTAAAGCCGAAGGATGCATAGCTTGCATTGATACCGATATTCTTTTGAAAAGGAACGAGCAAATATGTCAGACAAAGGAAACTTTGGAGTTGAACTTGCAAAACTTGTTTTAAGACTTGATGCCATCGGAAGCTACCAGAAAAGCAACCCGATTTACCACTACACTTCTCCACAGGGGCTGCTCGGCATCCTTCAACCCGAAAATCCTGTCCTGTGGTTTTCGCGATATGACGCACTGAATGACAAGACCGAAGGGATGCATATTTTTGAAGTATATGACAGAGTATGCGACGATCTGCTTCGCAGAGAACAAATCAGCAAGCCGTTCTATGAAAGCATCCGGCATCTGAGATATCCGGTGAAAGAAGCTTTTCTGTATGGAGATCTAACCAAGAACACCGCACATATCAAGTCAGACGAATATGATTGCTATATTTGCTGCTTTTCCAAGGCAAGAGACTCTTTGCCCATGTGGAATTACTATACCAAAGATGGTAAATATGAAGGATATAATATTGGTTTCTCCTTCTTTGAAACGCTGTATGTCGATATTCAGAATCCTTTTGAAACCAACTGCCATTTTAATTTGTGCAATGTAATATATGAGGATGATGAGAAAGAAAGGATCATTCAAGATGAGCTTATATCGTGTTTCAGCATCATCGACGATTTCAATTCACAAATTCAGTCTATCCAGTATCACATTATGGAATTTTTAAAAACAGTTGGGTTGATTTTTAAGTCCAGTTGTTTTAAGCACGAGGAAGAAGTTCGGGCAATTTTCACTGTGCCTAAAAGCAACCAGAAATTTGAAGTGAAATACAGAGAGAAGAATGGTTACATCATCCCATACATTGCATTGGCTTTCCAAAAAGATAACGTCCGTGAAATTACTATTGGTCCATTATTGAATGATGATATTGCTCAAAGCAATTTAATGCGTATGACCAGAGCATATCAGTATCCCGTTAGGGACTTTAAGACTTCGGAGGTTCCAATTCGCTATTAATGTTGCGACAATTCTCGAATCCCTTCTATTACAATAAATTTGGACAGGAAAGCCGGGCAGCCAGTCCGGCTTTCTCTCCATCTCGTGCCTAAGCTACAATAAGGGGAGCAACTGGCTGACCAATCCCTCCTTGGGCTTTTATGTCCGTTCGAAAGACTGTCAGCCATCCTCTTGTTGCAGCGTTCGATTTGAGCAGGTTGAGCCACCGGATACCGGAGAGTTCGTGTCACCCAATAGATTGAATCGGCAGCGAGAAAAGATGGATTTCCGGTTGCAGATTCTTGGTATTGGAGGAATGTGAATGAACTGCATTGGCATCGATGTTTCCAAGGGCAAGAGCACGATTGCAGTCATGCGGCCCTTTGGAGAGGTAGTGGTTTCACCCTTTGAAGTGTGCCACACCGTCAGTGAACTGAGCGAGTTGGCAAGGCTGCTCAAAAGCCTGGACGGTGAGACCCGTGTGGTGATGGAATCCACGGGCAATTACCATGCGCCGGTGGCCTGGCTGCTCCACGGCGCAGGGATTTATGTTTCCGTAGTCAATGCTATGCTGGTGCATGACTACGGGAACAACAGTTTAAGACGGGCCAAGACTGACAAGAAGGATGCCGTGAAGCTGGCCAACTACGGCCTTGACCACTGGATCACGCTGCCGAGATATGTCCCGGAAGAAGATGCCCGGCTCATGCTGAAGACCTGCTACCGCCAGTACCAACAGTATTCCAAAGTACAGACCATGCTGAAAAACAACTTGATCTCCCTGCTGGACACCGCTTTCCCTGATGCAAACCGCCTGTTTACCAGTCCGCCCCGCGCCGATGGCAGCGAAAAGTGGGTGGACTTTGTAGCTGCTTTCTGGCATTGCGAATGTGTCTGTGGCCTGTCTAAGAAAGCCTTTACCACCAAGTACCAGAAGTGGTGCAGAAAGCACGGCTACAATTTCAGTGAAGATAAGGCGCTGGACATTTATGTCTCCGCCTGTGGACGCTTCGGTGTCATGCCGAAAACAAAGACGGCAAAACTTTTGGTAGAACAGGCCATTTCCCAACTCCAGGCAACTTCCGCCGCGTTAGCTGCTCTCAAACAGGAGATGCAGTCTCTGGCAGCTTCTCTGCCGGAGTATCCTGTGGTGATGGAGATGTTTGGTGTTGGCCCCACACTCGGCCCCCAACTCATAGCTGAAATTGGAGATGTGCGCCGTTTTCATTCCAAGAAAGCGCTAGTGGCCTTTGCGGGTATTGACGCCCCGCCCTACCAATCCGGCCAAATAGATGTCCGCAGCCGCAGTATTTCCAAGCGGGGATCTGCCTCCCTGCGCAGGACACTTTTTCTGGTGATGGGCGTCCTCCTGCAATGCGCTCCAATGGATGAGCCGGTCTACCAGTTCATGAACAAGAAACGCTCTGAGGGCAAGCCCTACCGTGTCTACATGATGGCATCCGCCAACAAGTTCCTGCGCATCTACTACGCCTCTGTGAAAACCTATTTGGATTCTCTGGAGCACAACTAATTTTCGTGTCATACCATCTGGCTGGCCGCCGTTTCGATTTTGAGATGCTCAGCGGCTTGATTTTGTGTTGTCTTTTTGCCGCTCCCCCCAAATCTGAAATTTCTACTTGACTTTTGTTAGCAGGTCTTTCGACTTATCCTATACTGCTCTTTCTTGCTGTGTCTGTGCGAGGTATGACATATGTCCCTGCTCTCTCTGTTTCTCATTTTCTACGATTGATCCATCTATCCATCCGTCCAAACCAGCTACCGCACGCAGCTCACAACATGCCGCCGAAGCTGCCGGTTGACTTCCGCCTGGTTGAAGCTCTCCAGCGTCATGGGCGCGTTGTACAGCGCCGTCAGCAGATACCTGCGGATATTGCGAATCGGACCGGTGGTCCTCCGCATGCACAGCAGCACATACTCAATGTGTTCGCTGGTGAGCCGCTTGAGCTGTTCCTTGACTGTTTCGGCAGGGTGCTCCTCTCCGCCCACGCTGATCGTTTCCTTCCCTGAGCAGAGCGTTTCTGTCATCAGAGACACGATCTCATCAAGCTGTGCAGCGCTCACGCGCGGGTCCTCCAGCAGCGCGTCATACTCGATCTGATATTCCACCCGCGCCCGGCAACGGTCCAGCTCGCGCTTTTCCGGAAGGATGGGATGGATGGATGCTATTGGTTTCGTTTTTTCTGGATTCGTATTGGATTCTTGTTTCTTTAATTGCGTGGGATCTTCCTGTGCAGGTTTCTCCTGCGTTGGATTTTCCAATACAGGTTTCTCCCGCGCAGGCTTCAGCGCGCTTCTGGATGCGGGTATGGGATGTTCGTAGATGACGTACTCCGCGTTGGCCAGCTGTCCTTTGGGGGTGCGAGTACGGCTGCGCACGACATACCCGGCCTGCTCCAGTTCCCGCACCGCCTCGCGGATGGCGTCCACGCCCTCCCTGCTGATGCGGGCCAGCCCCTTGAGCGTATAGTCCCATTCTTTGGGCAGAGAGAGCATCATCGAAAGAAGGCCCTTTGCTTTCAGAGACAAACGCCGGTCCTTGAGGTGATGGTTGGACATAATGGTATAATCCTTTGTTTTTTCGACCCGGAACACCGCCATGGCTTCTTCCTCCGTTTCTTTTTTGGGTATGAGAAAAGCCGGAGCGTGGTTGGCTCCGGCTTTGAACGCTAAAAGCGCGTAACCTTGGGGCTACGCGCTTTTAAATAAGGAGTTGGTGTATTTTGATCTACAGTTGATGTTCCTAAAGCCCCTTTCGCTCCTGCAAAAGCTTTAGAATTTGATCGGTATTGGCCTCATTTACTCCGCCTGGATAAGTCGCATCAAAACGTACAAGGACCTCAAGCGATGCCTGCTCATAGGCTGCAACCTCGGCATATTGTTTTTCAAATTGTCCGGTGCGCATTGCATTTTCGATAAATTCGATAGATGCTGGCGGAAGCGCATCCCAGGTGCCGTAGAGATGAACAGCGGCATTTTGGATCTGCTCCATTGATATAGGCTGGTTTCGTTTCTCATGTTCCGCAAGAATACCCAGCACATCCGAAAGATCGTTCTTGTACTGCCGTCCAGAGCGGAGTTTCATGGCGATCAGATATTCCGCAGCGATTGTGCGAACCTCCAGCACATTTGCATAGGTTCTGTAGTGTGTAGAATACTCAACGAGTTTCGGGGAAAAGGAAACCGTCTGAGCGAAGTCCTCATTCAACCATCCATTGGGAAGTCCAAAGGTATCGCCCACATGATTGATCGCATCCTTCATGCTGGATGCGGCCTGGATCAGCGCGTCCACATCCGTGGTTGTATCCCGAAAACCGTAGTTGACAAGGATCGCTGCGCCTCCGACCAGTATCAGCTCGGCCTTCATCCCTTTTCCTGCACGTTTACGGTATTCCTTACCAAGCGCTTTCAGATAGCCATCTATATTGTCTTTGGAAAACTGGATTTTTGATTCAGACAACGTTTCTCACCTCTCGCTCCACAATATTGAAGCGCATAAATTCCGGGATGGCCTGCTTTTCAGCCTGCTTTTTTGCTTCGTCAGACTTGGAGGCCACGCATTGCGCCAGAATACTCGCAGGATAAACGGGCTGTTGCAAATGGCATCTGCGCAGATCATCATACCTGTTGCACAAAGGAATCTTGTTGACCCGGCTGATATAATCCAGCATGGCAAGCAGGTAGAAACTTTCCGCGTACCACTTGCGTTCAAAATAGGTACGGATCTCGTCTTTTTTCAATGTATCGATCAGAAAGTCGATATCGCCCATTTCTTTAACCCGATGGCATATGCTGCTTTTGAAAAGCTCAAAGCTGTTCCTTGTCATAAAGCAGGGCGAAAGCAGTTCTTCCATTGTCGTGCCCAAAGCCCGCGCCAGGCGGTAAACGGTTTCAGCACTGCACTTTTCCAGCTTCGTTTTGCCGCTGCAAATATCGTGCACCGTCGCATATGGAATACCGCTGCTTTGCGCCAGTCGATACATGGACATCTTCTTCTGTTCCAAACATTCCACAAGCATCATGATTTCGGTCCTCCTTTCAGCTCCATTATATCGGCGCACCGTTATAGTGTCAATGCGATTTTTTGCCACCTGAAACCGAAACATCGTTTGTTGCGTTTGTGACGACATTCGTTGCTGCTGACTCTATTTGGGGAAAAAGCCGGAGCAAGGATGGCTCCAGGTGACCACTCGTCATACTACGGAATGAAATCTATCGGATTGAAAACATAAAATTTTACTTGTTGAAGTTGTAAAATCTCTCCGATTGGAATACAATAGAACCGAGGTGGGACAGATGGAGATGAATGATTATTTGCCCCGTGTGATCGACGCAAGGCTTGACGAATATCTGCAAGCCTTTGGGGCGGTCTGCGTGGAGGGCCCCAAATGGTGCGGGAAAACCTGGACATCCCTCCACCACAGCAACAGCGCGATTTTTATCGGCGATCCCGCTGGCAATTTTCAGAACCGGCAGTTGGCGGAGCTTTCGCCCGATCTGGTGCTGGAAGGCGATGCACCCCGGCTGATCGACGAGTGGCAGGAAGTCCCGCCACTCTGGGACGCAGTGCGTTACAAGGTGGATCAGGCACATCAAAAGGGACAGTTTATTCTGACCGGCTCCGCGACCCCCAATCACAAGGGAATTCTGCACAGCGGGGCAGGGCGTATTGCCAGATTGCGTATGCGCCCGATGTCGCTGTATGAATCCGGAGATTCCAGCGGCAAAGTTTCTTTGGAAAGGCTGTGCCATGGTGAATTGACGCCCGCAATGACCGGCGAAGGGAATCTGAAGCGGCTGATTGATCTGATTATTCGCGGTGGATGGCCAGCAAGCATCGGAATGCCCGCGGCACAGGCTGCTCTTCTTCCAGAGGAATACCTGAACGCCGTGATCGACGACGATGTATACCGCATGGACAGCATCAGGCGAAATACCATCAAGATGCGGTTGCTCCTGCGCTCTTTGGCACGTAATGAGAGTACTACCGCTACGAACAAAAGGCTCAAAAACGATATCAGGGAAGTGGACGATGAGGATATCGACGTGGAGACCGTCAAAGAATACCTAGACATCTTTGAGCGGCTTTTCATCATCGAAAATCAGCCCCCCTTCTCCGCTGGCATGCGGTCATCCATTCGGGTGAAGCAGGCGGTAAAACGCCATTTCTGCGATCCCTCTCTGGCATGCTCTTTGCTCAAAGCGACGCCGGCCAGCCTGTTGGGCGATTTGGAGACTTTGGGCTTTCTGTTCGAAGCCCTGTGCGAACGGGATCTGCGCATCTATGCGGAGTCTTTCGGCGCGGCGCTGTATCACTATCAGGATTACCGAAATCGGGAAATCGACGCGGTCGTGGAGCTTTCGGATGGGCGATGGTGCGCCTTTGAGATCAAGCTGGGAGCGAACCAGATAGATGCAGCCGCAAAGAACCTGTTGGATATCCAGCGGGAGATGACGGCTGATCCGAAGGGCAAACCGCCTGCTGCGCTTTGCGTGCTGTGCGGAATGTCAAACGCCGCTTACCGCAGGGCGGATGGGGTATTTGTCGTTCCGCCAACAGCCTTGAAGCCATAGGGCAGGCAGACCACGCCTTCTTTCCCCCCCTGCTTCCTATGGATATAAGAAACGCTGGAGCATGATTGACTTTGGCATTTTGGCATATTGTGAGGTTGTCTGCTGCTTTGTTTTTCGTTGAGCAGGATGCCCCCGAGTAACCGAACAAGACGCAATCCTCGTCTTCTACACAGAGCCACCCTCTAAAGCGGAAATCATGCAGCATTATGGCTATTAAGCTCTAGAGATTTTACGCAGAAATATTTGAAGCCGTTACCTGCAAGCGGTAGACCCCAAATGACCATCCTTGAAAAATCTTGAAGCCAGCATCAAAAATACGTCTTTAAGTTTAAGACGAGCCAAGACCGACAAGAAGGATGCCGTGAAGCTGGCCAACTACGGCCTTGATCACTGGCTCACACTGCCGAGATATGTCCCTAAGGAGGAAACCCGGCTCATGCTGAAGACATGCTACCGGCAGTATCAGCAGTATTCCAAAGTACAGACCATGCTGAAGAACAACTTGATCTCCCTGCTGGACATTGCTTTCCCGGACGCAAACCGCCTGTTTACCAGTCCGCCCCGCGCCGATGGCAGCAAAAAGTGGGTGGGCTTTGTAGTCGCTTTTGGCATTGCGAGTGCATCTGTGGCCTGTCTGAGAAGGCTTTTACCGCCAAGTACCATAAATGGTGCAGAAAGCACGGCTACAATTTCAGCGAAGGTAAGGCGCTGGACATTTATACCTCCGCCTGTGGACACTTCGGTGTCATTCCGAAAACGGATACGGCAAAACTTTTGGTGGAAAACAGGCCGTTTTCCAAATCCGGGCAACTTCTGCCACATTAGTTGCTCTCAAGTAGGAGATGCAGTCCCTGGCGACTTCTCTGCCGGAGTATCCTGTGGTGATGGGGATGTTTGGTGTTGGGCCTGCCCTCGGCCCCCAACTCATGGCTGAAATTGGCAATGTACGCCGTTTTCATTCCCCAAAAGCGCTGGTTGCTTTTGCGGGCATTGACGCCCCGCCCTACCAATCCGGCCAAATGGATGTCCGTAGCCGCAGCATTTCCAAGCGTGGATCTGCCTCACTGCGCAGGACGCTCTTTCTGGTGATGAGTGTCATCCTGCAACGTGCTCCAATGAATGAGCCGGTCTACCAGTTCATGAACAAGAAACGCTCTGAAGGCAAGCCCTACCGTATCTACATGATGGCCTACGCAAATAAGTTTCCGCGCATCTACTACGCTTCTGTGAAAGCCTAATTGGATTTCCTGGAACACGACTGATCTTCCTACGCTATACCATCTGGCTGGCCGCCGATTTAATTTTGAGATGCTCAGCGGTTCAGATTAGTGCGCCCTTTTCCTTTGCTCGTTCCCTTGAAAGTTTTACTTTACTTTTATTAGCAGGTCTTATCCGTCCTATGCGTCCTCTTCTTTAGGCTGCTCCTCGTGTTTTCCTTTCTTCTTTTTTTCCCTATCCAATAAGTTTGACAAACCTACAGGATATTAATCTCAAGCATATTTTATATTCTTGCTAATATAACTACTATGTGATATAGTAAAATTGATTATAAAAGTTTGTGGAGGAATTTATGGTAACAATTTTTTTTTCACGTTTGAAGAGTAATGCTATTATACCCTCAAAACGTGCTGAGGATGCAGGATATGATATTTATCCTTGCTTCGAAGAAGAATATATTTGTGTCTCACCTCACACAACAACCAGTATTCCCACGGGAATAGCGAGCTGCTTCTCATCCGATTTCTATATCCAATTATTTGAGCGGGGATCTACGGGTATAAGAGGTATTGCTCAAAGGTGTGGGGTAATAGACAGCGGCTATCGTGGCGAATGGTTTGTTTCTATAACGAACACAAATGACTTGCCGTTATATATTATGAAAAGTAACTCTAACTCAATTGCTTCCTTAAAAGAGAACGTAGAAAAGTATATAGTATATCCTGCTGAAAAAGCCATATGTCAGGCTATAGTTTTACCCGTTCCATCAACACAAATTATAGAAATACCTTATAAAGAGCTTCTTAGTCATAAATCTAGCAGAGCTTTAGGAAAACTTGGTAGCAGTTTAAAATGAAAACTATCCTTCCCTTTTAAAGAGTTGTAATACAAACCCTATTAAAGCGGTAAATACGGGAGCGGCTATACATTTTATTAATTCTTTATATTCTAAATTGTCTGATAAAGTCGTATAAACTACCCACCCTATCAGAATAATGGTAAAGCTATACATTACCTTCTGAATGCAATAAGTCGCGCCTTTTTCCAATATCCAATTTAATAATCTATTGTGTATAAGCTTGCTCTGGGAATATTCAATAATTTGTTCATAAGTATTTTCCCACACAATAGCTGCTTTTTCATTTGCAATCCGAATTAAACAACAATTAAGATATTCATTAAAAGCCTTCAAAAAATTTGGAACATCTAAAAAACTAGAAATACATTTTGTTTCGGTAATTTCTGACAAGACTTTTTCTGCAATGCAGAACATTTCGCGTAGAATTACTACACTTGGATTCTTTGATTGTTTTATGTAATAATTATGACAGTTTGTAATACTAACATTTATCTCATGAGCTTGAGGCAAATGACCCTCTGCGTTAACGAGCAATTCTTGCAGTTGCTCTATGATGCTTTCTGCATCTACCAATGCTTTTGATGCTTCAGCTGTTGCCATGGTATCATGACTTTTTGATAGATCCACCAATTCATTAATAAATTCTTCGTAATGTTTATAACTTTTTGCAAATATGAATCGACGAAAACTACTAGGTTTGGCACGATACTTCATTAAGATGTCTATTCGGTTTGGCTTGTTATCATGAAATCTTTCAGCATTACTATATGTATGGTAGAATATTAAAGTCGCAAAAGGGATTTTTTCTTTTTCCACAGACAAAACCAATTTTTTTTTGGATGAACTTGGATTGTTAAGCGCAATTAGCAACGGTCCATGCCAGTTTGGATCCAATGTTGTTGATATATGCCCAAATCCTTCAGATACAATACTTACTCTCGAATGAAAAGTGCCCATAATTTGGCTTTTAACGCTCACATATTCCATCGTACTTATTAATACTGTATCGTGAGGCGAAACCATCACATACTGCTCATTATCTTTCTGATATATCTGAAGAGGCATCCCTGTTCTAGTAGATATAATCAGTTCAGACGGACGCAAATTATAACCAACACCAGTAAGCATTTTGTTTTCGAAAGGATAAATAAAGATATCATTACTGTAAAGGGCGGATATTATATCCTTATCTGTAAGCGTTCCAAATATATGTTTTTTCCATCCTTGTTTTACAATTTCGCAAGATTCTTCAAATGATAATTCATGTTTTTTACTCATAACTATCTACTCTTTCATAAAAGTATTGTCTAAATCAATTACTCTCTAAAACTATCAGGAAAACCGCGAAGAGCTAATTCATCTTTATATGGCATTAGCGGAGTGAATAATTGAGTATACGCTCTTCCGATTGCTCCTTGGAACAGCTCATATTTAGCTTGATTTTCTTCATCTCCCGAATCGCAGATATGACTCTGTGAAATTCCAGGATAAGGTTCAATATAATAGATTATCTTTATAAAATGCTCTTTTGCATTTTTTGAGCAAAGCTCACAAGGACTTGATGTTGTAAATAAATACCCTCCCTTGATAAGTTCTTGGTTACAATACAACAGCGCTTTTTCTTCTCCATGCATTGAACGTGTATGGACTTGATTGCGTTCACCTGTTATTTCTTGATAAGCGTCTTTAAAGCAGTATGCAACGGGTAAGCCACGGAAAGCATCTATTAGTTTTTTCTCATCAGAAAATTTAAATCTATCCAGATAGTTTTTTCGAAAATCGGACTCTTTGCTTCGTTCGAATTTGCTATATGCCTCCAAATCATGATATCGATGCAGATCAATTACGCTTCGCCGTATACAACTTGTTTGACCACAAGGCACATCGTTCCAGCCAATCGAAAGAATTCTATAATTTAAATCTGTTGCAACGGCACCGACCTGTCTAGATATACATCCAGAATTTGCTTTCGCAGTATATGCAATTTGCATACACCGTTCAATCGGAGTGGGTAAAACTAAACCTGGATGCTGCATTAATGATATATATCGAATAATAGAAAACTTCAGCTTTCTCTTCCCTCCATCCTGTTCATTATTTGCAATAAATATATCTGCGTCTTGAATACATGATTCAACGTCTTGCAGAAAGAACTGTTGAAGATTATTTATATATGCTCTTACACGTACTTTATCATAAAGAGCATTAATATATGGAAGATATTCTGGTGCGCCTTTTGTTTTTTGCCTTATTTCAGCAAGAATTTTACAATAATTGTCGCCTTCAACTTCATTAATTAAGCACTCTTCTCGCGAATTATATGATTGGGGACTTTCCATAAACGTTTGCAAAAACTTTTTAAATTGCTTCCTTGCCTCGCTGGGTCTTTCATTAAAATCAATCTGTCTTAAATCATCACCGAATATCCGTTTTTTTTCTAAGCCTTGAACTCTGATATCCTCATCTCTTGTTATAGCAATTAAATAAAAAGCCGAATAGCGACTCCGCAAGTATTTTGCCTCATAAACGTTTTTTAAGGAATCAATTACTACATATACACGAGCATTTTCAATTCGGCTCATAGGATGACGCAGTACTTTAATAAACGAATTAATTCGGATTGGAAATGAATAAATGGATTTATTAAAATCTATATTTGAAGAATTGCCCTCATAAATTGACCCATAATATCTAATACGATTGCCTAACTGCTGGAAAATTTTTGTCAACAGTGATTTGTTATCAATGGCACTATATATGAAATTACCAAATAAAGGTAATATTATATGTACATATATATAATTTTTTTTATGTAGATTTTCTGTTTCGGTAGTTTCTGGAATTTGCTGTTGAGATCGTCTGTCTTCGGAAACATTTTTTCCTTCCCAATATCCAATTAAACTATTATTCATGCTCGAAAGGCATTCTATGAGTTGCAAGAACTTGTGTTTGCCATTGGTGCCATTGGTTTTATTTTCGAATGCTTTTTTTATTTCATCATAAAATTTTTGTAAAATTCCGCATAACTTCACATCATAAAAGCAACGCCCTGAATAGTTTTTAAGGTAAGCTTCTTCCACTGCATCGTGCATCTGTTTGCTTATTTCATTTAGCTTTGTAACCTTGGCAGATAAGTCCTTCAAAAAATCCTCAATTTTACTTTCAAAAAGATTATTCGGGTCGATATCAGTACTATCATGCTCGTTATAATAATTTAATTTGATTATTTTGACAAATTCATCCCAGTATTCAAGTGCAAAACTGAGAATTATGTCACGACCTTTTATGACATCAAAAGGTTCCCAATTATGGGCAGCAAATATTCTTAAAATACGCTTATCTCTGTATTCGTCATCTTTTGCAGCACCTTGCGGAGAAGAAACATTTTCTAAAGATAAAGACCTAAAGTTTGAATTTAAGAATTTACACACCGTTGTGCATCCAGATCCCTTTAATCCGGTTAATCCAAGAACAAGAAATTCCTTTCGCTCATTAAAAACTTTTTCTACTGTGTTTTTTTTTCGATTGCAAACAAGTTTTTTTTGTGCATCATCATCTGAATCATTTATTGTTCTACCATTATCTGTTATAGTAACAAAGTGCTTTTGCATTGTCTTATCTAACGAATAAGTCAATGGTATCATGCTATAGTGCCTCCCTAATTTCACCATTTTTATTTATAAATGGTATAATATATTTTTATGTTTGTCAACCAATTATGTAATCGTTTTTTTTGATATTATAGTTAACTTTTCCAAACTGATTATCCAAATATTGTACTATTAAGAAATCAATATTGCATTCAAGGAGTCTTCTATATACTTCTTATGTAAAACATAATTAGGTTGTTAGATAATCATCGTGCTATCTATAAAAGCAACAAAATATATAAGTAAAAAATACCATATTTTACTAAATACACAAATTAAAGTTGATCTATTACTTTACCAAACCTCTAATAATTAAGGCAGCACCGCATAATGTCATCCGAATAAAACGAAACACCCTCTATCCACGCAGGAAATAAGGATGTCCCTCAAAAAGTTTACTGAAGCAAAGCACAATTAAGCCGCCAAACAAGCTCTATCAGCCAAGATCAGGTTTGCTATGGCAAACATCATATTCAGTTTTATAATCTGCTTTGGCAGCCCTCGGTAGCGGGACTTACAAAAACGAAACGACTGTTTTACCACAGCGAAAATATGTTCAACTTTCGCGCGTAGAGAAGATTTTTTGCGTTCTCTGGGTTTGATTTGCGCCTTGGAACGGGTAGAGCGGTTTTTGCTTGCGCTGGGCCTGCGATTGAGTTTGTAATGGATACTTTTTCCGGCGTTGCTCTTTGTCAACGCTTCAGGTCGCTTGTCGATACCAAGACAACCGCTATCTCCGTAAGCCACTTCCTTTTGCCAGTCAACAGGTTGGAAGTGACCGAAATATCGTGGACATTGGCAGCGGTCATCTTCATCGTATGAACCAAACCGATTTCTTGCAATCCAGACTGATGTGGGCCTTATAGCCGACTTTTTCGCAGAATGAGTCTCCAAAGCCTGCTGCTTCTTCTGGTTCTTGGCGGAAAAAACAACTCAATAAACGATGAATCCACGATGGTGCCCTTTTTCAGGATCAAGTCCCGCTGTTCCGACAGTTCTACCACCTGTACCAACAGTTACTCCTACAAATTATTCCGAATCAGCAGAGTCCAAAATCGGCCCAGCGTATCTCCTCCAGCACCTGATTGCTGAATTGGACCCCATAAAAATCTGAAAACGCACGACTGTCAATCATCTCTGCTACTGTGCCCATGTCCGACAGATTGAAAGATTCTGCACCAGGTAAATTCTCAACATTCGTTCCAGATCATGGAGCTTATTGCTGCGTTCTCCTTTGTAATAGCATGGCTGAATAAGGGCAATCCTCTCTTTCTAGAGAACGATACAGTCTATCTCTGCCAAAAATCTTTTCTTCTTTGTTTTGCCCGCACCGTCGCCAGCTCGTCGCTCAGGCTGACAGACTCATTTGTTTGTTCACGTCTTAATTATACCACTTTTTCAAACGTTGGCTTCTGCGCAGTATTGCCTTAAGAGAAAATCAGATTTTCTTGGCGATATCACTGTTAGCCACAAGATTTTGGGCCAACTACCTTAATTGTTGTAGAAACTTATATAGAATCAGTTATTGTATTCTTAATTCAAAACCTTTGAGGGCAACATGACAAATAAATCACGCTGAATTTGAACTTGATGGAAATATTTTAATGCGCCCAAAGCAATCCTGGCTCCGGCTTCTTCGTCGTATGATGGCGTTTCCTACCGCTCCAAATCCCGCTGCCGCCGTCTCTGCCACTGTTCCAGCAGGCGAAAGATGGTCTGTTCCATCTGCTGGGGTGTGAAGCTTTTTGGGAAATAGCGGCGCAACTTGTCACTGGACAGGGTAATCTTGCCGACCTCCGGCTTCTTTTCTTCGGAGAGAATAGCGCGCATGACATCTTCGGACAGGCGGCCCTCCTGGCTGAATTTCTTGAGCCGCTGGGCCTGTGAGAGCGACGGCGTGGCCTGCTCGCTGTCCATGGCGTCCAGAAGCGCGGTCTGTTCTTCGGAGGTGAGGTAGGACAGCTCCACCGCGGGGTTAAAGGCTACCTTGTGTTCATCCACCATGTCCAGAAGCAGCGGGACAAGGTAAGTCAGGCGGATGAAACGTTGGATTTGATTGCGGCTATCAGGTGCTCCGTCTGCCAATACATCAATGCTTCGTTTGCCTATGAAATTGTGACCAACTTGGTCACAATTTTCTTTCGATGGCCTGCCAGCCCGTCGCTTCATCGCCTCCAGCTTCATCCGATACGCAAACGCCCGCTCGCTGGGCAGCAGCGTATCCCTTTGCAGGTTGGAATCCACCATGATAATGGTCGCCTCATCGTCATCCATCGCCCGCACGATCACCGGCATTTCCGCAAGTCCCGCCAACAGGCTGGCCCGGTGCCGCCGGTGGCCCGCCACCAGCTCATATCCGCCCTCCTCTCGCGGCCGCGCGATGGCCGGGACCAGCACGCCGTATGCCTTCACGCTCTCCACGGTGTCCTGCATGGCTGCGTCATCCTTGACTTTGAAGGGATGATGCACAAAGGGGTGCAGCTCGTCCAGCGGAATCATCCGCACCTTTTCCCGTCCCGCGTCCGCCTGTGCCTCCTGCCGTGTTTCCTCTGTCGAAAACAGGTCATCGAGACTGCTCAGGCGAATGTTTTTCGCGCTGCTTTTCAAGCTGTATCACCTCCTTTGTCAGCTGGGCATATGCCTGCGCCACCTTACCCTTTGGATCATGAAGATAGATGCTCTTGCCCTCGGCGCTGGTTTCCGCCGCGCGCACGGAATGTGGGATGTCCGTAGAAAAGATTCTGATCTTTCCGCCATAGGTCCGGCGAAGCAGGTCGCTGACCTCGCGGGCATAGTTGGTGCGCTGGTCCACCATCGTCAGGAGCACCCCCGCGATTTTCAGCTTCGGGTTGATCTGGCGGCGCACCTTGCCGACCGTCTGCAAAAGCTGCTCCATGCCCTTGGCCGAAAGGTACTGCGCCTGCACCGGTATGATAACGCCGTCCGCCGCGGCGAGTGTGTTGACCGTCAGCATGCCCAGCGAGGGCATGCAGTCCAGCAGGATGTAGTCGTACTCCTTTTTTACCGTGTCCAGATACTGCTTGAGGACCTTTTCGCGGCTCATGGCGTTGACCAGCGATGTCTCCATGCCGGACAGCGAGATATTGGCGGGAATAAGGTCAACGCCTTCCGCGTGATGGAGAACCCCCTGTTCGGGGGCGGTCGGCTTGTCCATGAGAACGCCGGCAAGCAGGTCCGTCAGGGTCATGTCCAGCTCGTCCGGCTGTGAGTAACCGAGGCTGACCGTCAGTGACCCCTGCGGGTCACAGTCCACCAGCAACACGTTCCTTCCCTCTCTGGCAAGCCCGATGCCCAGGTTGGCCGCAGTCGTGGTTTTACCCACTCCGCCTTTCTGGTTGGCGATGGCGAGTATCATGGTGTCCATCCTCTCTCTTTTTTGTGTTTTTGATGACCGGAGACTTCTGGCTGCTCTCTCCAGAGACGCAAGCGATTGTCGGTGGATATGTGACTTGACGTGTATCCCCCAAAACCGCTCGCTGAGCATAAACTCCTGCAGCCAGGTTTTGGGGACAAAGAATTTACGGCCAATACAGTAGTGTTGCAAATCCTCTTTTTTGCACCATTTCACTACGCTTGAAGACCCATAACCCGTAATCTGTACCACCTCGTCAACGGACAAAACGTCGGGATATGGCTCAAGCCAGTCCGTGACAACATGCGGCAGCAGGCTTTTCATTTCTGCGCTCATTGGACGATAAACATTACGGGCTTCTCGTGGTTTTATTTTTATTCTGGCTTGTCTCTTAAGCAAAAACGCCTCTACGTCGGCAAGCGCAATCTGAAATTTACGGGTTTGTTTCCCGTTGCTCTTGCAGGGGATGCTTCCATCTTCCAGCAGGCGTAATGCGGTACGCTTGCTGATATGACAGATTTTGCAGAGTTGCTCCTTGCTGATATAGCTGGGGTATCCTTGAAGCATCTTCCTGATATCGCTCTTTCGCTGCATGACATTCACCCTTCTGGTTCATTGTCAACGGCAGGTGAATCGCAGCATGCTCAAACTATCTTAGGTAAATTCGATCCCATTGAACGGTCACAATGTTGCTTTGAAATCGAAACCAGTTCTCTCCTGGTTCTCTCTTTTCTTCCGAAAAAAGCTCAAAACATCATGATTTACAGAATCCTTTTCAGACAACAAAAACAGAGGATAAGAGACGTCAAACCCCTTAAAAATCAAGGGTTTTAACGTCTCTTATCCTCCACTATCTTCCGTTATTTTCTCTTATCTTTCGAGTACATCTATTCACTCGAAATCGGGTAAACCGGCTAATAACCGGTCCGTGGGTTCGAATCCCACCTTCTCCGCCATCAGGCTTTCCCCCACAGCGGGGAAAGCCTTTTTTCATTCGCTTCGGCGTTCCTCTCCAAAGCTCTCCCGCCATGTCCCGAAACCCTTATTCTATAAGGGCTTCGGAGCTCAGCCTCAATCCCTTTTCCATTGCCTGTGCAGAGGTGAGCTTGGACCCGGCGTCCAGGTGGGCGTAGATGTTGGCGGTCGTGCTGAAGTCGCTGTGCCCCAGCCACTCCTGGATCTGCTTCATGGGGACGCCGTTTTTCAGCAGCAGGCTGGCGCAGCTGTGACGCAGGTCGTGGAAGCGGATGGGCCGAAGCCCGTTGCGCTTGAGCAGTGCGGGAAAGGCCGTGCTGATGTAGCTCAGCTTCAGGCGGTTTCCCATTGCATCCACCAGAACGTAGCCCAGGTAATCCGTGCAATAGGAGCGGCCGCACAGTATGCGGTTCTTCTCCTGCTGCTCCTTTAACGCGGCCAGCTTCGTTTGAAAAGCCGGCACCAACGGGAGGGTCCGCCGGCTGGAGGCCGTCTTGGTCGTATCGGCCGCCACTTCGATACGCCTGCCCTTTTCAGCGCAGGCCGTCACCGTGTGCCGGATGGCGATGGTTTTGTTCTCAAAATCAATCGCATCCCATTTGAGCCCCACCACCTCGCTGCGGCGCAGTCCGTAGAATGCCGCCAGCATGACCGGCAGCTCCAGTGGGGTTCCCCGCGCTGCCTGAAAGAGCCGGTTCACCTCGTTGCCGTCATAAAACGAGGCGGTAAACCGGTCCTTCCTGGGCCGCTCCACCTTGTCCGCCGGATTGACGTCAATGAGATCCGTCTTGACGGCGTATTTGAGCGCCCTGTGGATGATCGCGTGGTAGTGGATGACGGTATTGGCGGATACGCGTTTGAGCTGACTGGTGTAGAACATCTGAATGTCTACCGCCTGCAATCCGCCCAGCGTGATGCCCCGCTGCTGAAAGTACGGTGCAATCGGATTCTGAATCATGCTCGCATATCCGGCAGCCGTGTTGGGCTTTAAGGTGCTCCGTGCGATCTCCATCCATTGGACAAGATAGCTGGAAAACGGCATATCACGGTCAATAGCGGCTTCTCCCGCCACAAATTCGGTGCGCGCGGCCATCAGCATGTCTTCGGCGCGTTTTTTGTTCCCTTTCACTGGCAATCCCGTCGGCAGCCATTTTGATACCCGTTTCCCGCTTTTGTCCTTGTAGCTCAGGACCATGTAGTACAATCCTTTTTTTTCTTGCAGGTGTCCTGCGATCATGGTTGTCCCTCCTTTTTGCAGCCTGGATTCCTGCCGTTGACAGACCAAGCATAGCACCGGCGCATGCGGGCGGCAAGGTTACGGAGGGGCTACCATAGCCCGCTTGCTTTTCTAATCTTGAGATACGCCAGGAGATGGGCTTTGGGAATCCGATAGGCCCTGCCGATCTTCAATGATGAAATGTCTCCATTTTTCAGCAACCGATAGCCGGTCTTGGTGCTGATGTCCAGGACACGGCACATCTCCGTGATATCCATAACGTCCGGGCAGCATCGAAGGGTACGGCCGTCTGGCATTCGGGCCATAACCATCCCCCTTTTCTCAAAAACAGAATCATGACAAATGAATCGGAGGCGGGAATTCGCCGTATTTGCCCTGCGCCCCGGCAGGCTTCCCGCTGGCCCCGGGGATGTCACAGGCTGCGGACGGCTCCATCCGCAACATAGCCCCGCCTGTACCGCCGTCCCCCGGACGGGCGCATACCGCAGGGACTCCCCCTCAAGTCAGTGGGAGGCCGTAGTGGAAGTCTCATTGTCCCCGCGCGGCATCGTCGCGCGCCTGCCTGCCACGGCAGGGTCAACGGGATGCGTGGATCGCTCCGGCCTGCGCCATCGTCGCGCCGCCCCGTTCGCCGCTCCGCCGCGCGGGGGATTGTACCTGTAACACCGCGTATTCGATTGTCAAGGTGCGTAAATGGAGGCATTGGAACTTCCCTCATCTATCAGGAGATTTGTCTGCGGGTATGTATGGGCCGTCAGAAAAATTCCCTGATCATTTTCCTTAGTTCCTGCAATCCTCGGTCAATGCTTTCACACACAGTGGCTTTTCCAACACCCTCCGCTTGGGCAATTTCCGTTTTACTCAACCCAAGAAAGTAGTGAGCATAAATGCGTTTAGCCTGTTTATCCGACAAATAGGGCAGCACGAAATGGCACAGGTGGTATTGAAGGCATGCATCATATAGCGCGTCAGGCGAGTAGCTTTGGTAGGCGATCTTTTGTTCCAAAGCATCTTCACGGTCTAGCGAGTAATGACCATGATACCGGCACTTGCGTTTGTAATTGTTCTCATCCCGTTCCCAGGCCTTCATTTCCCTGGCAAGCTCATCTGATATCTCTATCCATGCATCGTCGTGATAAAAAGGATAATAGTCGCGCAAATTAATGGTAGCCATAAAGAATCCTCCCATTCTTTTTTCAGACGAATGGGAGGAGAGAGGAGGAGAACGGCAACGTGTCCAAAGCCCCAAACAATAGCGTAGCCAGACCCGCTGATTCGCCGCGAACGAATATCCCCAATGGATACACCAGCCATCCGCTCTCAGCGGACGTTGATCCTATTTATCATGACAAACCACGAGCTTAATCAACATTTGTGTCGCCGCTTTCCTCCTTTGTGCGATATCAAAGAGGCATATCTTCCCCTTTATGTCTCCCCTATAAAGGAGGCCTATGACCATAGCTTGCTCATCGCATCTATATACATCCATTGTCCATCATAAAGAATTTCATCAAACCTCACTCGTATAAGGTCGCAGTCTGCTTCCTGTGGCGTAAAGTATACTTGAATCTGGTCTATAATCGTTTGAGGAAGAACATAATCATATCGCGTCATGTACCGGGCAAGATAACTGTCATCATCAGCATTCGTATTTTCGGCAGCAAATGCTGCCAATGGAAAGCAAAGTAGAAATATCGCTATCAGTGCTACTTTCCTGATGTTGTTATCCTTCATGCGACTCTCGCCCCTTTTTCCAATCGTATTTACGATCATCCCAACTTGTAATCAACATGCCGAAAAGAGCCTGCTATTGGTTTCCTTCCTGTTCAAGAGTCCAGGCCAGTTCATCAAGACGACTGATGAATTGATCCGCCGATAGATTACCCGCACAGAATCTGTCCCGCAACTGTTTCATATTTTGGCCATCCTCTGTGGACGGGTCGAAGATGCTTGGCGCTTGAAAATATAGGTTGTCACCATAGTTACGATACAGCCTCAAATCGTTTTCTGAGACAAGATATCGTTCTTCTGACATGGACATTTGCTCCCACTCGCGTTTCATCACATCCACTTGATCCTGTAATGTGTTGCGCTCAACCGGTTCCATTTCCTTGCTGGTAGCAAGTTTTTCTTCAGCCTCGTCAATTTCAGCCTGAAGCTTATCCATGGCCCGTCTAAAATCAGGATTTTCCACAGGTTCTGCATCTCGATACAAATATGCGCCCATTTCCGGGGCAATGCTGGTAACGACAGCTTCCAAGTATTCTGTTGCAAGCTCTTGATGCTGACTGCGCGCATTGAGAAACCCTGTATATAGCGATGCTTTGATCAGAACAGGTTGCTCATTTGTCATACGCAAAGGGACGAGATACGCCAGATCTCGCATGCCGTGCAAGTCCTCAAAGAGCGCCAGATCACCTTTGGCCCTTGGTTCGTATAAGTATAAATCTGTCCCAATTTTCTGGCAGCGTTCCAGTAGACTTCTAAAAAGTGGAGTTTCGAAACGCAAAGGCTTATTCGCAAAATTATAATCCATAATATAATTCTGAATAAGGCGATCAACAAGATAGCTTATGTAACTATCTTCGCCATACGCTTCGCTGGCGAAGGCGTTGCAAACGCTGATGTCGTCCTCAGGCTCATCTATAATGCGCTCCACCCATGCTTCAAGAAAATCCAGCAACTCTGTAAAAGAAGTTGGCACATCCTCTTGCGTAAGGCCGGCCGTCGCCCATGCGTCTGGACGATATGCATAGTACCCAATATAACAATAAAATGGAGCGCCATAAAGTTTTCCTTCATATATTAACTGCTGCTGGATAGGTTCATACATCTGCTCCGATTCTTTTTGTATCACAGGACTTTCCGACAAAGCAGCACAATACCCCTTATCCATGAGCTTCTTTATATCGAAGCTGGTGGTTGTCATAACGAAGGTATCATACGGAAACTCGCCAGTTAACAAAGCGCTGATGATCTCATTGGTAGATCGATAGATATTTGTTTCCGTATTTACAATGCACTCAGGATGGGATTTTGTAAACTTTTGATAGGCGGCACTGTTTTGGTCACTGCCTTCAAAAAACAATTCTGTTTCGCCTATCGCAGATGATTGAAATAGGATTGTCAGGCAAATTGCTACCATAAAGCATATTCTTCTCATGACTGATCCCCCCTTTGGTTTTCGGATGGCGCTATCACTGAACATGTCTATGATTGACATGTGCAATGGAAAGGCCGAAATTGATGATTAGAACTTGAACGCTTTACTGCCAAAGCTCCGTCGAATACTCCAGGGCGAGACTTTCCCATGCATCTATATCAGAAAACATCACGTCATCCATCCCTTTGATACAGTACTCCGCATAACGGAGCGCAGCGTCCGCATAGTCGCTCTTGGCGTTGACGATGAGTATCAGCACGTGGTCCTCCATGTCAAACAGCGTAAAAGGAACGAAGGGAGCCCCAATGAATCGCTTGTCCGCGCTGTAAATACCATTTGGTCCCTCCGTCCACCAATCCGATACATGGTCAAAGGATTCGCGAGAAGCAAGATAATCGCTTTGGGATAAATCAAGCAACATTCCGGCTTGGTCAAGCGGTTCCAGCCCATCAGGATAAGGAACCAATACCTCGGCGACATCCCAATCCTTCGGCTTTGCAATGAGCTCCTCGACCGTCCAGCCATTTACGCGGGCAATGCCTTCCATGGCCCGCTTCTGCTCCGTTGAGCGCATATCCAGTAGTGCTCTGGCAAATAATGTTTCTGTTATGGGATAGTTTTCATTAAAAATCAGAACGGTCGCATCGTCTGTCTGGGCATCGTAATCAAAATAGAAAATGTCATAGGATTGTGTCAAATCCCTGGGTCGATACGGTCTCAGGGCGGGTGGGATCAACCATAAGGACAAAACGGAAGGGTCTGACGACGAAAAGCTCCAATGCTTGATCATGTTGCTGTCCAGCAGCTTCTGTATATCCACATCCTTCGTGGACACGACTGCCATTGCCCAATTTCGCTTATCAGCAATCAGGTCTTCTGTCGTTCCGCCAAAGCGGACAGGAAACGGTAAATTTGATGTTGTATAATAGTCGGCCCATGTTGCGTTGATATAGTCAATCAAATGCTGGTGCATTTCTGCAGCGGTAGTTGCGTTGCACACTTCCATTACAGATGCAAATCGTTCAGGAATAGGTTGTTCCTCTTTCGCCGCCATGGCGGTTGTTCCCAGCAGCAGGCATATTCCAATGAGCAAACTGACCAGTTTCTTAAACACTTTATTCACACTCCCGTATTCTTGTTATAGAGACAAATGCATAATTTGCCAAGATAAACAGCCTGTGCTGTCTATTCTGGCAAATTATACGCAACATATCACAGGGAAACTCGCCGGTTAATAAAGCGCTGATGATCTCATTGGTAGATCGGTAGATCTTACTGCCAAAGCTCCGTTGAATATTCCAGAGCGAGGCTATCCCATGCAGCTATATCAGAAAACACCACGTCATCCATCCCTTTGATACAGTACTCCGCATAACGGAGCGCAGCGTCCGCATAGTCGCTCTTGGCGTTGACGATGAGTATCAGCACGTGGTCCTCCATGTCAAACAGCGTAAAAGGAACGAAGGGAGCCCCAATGAATCGCTTGTCCGCGCTGTAAATACCATTTGGTCCCTCCGTCCACCAATCCGATACATGGTCAAAGGATTCGCGAGAAGCAAGATAATCGCTTTGGGATAAATCAAGCAACATTCCGGCTTGGTCAAGCGGTTCCAGCCCATCAGGATAAGGAACCAATACCTCGGCGACATCCCAATCCTTCGGCTTTGCAATGAGCTCCTCGACCGTCCAGCCGCTTACTCGGGCAATGCCTTCCATAGCACGCTTCTGCTCCGTTGAGCGCATATCCAGCAGTGCTCTGGCAAATAGAGTTTCTGTTATGGGGTAGTTTTCATTAAAAATCAGAACGGTCGCATCGTCAGTCTGAGCATCGTAATCAAAATAGAAAATGTCATACGATTGCGTCAGATCCTTGGGCCGATACGGTCTCAGGGCGGGCGGGATCAGCCGTAAGGACAGAACGGAAGGGTCTAATGCCGAAAAGCTCCAATGCTTGATCATGTTGCTATCCAGCAGCTTCTGTATATCCACATCCTTCGTGGACACGACTGCCATTGCCCAATTTCGCTTATCAGCAATCAGGTCTTCTGTCGTTCCGCCAAAGCGGACAGGAAACGGTAAATTTGATGTTGTATAATAGTCGGCCCATGTTGCGTTGATATAGTCAATCAAATGCTGGTGCATTTCTGCAGCGGTAGTTGCGTTGCACACTTCCATTACAGATGCAAATCGTTCAGGAATAGGTTGTTCCTCTTTCGCCGCCATGGCGGTTGTTCCCAGCAGCAGGCATATTCCAATGAGCAAACTGACCAGTTTCTTAAACACTTTATTCACACTCCCGTATTTTTGCCATAAAGAGAAATGCATAATTTGCCAAGATAAACAGCCTATGCTGTCTATTCTGGCAAATTACACGGCTACCTAATTAGGAATTGGTTGCCTTCGTATTCTTTATATACTACATGCATTTAGTTCTGGAAATTGCCGTGGAACTCCAGCAAACCTGATGCCGTATTGTCAAGGCGCCCTCGGAAATCAAGAGTTACCTGATATACCACAGCGTTAGAATAATACGGGTGTGGGGAAGAACTGACACCATCATACACCCAAGTAGCGCTGGCGGCATCTACGCCTTTATGAACACGTGCGACAGCACGATGGTCAGGCGCGACGTTGCTGGCAGACAAATCGTAAGAGACGTACCAAGAGTTGCTCTTCCTTGCAAATTTAGCAGTACCAACCTTGAAGATGCTTGTACTGTCGGTGACGATATGGAACGGGACAGCCATTGCAGCACTTGCCACCGAGAGAACCAGAACGAGAGCCAAAACAACCGCAACCAATTTCTTCATGCGTAAAGCCTTCTTTCTCTTTTCAAGAATAAGGGCTACGAATTAACGTTGGAGTGACATGAAATATCGGTACCTTGCTTACCCCCAAGGGAACCATCCCTTTTCAGCGATTCACGAATGCTTCCAAAGCTTCATTTAATCCTGCTTACGAAGCTGACTGGGAACGGGTGCTTCATACGAACCATGAAAACTCGGAGCTCCCGCACAAGTTACACCATACTGATAGATGAAATTGGCAATGACCGTCAGCAATGCTCCCATTATGCTTTCCTCCTTTTCCTTTGCGTTAACTGAATTATATCATCTTAAAACCGCCCTAACCGTTTGTGGCGCGAAATGGGTCTTATGTGGCGCAAGACGGGATTTTTGTTAGCAGAATCAGTAATTATTTCCTTGTTGAACGGGAAGATATTCTGCCCCAGAAGGAAGTAGGATGGATATGGGGTGAGCTAAGTGAAAGATATGAACAATGCAATTTGTGCACGAATTAAGGAGCTGCGCGAATCCCGGAGATTGAATCAAGAGGCTCTTGCCAAGCATCTGAAGGTCGATCCAAAGACGGTTTATCACTGGGAGGTTGGGGATACCACACCATCGGCGACTAATATTATTCAGCTTTGCAAATTGTTTATGGTCAACGCTGATTATCTGCTTTGCAACACATACAATAATGCACTGGTCTTAGATGACCTGCCCGAGCCCGAAAGAATTAAAATAGTAGCCATGTTTCAAGCGTATATCAATGCCTCAAAACTTTCCGAGTAGGTTCAGGAGTTTTCGCTTTTTCGATTTGGCTATCATGCCTTTTACAACGTTGACAATATGTCTATCATGCAATATAGTATAGCCAAGGTTGCAAACATGCTGCAAGGAGGCTGTGCAAATGCGCGTTATCATTTGCGAGGACGAGCGTTGCTTTCAGGAAGCCCTTTGCAATGCCATAGAGGAATGGAAAGAGCTCACAAATCACCAGGACGTTTCCTGCATCTGCTTTGATTCATCGGAAGATCTCCTGGCGAGCTGGGAGGGCGGCTTATCGGCGGAGCTGCTTTTTTTGGATATCCAAATTCCAGGTGAATTGAGCGGAATGGCGCTTGCAAAGAAAATCCGGCAGCATGACCAAACCGTTTCCATTGTATTCGTAACGAATTACGCGGATTATGTATATGAGGGGTACGTCGTGAATGCGTTACGCTATCTAAAGAAGCCTATCTGTAGAGAAGACATTTACGACTGTATGGAGATAGCGTATCGCCATTTTTCGTTACTGTCTAAAGATAAAATATCTGTTCTTTGTAGGGATCGGCGGTTGGTTCTACCTTTCTCGGACATTATTTATGTTGAGATACGATCACATTATTTGTGCCTGACGCTTCAGCAATCCGGGGAAAAACCGGAAGTGCGCGCCAGACTGCGCGACTTTGCTGCACAACTGCCTCAGCAGCTTTTCTGCCAATGTCACCGAAGCTATATTGTCAATTTGGACCACATCCGCCGATACACACGAGACAGCTTAACGCTGTCCAATCGCGATACAGTCCCTATTTCCCAAACCTTTGCCGCGGCATTCAAGAAAAAATATGATTGGTACTATATGGGCAACAAGGCGTAATGCCTGAGCGCAAGGGAGGAATGCATCGTGACAATTGGATGGATGCTCTTTGAGATCTCCATCAACCTATATCAATCTATTATCTGTGTGTATTTTCTTAAGAGATGCGTTCCTGTTGAGAACACCGTTAAGATCGCAGACTGCCTTTGTGTAGCGGCTTGCACTGCGTTTCTAACGTTATATTTATTCTTTGACATCGCTGTTACAGACAGCATAAACGCCATTATTTTCTTTGTTTATTTGCGTTACGTATCGGACAAGCGCTGGTATGTCCTGGCGCTATGGGTCATGGTGAAAGAGGTAATCGTTGTCACAACCGTGGGACTTATGATGGCGGCATGTCAAGCGTTGACCTCTGCGACCCACGAGATGCTCATGGAAGCAGGCGCTTTTCGCGTGATCTTTGTCCTCTCCACCAATCTGGTCCTTTTCCTTGTTTTCTTTGTATTTTCTCGCATAATGAGAAAGGCGGATTATCCCCTGGCGGTTCCGGCGTTGCTCTATTTCCTTGGCACGAATATCGCGGTTTTCTTTTCGATCGAAATGCTGTTTTCAATGCAGGTTTCCGCATTGTGGAATACGGATTGGCATATATTCGCCGCCTACGGCGCTATGATATCATGCTCCGTTCTATCCGTCCTTTTATACCATACGATGACGGACGTTGTTCAAAGAGAAAATCAAAGTCAGATCGCGCTCAAGCATGCGCAGATGACCCGCCAGCATCAACAGACGCTCACTGACATCTATCAGGATACCATCGCGCGCCAACATGATCTGAAGCATCAGCTCCAGGCGATCGAGCAATTGGTCGCGCAGGGAAATTCCGAAGCTGCCAAAAAGTATTTAGCGGAATATGAGAATAAGATAGAAGGATCGGAGGTTTATGTGACGGGTTCCGTTGCCGTAGACGCATTGTTGACAGCGAAGCTGCTGGCTTGCAAACAAAACCATATCGAGCTTTTCTTGGAACAGTATCCGCTAAGCGATTTGCCGATCAACGATGTTGATTTTTGCACCATTGTCGGAAATTTGCTTGACAACGCGATTGAAGGGATTCACCGAATCTCTGATCCAAGTCAGCCACGGCAGATCCATTTGAAATTCTGTCGGATGTGGGACACGTTTATCATTCGATGTGAAAACTCAATGGCGAAAGAAACCATCAGGCGTCATTCTACGAAGTTCATAACCTCGAAACAGCATGACGCCGCCGTTCACGGGTTTGGCATCCGCAGCATTGAAATGATCGCTAAAAATGCGGATGGATTTTGCACTTTTGAAACACCGGGTGACACCTTTGTTGCTACGATCACGCTGCCTTATCCGCTTCGAGAGGGGGATGCGCAATGCATCAATTTGCAGAAATGATCGTTAGGGCATTGGAGAAAAGAACGATCATACCTGCCGCAGATCATGAAGTGTATGTTTATGGGTTCGATGCTGCCCTATACACGTTTCTGAGTACAGCAGGGTTGGTATTGATAGGCTGTGTGCTGGGGCAAGGAATTGAAACGCTGATAATCATCTCGCTATTCTATGTCAATCAAACGCTTGGCGGCGGCTTTCATGCCTCTACCCATTTGAATTGTTTTATAACAATGGTATTGGGACTGCTGGGCTGCCTTGCAACGTTTCTGCTGCCATTCAACCAATGGATATGCTGTATTCTGGGGACTGTCGGACTGATGTTTATGATAAAATACCCGCTTGTACTCCATAAGAATAAAGAATACCTGCAGGCAAAACACGATATCCTTTGCAAACGCTCGAGAGGAGCGGTGCTGGTTCAAGGGATATGTCTAATGGCTATTGCGCTTTGGGGAAAAAACGAATATCTTCAAGCATTTTGCGTTGCATCAGGTGTATGCGCCATGTCACGATTGGTCGCTGTTTTTCAAAAAGCTAAGGGGCGCAATGCTTAATACAATCGTAGCAAGCAGGGCAGTCCTTATAAGGAACTGCAAAAATCAGCCGGTTCTGCCTGACGCAAAACCGGCTGATTGCTGATTGGGGCATCCCCAAACCCCTGATAGGCACATTGTGCCTGCTACGCGCCTGTTAGCGCTTTTTGTCAGGCTTTCGACACGCTCTCTTCCCGTTCTATAAACCAGTACGGCTCGTCGTGGAACAGCACGGCGATGCTGCCCTCCACCTCGCACACATAGCGGATTCCCTGCCCGCCCGCCTTGCGTGACGCGGCCTGACGCACATACAAAATGCCTTCTATATATATGTTGATTCATACTTTCCATCTTTTCTGCAGCTCTGCCAGTGAACCCCACTTGCGACGAAAAATCATAGTTAATTCCAGCCATTTGAAGACGGCGACATATACACACATGTATTCATGGCATATAAAACGAGCCATTTCATAAGACAAGGCCCATAATTCATAAGAATTACGAGCCTTGTAACCAATGAAAATCAAAGATGTCTCTTGCCGCAGCAACTGTATTGCTCAGTTATTTGACAGGCGTCCACGCGTTGGGGTCAGTCAGCGCCCACATTTTAGGTGCATCCTCAGTAAAGAATCCCACGCTGTCAAAGGTCACGCCCGCCACATTGTCGCCAACCAGAATTCCTTCCACCTGAATATCGTCACCCCAGCTGTAGAAGGAAAGGAAGAACTTGCTATGGTCGCTGTTGACATAGACATCTACGGGAACATCGCCTACATCCTTGGGGAACCAAGTTACCAGAACGGTTTGCTTTAAGGTGTATTCTTCGGGGATGGTTTCATACTTTTCCATCTTGAGCAGGTTGTGCTGGATGTACAGGTCAGCAGCTTCGGTCCAGGTAGTGGAGCTGGTGCCAACGGTTCCGGGGCCGAATCCATGCACGACGTTTCCGAAGATATGCAGCTCCGGATGCAGGCCAAGCCCCTGCGCCCACTGGAACATGGCGATGCTGCCCTCAAAGTTGTCCGCTTCGCCAACCGCGATAAACAGATGCGGAATATTGGGGTTTTCCGTCTCCAGCGCACGCGCGCTGTAGATCGGCATGGCAATCTGCATATCACTGTTTACGGCGTCAATTTCATCGCATACATAATCGGGATCAAACTGGTCAGGCGTAATATCGCCATAATACTTTTCAATGACGGTGCAGACATTTCCGCCGCCGCCGGAGAAACCCGCAGCACCGACCACATCCAGTCCGCCAAGTCCCCAGGCCTCGCCATGGTATTTTACATAGCGAATGGCGCGCTGCAGGTCCATGGCGATTTCATCGGGGCTGTAGGGCGCCACGCGGCGATGAAGCAAAAAGCAGTTATACCCCAGTTCCACAAATACGGGGGCCACATCCTGAGCCTCCGTGCCGCGGAGATAATTGCCGCCGCCGGAGATGAGAATCAGATTGCCCTTGGCCTGACTGGGATCATCCATCAGATACGGGATGAGGAAGGGGCGGAAATCCACATTATCCTGAGACTCTGCGGTAAACTGGCTCTCCACATTCTCCGTGAGAACGGGCATGTCTTCGCCCCAGATCAGCAGAACTTCCTCGTCATAGGGTATCAGCTGAACCAGTGCCTCGCGGGCCGCCTTGGCATTGAGGATAACCTGCTGATCCTCCTCGGTCAAAGCCTCTGGGTCCATGCGGTCCAGATTGACGCACTTGTCGCGGTAAGCATCCCAGCCGGCTTCTTCATACATGGTGGTGAAATTTCGAATCATCTTGTAGTTATATAGTTCCGCCGCCCACAGTTCTTTAAAATAGTCGGGATCATCTTCCGCCAGGGTGACCGTCTGACAGGGAACATCGTTCAGCGGCGCGTTTTCCGCAATCGCGCAGCCGCATACAGCCAGCAGCAGGGCAAAGACCAGGATAAAGGAAAGCATGCTGATCTTTTTCATCTTTCAAATCTCCTTCATAAAAATCGTAGAGCAGATCCGCATACACAGGTAATGGCCATCTTCCGCATGTCGCGTTTCCGTCTCTTTCCTTTATCATAAAACATTCGTGCCGGAAACAAAAAGTAAAATGATGACCAAAATTGATAGAATCATGACCAGATGCATTGCAAAGCCGGCAATTTACCTCTTGCCGCGAGCGGTTTTCCGGTAATTCAAGGGGGTTTCGTTCGTGAAACGTTTGAAGATTCGCGTAAAGTATGAATAATTGTCAAAACCGCATAAGACGGCAACGTCGGTTACGGAAATGTTGGTTTCTTCCAGATAGCGAACGGACAGGGCAATGCGTTGGGCCGTGATGTACTGCAAAATCGGACATCCCATCTCTTTTTTAAACAGCCGCATCACATATTGGGCATTCAAATGTAAAATCTCAGCCAGATCTGCAATCGCAATCGGCTCGGTCAGATGAGCTGAAATGTAGGTAATAATGCTGGCGATATACGGGTTGTTGGATGATGCGCCAGGCGCATGAAAAGGCATGGGATCATCGTTACGCTGCCGGGAAGCAGACTGCTCTCGCCGGGCAATCCGCTGGACGATCTCTTTAAGCGTTTCCTTCAGCTGGTCATAATCCACCGGTTTGAGAATATAATCGCAGCTTCCCAGCTGCATGGCCGCCCTGAGATAAGAGTATTCGTCGTGGCAGGTAACGAAAATGCATTCCGTCCGGGGATAATATGCCTTAACCCACTCAAAAAGATCCAGTCCCGACCCTTGCGGCATTTCAATATCGCACAAAAGCAGATCGATTTTTTCATTAAGAAAAACGCTCTGGGCCTGTGCCATGGATCGGGCGGAAAACGGTGTTCCAAAGCCGAAGCCGTTCCAGTCAATCCGATTCGTTAAAGCATTTACGGCGTAGGCTTCGTCATCCACAATTAAAACTTTCATGGCCATCCTCCTTGTTTCATTATAGCACAGACCCTGTTTTGCCGGAATCGCACAAAAATGACCTCTTTTCATAAGATCATGACATGGGATCTTGGCAACCCCGAAAAAAGGGATTATGATAAAAATCAAAAAGCTGATGGGAGCGATTCATATGCCCAGAGAATCCCATGTACCCTCACTCACATTGCGTCTATTTTCTACTATCGTATTGGGATTTATGCTGGTTAGCGTCATAACGCTTTACATAACCAACTATTTGAAAGATTTCACGCTAAACAGCATTCTCAGGGAATACAGGCAGGTTCAGGTGATGTATGCAGATGAGATAACGCGGCAGCTTGCCCAGGCGCAGGAGAGAATCACCATTCTGGGAAGCTCCTATTTGGTGGATATGGGCACCAGCGTCGAAGCTTTGCAAGATGAGCGGCAATATGAGGCCGTCAGATGTCAGAACGAAATCAGCACCGCCATGAAAAACTGGCAGTTTCAGTATCCGGCGGTCACAGGGTATTACGTCTATGGACAGACGGCCGATGTATTCATTTTCGGCGTTCGGAGCCAAAACTATCAAAGCAGCACCTGGTTCAAAGAGCAGCTCAAAAGCACGGCGGAACCCTTTACGCAGATAAAGGGTTGGCAGTTTCTAGAGAGTCCCATGGGACAGCTTCTTCTATTTAACGTTGTCCGGCGAGATCTGTGCTATGGAGCCTGGGTACAGGTGGATGCGCTGTGGACCGAGCTCGGGCTCAACGAGAGCGATCTGCGGACTTTTGATATTCTCCCTGCAGGAGCTGAAATGCCTGCCTGGGGACACGTTATCGACGTACCCATTGAAGACACAGGCTATATCATAAGGCAGACGCTGGCTGATCAGGCCGTGGCGCTGCCCCAGACGGTTCAGCTTTTGCAGCTGCTTGCCTATCTTACGCTTCTGATCATCCCGCTGAGCTGGCTTGCGCTGCGGCGTCTCATTTTTTCTCCTCTCAGGGAACTGACCACCGCTATTGAGGAAATCGATAGGGGAAATACGAAATACCGCATTCCAACAAAAGCCACCTCCTATGAATTTGACCAACTGAACCGTCAGTTTAACAGATCCATTGAGGCCGTGGCCAACGCAGAAGCCAAAGCTTATACCTCGCAGCTGGAAAGCGAACGAATCCGCATCCGATATTTAACCCAGCAGATGCAGCCTCATTTCGTTCTGAACACATTAAATTTAGTGTACTCCATGGAGCCGGATCAGTATCCATTGATGATAAAAACGCTCTTGTGCCTGTCACGCTATTTCCGCTATGTCGCGCACATCAGTGAACCGTTGGTGCCCGTGGAGGCAGAGCTGGAGCATGTGAAAAATTATTTCCAGCTGCAGCAGATTCGCTATCCGGACAATTTCACCTATGACATCCAGTGCCCGGAGGAACTGCTGGAAATGCTGATTCCACCCATTGTCATCCAGACCTTTGCGGAAAATGCGATCAAGCATTCGCTGGTTATCGGTATGGTGAACCACGTGAAAGTACGCATTGAGATGGCCAAGGAACAGCTTCATATCAGCATTCATGATACGGGAACAGGCTATCCGGATGATGTGCTGGAAAAAATCCGGCTGTTCCAGCAGACCAGGGTGCGCCAGGAAGGGCTGGGGCTGGGCATCCAGAATACCATCGAGCGCCTGGAACTGCTCTACGGACACAATGCCGGGCTTTCCTTCTGCAATGCTCCCAAGGGAGGCGCGCAGGTGGATATCTTTTTGCCCGAGGCACGCAGCAGACGGGATGCAAAAAAGATGTCATGAACCGTAAATTTGTGGTCATTATTCTTCTATATCTTCAAAGTGCGCTTCACTATAATAAGGCCATCAACAATCCCAAGAAAGGATGGCAGCCATGAAAAAACTCGCGTCTTTGCTACTTGCCCTCTCCCTGATTTTTGGACTCGTTTCTTTTTCCTACGCGGAAGAACCTTATGAAGTGGTGATTGAGACCGTGACCTTTGGTGCCGAATATGCCGATATTCCGGCCATTGAGGAAGCCATCAACGCCATCACGGTTCCCGCTATCAATGTAAGCGTCAAAATCCTCAACGTGGGTATTCCGGAGCACGCGCAGAAGATCAGCATGATGATTGCCGGCGGAGAAAAAATCGACCTGGTAATGGCCGGCCTGACAATGCCCATGGTAAACATGGCGGTGGACGGCATGCTTCTCCCTCTGGATGAGCTGCTGGCCAGCCAGGGCGCTGACATTCAGGCCCTTTTTGGCGACAAGCTGGAGGCCGGCAAGGTGAATGGCACGCTTTATGCCATTCCTGCAGATGCCTATCCTGCACAGTCCGGCGGATTTATCTACAACAAACAGATGGCGGATGAGCTGGGTATCACCGTGCCGAATCCCGTAACGGTAGATCAGCTGGCGGAAATCTTTGCGGATATTCAGGCGCAGAATTCGCAAATCTACGGTACCTGCTTCGGAAACGGCGAAACCTCCAATGTGCTCTACGACTACAACCTGGAAAACTACGGCAGCGCCATGTACGCCTATGGCGTTACGCTGAACCAGTATGAGAACACCGATATCGTAAATCTCTTCGCCACTGAACAATTCCGTGAATATGCCCTGCGTCACAAGGATTGGGTGGATAAGGGCTATGTTCCCAACGATTCCATGACCAGCGGCATTCTGGCCAACGAATATATTGCCTCCGGCACCGTGTTTGGCATGACCACGAATTATTCGCCTCTGGAAGCCCCCACCCAGCAGGCCAATTACACGTTCCCCATTGGCATGGCGGAAATCACCAAACCCGTGAATTCGACCAGCGGATTGCAGGAGCGTATGTGGGGCATCCCCGTCACCTGCGAAAATCCCGAAAAAGCCATGGCCTTCCTGAACCTGATGTTTGCCAATGCGGATGTGGCCAACCTGCTCTCCAATGGCATCGAGGGGCTCAACTATCAGTTCAGTGGCGAAGGCATCGTGACCTACGCGGACGGTGTGGACCCTGCCGCCCCCGGCTATGCACGCATCTTCAGCCGCTTCGGCGACCAGATGAAAGTATATCAGTGGGAGCCCGCTACCCCCGAAATCTATGAGGAACTGGCTGCCTTCAACGAAAATGCCATGAACTCCCTTACGCTGGGCTACTCTTTCAACAGTGAGAATGTGGCTACGGAAGTCGCTGCCGTAACGACCGTTATCACCCAGTATCTGCCCGCGCTGGAGTGCGGCATGGTGGACGATGTGGATGCAGCGATTGCCACGCTGAACGAGGAGCTGGAAAAGGCCGGGCTCTCCCGAATCATCGAAGAGAATCAGCGCCAGTTGAATGAATGGATGGCGAATCAGTAATCCCTGGGACCTGTGGGAAAGAGGGACATCGAAAGATGTCCCTCTCTTACTAAATGGAGGAAAGAAGCATGCAAACAACGGTAAATACCGCTGCCAGGCGGAGGAAAGTGTTGCGCAGCGTCGTCAAATATTGGCCATTCTACATCATGGCCCTGCCGGGCATTGTCTATCTGATCATCAACAATTATCTGCCTCTGGCAGGCCTTCAGGTGGCTTTCAAACGTTTCAACTATGGAAAGGGAATCTGGGACAGTCCCTGGAACGGCCTGCAGAATTTTGAGTTTCTTTTTACATCCAACAACGCGTGGCGGATCATTCGCAACACATTGCTGTATAACCTTGCGTTTATTTTTGCCGGCATTGTGGTTGGTGTTACAGTGGCTATTTTTCTAAATGAGATCCGGCAGAAACGGGCTCTTAAAGTTTACCAGACCGGCATCCTGCTTCCGTATCTGATGTCCATGGTCATCGTATCTTACCTGGCTTATGTGTTTTTGAGTCCTAACACAGGGGTTGTCAACGGCCTCCTCCGCCGTCTGGGTAGCAGCGGTGTCAACTGGTACAGCGAGCCAAAATATTGGCCCTTTTTGCTGGTGTTTATTCAGCTGTGGAAGAACCTGGGTTTCAATATGATCCTGTACTATTCATCCATTATCAGCTTCAGCCAGGATTATTATGAGGCCGCCGAGCTGGATGGCGCGACGAAATGGCAGCAGATCCGCAACATCACAATTCCCCTGCTGAAACCAACCATGATTACGCTGATGATATTGCAGCTCGGTCAGGTCTTCCGATCGGATTTTGGCCTGTTTTATCAGGTGCCCATGAATCAGGGCGCGCTGTACGAAGTGACGGATACCATTGACACTTTTGTTTATCGCGCATTGCTGCAGACGCCGAACATCGGCATGTCGTCTGCGGCCGGTTTCATCCAGTCCGTGGTGGGCTTTCTGTTTATCCTTGCGGCCAACGGTGTCATCCGCAAGGTGAGCCCCGAATCATCGCTGTTTTGAAAGGAGGTAGCACGCATGAATCATCACCATGCCATGACAAGATCCGCCCATGCGGTGCTCATTCTTCTTACGCTTGCGGCCATCGTGCCGTTTGTTCTGCTGATTATCGCTTCTTTTACGGACAACAACGTAGCCATCACCGAGGGTTTCTCTTTCTTTCCCTCCAAGTGGTCCACGGACGCCTATCAATATATTGTCAACGAAAAGGATACCATGCTGCGGGCATACGGGATCACCATCGTAGTCACGCTGATCGGTACGACGCTGGGGCTGCTGATCTCGGTCATGCTGGCCTACTCGCTTGCCAACAGCGATTTGCCCGGACGCAACTTTATGACCTTCTTTGTCACCCTGACCATGCTTTTTAACGGCGGACTGGTACCCACTTACCTGATCTACACCAACGTTTTTCACATCAAGGACACGCTGGCGGCCCTGATCGTGCCCAATCTGCTGATGAATGGATTCAACGTAATCCTTATCCGCAACTATTTTGCCACAGGCGTCCCCACCGTGCTCTACGAAGCGGCAAGAATCGACGGGGCCAGTGAATTTTACATTTTCTATCGCATCGCCTTGCCTTTATCCAAGCCGATTCTTGCAACCGTGGGGCTGCTGATGGGAATTGCCTACTGGAACGATTGGCAAAACGGTCTGTATTACCTCAATGACACCTCCCTCTACAGCATTCAGAACATTCTCAACCGCATTAACGAAAACATTTCCTTCCTTGCGAGCAACAGCACCTCCGGCGTCAAGATTTCAGACCTTCCCACCAGCACCATTCGCATGGCCATTGCGGTCATTGGCATTCTGCCTATCGTCTGCATCTACCCCTTCTTCCAGGAATACTTCGTCAGAGGCATTGCCGTTGGCGCTGTGAAGGGATAAGCAGGCAGAACCTACTTAAGGAGGAACAACGATGAAAAAGCTGGCCTTTAATCCCTATCTGCCGGAGTGGGAACATATACCCGATGGAGAACCGCGCGTATTTGGCGATCGCGTCTATATTTATGGCAGTCATGACGAGGACGGAGGAGATGAATTTTGCCTGCTGGATTATGTATGCTGGAGCGCGCCGGTGGACGACTTGGGAAACTGGCGCTATGAGGGGGTAATTTACCGCAAGGAACAGGAGCCGCTGCAGAAAGATGCGTCAATACCCGGCATTCCCGATCGGGTTGCCGCCGGCCTGCCTCATCTCCTGTTTGCTCCGGATGTCGTCCAGGGCAAGGACAGCCGATACTATTTATACTATTCCATGGATTTTTCCAACGTTATTTCCGTAGCGGTCGCCGACCGTCCAAAAGGGCCGTTTTCATTTCTGGATCATGTGAAGCGGGCAGATGGCACATTACCCCCGGATATACGCTGGTTTGATCCCGCCGTGCTCTGTGACGAATGCGGCGTATACCTCTATATGGGTTCCGCTCCAGCCGTACATTTCCCTGAAATGGGGGATGCTCCCCTGCCGGGAGGCATGGGCGTCCGGCTGGCGGACGATATGCACACGCTGGTCGGCGAGCCCTTTTTGTGCGCCAACGGGATTGAAACCTGCAAAGGAACCTCCTATGAAACGCATCCATTCTTTGAAGCATCCAGCATACGTCACTATGGAGACTGGTACTATCATATTTATTCCAGTTTGCAGGAGCATGAGCTTTGCTATGGTATGAGCCGCTCCCCGGAAGGTCCATTTGCCTATCGGGGTGTGCTGGTGTCCAACGCCGACCTGGGCAGGGCCGGATGTGAGGAACCTCAGAATCACATTGGTAATAACCATGGCAGCATCGCAAAAATAGGAGAGAAATATTATATATTCTGGCACCGCCACACGCATGGCGGGCAGTTTTCACGACAAGGCTGCGCAGACGAGCTGAAAATGCGGGAGGACGGCACCTTTGAGCAGGCCGAAATCACCAGCTGTGGGCTAAATCAAGGGCCGTTACCCGCCAACAATACGTATCGGGCAACCATCGCCTGTTGTCTGGTGGGGCCGGATGCTACGCAAAAGCTGCCGCTAAAGCCCCTTCCCGATGGCGAGAGCACCCTTCCTTACCACACGGGAATGAAAGACGAACAAGCCACCGACGGCTATGGTACCTGGATCGAAAACCTTCTTCCGGGGGCGGTGTTTGGATATAAATACCTGGACTTTTCGCCGCATTGCACGCAGCTTACCATGCGTCTTCGGGGGAAGGGTATCCTGACCATGCGGCTGGATCATCCGGCAGGCGAAGAAGTGGCGCGGATTTCAGTTGACAGTGAAGCGTGGACCGACTGTAAAGCCAACTTCACGCCGGTGAGCGGCGTACATGCACTGTACTTTACGGTCGAAAGCGGCGTGCGCATCGCCTGCCAGCACTTTTGCTTCTCATAATTCTTATTCTCGAGGCACACGCAGGCTGCGTGGCGTCCCCCCGTTACGTTCACGCATTTACCTGTCACACCCTCAGCACGAAAAAACGGTTTTAACCAAGCACCCTATGGAGAGGTGGTTATCCCCATGACCGTAGAACAATTGCAAAAGGCGCCCTTCTATCTGGATTACCAGGATATCACATGGGTCCGGCGCACCCTGGATGCGATGACAACGGATGAAAAAATAGGCCAGCTCTTTTTCCCCATTGCTTACTCACCTCAGCCCGAGGATCTGGACCGCCTTCTGGAGGCGCATGTGGGTGGAATTCTGTTCCGTGCCGGTCCTGCAAAAGAGATCCACGAAGCTCACACGTATCTGCAGGAACACACCCGCGTGCCATTGCTGCTGGCTGCAAATCTGGAAAGCGGCGGAAACGGGCTGGTGCTGGAAGGCACGCCTTACGGCTGCAATATGCAGGTGGCTGCAACGGACGATCCCATCCGCAGCGCGGAGCATCTGGGTGAGATAGCCTGTAAGGAGGCGGCGGCCGTGGGGGGCAATTTTTCCTTTGCCCCTGATGTGGATATCGACATGAATGCCCATAACCCCATTACCAACGTGCGTACCTTTGGCAGCGACCCCCAACGGGTGGAAGCCTGCGGGAGGGCCTATATCCGCGGCGCACAAAGTGCCGGATGCGCTACTGCGGCAAAGCATTTCCCCGGCGACGGTGTGGATGAGCGCGATCAGCATTTGCTGACCAGCATAAACACTCTCTCGGTACAGGACTGGGATGCGACCTTTGGAAAGGTTTATGCCGGCATGATTGAAGAGGGCACGCTGAGCATCATGGCCGGGCATATCGCCCTTCCCGCCTATGCCAGGGCGTTGGGTGCGACGGCACAGGAGGCCGCTCTGCCCGCCACGCTTTCCCCCGTGCTTATATCGCGGTTGCTTCGTGAGAAACTTGGCTTCCAGGGTCTGGTCATCTCCGATGCCACCCCCATGGTAGGCTTTTGCTCCGCCATGAAGCGTGAGGACGCGGTACCGTCCTGTATCATGGCGGGCTGCGACATGTTCCTCTTCAACAAGGATTTGCAGGAAGACATCGTATACATGAAACGGGGCCTGGAACGGGGCGTGCTCACAGAAGCCCGTCTGGAGGAAGCGGTCATTCGGATTCTGGGATTGAAAGCGGCGCTTGGCCTGCACGAGAAGCAGGAAAGACATGCACTGATTCCGTCCGGTGAGGCGCAGCGGGTCATAGGCTGCCCGGTACATATGCGGCTGGCTCGCGACTGCGCAGATGCATCGGTAACGCTGGTCAAGGATACGGACAGCCTTCTTCCGCTGCACCCACAGAGGCACAATCGCCTTCTGCTGGAGGTTCTCGGGGACTTTCCCAGCAACGCGCGCGTGGAAAAGACGGTCACACAGCTGCTGTCCGAGCAGGGATTCCACGTGATTCCCTATGTGCGTGAGGGGATTGCGCAGGACGGTTCCTTGATGGTGGATACGGTGGAACAGTTCAAGGCAAAGTATGATGCCGTACTGTACGTTGGAAACATCGAAAACGTCAGCAATCGCACCACAAACCGCATCAACTGGTACACCTTCTTTGGCCTGGGAAACAATATCCCCTGGTTTGTGCACGAGGTGCCCACAGTGTTCCTCAGTTTGGGCAATCCCTATCATTTATTGGACGTGCCCATGATTGGAACCTATATCAACGCTTATAGCAACAGTGATATCGTGATTGAGGCTGCTGTAAAAAAGCTGCTGGGACAGGCTCCGTTCCGTGGGCACAGCCCCAGTGACCCCGAAGGCTTTTTGCATACTATGCACTGAAAACACAGCCCATGGCTGGATTCCTGAAAGGTCAGGATCGTGCAATCAAATGGTCATGATTTAACTATTTCCCTTTAAAAAGGACGATTAGAATATAAATATGTCAAGTGCCAAAGCACTTTAGAAAAAAAGGAGGTCCTTTCATGTTGCGTTCTCTTCGAAAAGTGGCATCCGGTTTTTTGGCAGGCCTGATGCTTCTCAGTGCATCCGCTATGGCCGAAAACGTTCCCAACGACGTCCCGCTGCAGCAAATTGCGGCTGAGGCAGGAGCAGACAACTATTACCAGGAAGCGATTGAAACAGAAATCTACAATTATAAGCTTGTTCGCAATCTGCCCACAACCTTTACGCAGGACACATGGGAAACCTATTGCTCGCTGGCCAATGGGCTGATGGACCTGGACGCGGAGAATTTGGCGGATGTACAGAAGAAAATGGTGGACGACGCCGTCGCAGCGCGTGAAGCGCTGGTACAGTCGCAGCCGCTGGAGGAGTCCATCTGGTATATTTGGGGCGAGGATATCGCAACCATTGAGGAAAACCCCTCTTCTCTGGAATTTACCGTGGACTCTTACGACAACGCGGACTTTGTACCTTTCCTGACGCCCTATCTGCTGGATAATCAGGAGGAAGCCAAGGGCAATCTGATCATCATCGCAGGCGGCGGCTACTCCGAGCGCAACAACTCGGGTGAAGGTTGGCCGATCGCCCAGCGCTTTGGCGAGCTGGGATTCAACTGCTATGTGCTCCAGCGCCGTGTGGCGCCCTACGCTCCTGAAGACATCTGGATGGACTTGCAGCGTGCGATTCGCTATATCCGGTATCATGCGGAAGACTACGGCCTGGGTGGAATGGATTGCCTGGCGGCTGTGGGATTCTCGGGCGGCGGTATGACAATTTGTGGGCAGATCTACTACTTGTATGGCGACTTGCAGCCGACGATTTATGACGCTGACTACCAGCCTGACGCTGTAGATGCGGTCAGTGCGGATCTGGACGTTGCGCTGATCATGTACGGTGCTACTCCCGGCGGAGCAATCGGTGTAACGGCTGAAGGTCCAGAGGATTTCGCCTGTGAGAATCCAAATCTGCCGGCTATGTTCTTTGCTATTGGTGAAGACGATACTCTGGTGGGTTCAGGAAATCAGTTCATGGCCGAGTACTTCCGTGATAAGACTACAGTAGAAGAGCACACTTTTGCTAATGTTGGGCACGGCTTTGGCGTCGGTTCCACTTCAAACAACACCGAATACTGGATCGATATGGCGGCGCGTTTCATGCTGATGGCTACCGGCGGCATTGAGAAGCAGGAAGTGGTGCTGGACGTGGAGGTACCAGAGCAGTATACTAAAATGCAGGAATTCGATTATACCATGCCCTTTGGCGATGTACATATCACCTGCGCCATGAATGAAGCAGAGGACGCTTTCTACCTTTACTTTACGGCCTTTGATGATCTGCAGATTCTGGAAGGCGTCATTGAGGAGGGAGAGCCTATCGTCACGTTTGACCGTTCTGGTTTCATGGCGGGAGATGCCCAGAACTTCCTGAATCAGATCAATCCGGACGCCTGGGTCCAGCGGTAACATTCCGCATCAAAGCAGCACAGAAAACCAAAAGGGGGAGGCGGCGCTATGCCTCCCCCTCCTTTTTGATACAAATATCTTGAATTTGGATAAATGTCATTATCCTGATTTTTCTGGTCTCTATTCTGCTATTTTTCCTGAATTCCGGTCACTACAATATAAATAAGTCATAAAGAAGTTGTCCTGTCAGGTGAGCGCTGCGAAAGGAGGGAATCTTGCAAAACAAGCCGGCAGGCAATCAAAAAAGGTCAGGAGGATAAATCATGAAAAAGTTTGTCATGCTCGTTTTGGCGCTGGTTCTCTGTATGAACATGGTGGCGTTTTCTGCGGTGGCTGAGACAGCCTATAACGACCTGCCTTTCAAGACGGTGGATCTGGAAGAGTCAGACCCCGACTACTATGCACAATTACTGGAAGCGGAAATCTATAACTATAAAATGGTTCGCAATTATCCCACGCTTTTTGAAGAGGAAGCCTGGGATCTGGCGCAGACCTCCGGCAATCTGCTGCTGACCATGGACCCTGCCAACCTCACCGACGAGGAGAAAGCGACGATCGCGGCAGCGCGCGACGCTGTGGCGGCCCTGGCTAAGGCGCAGTTGAAGCCCTTTGAGGGCATCGACGGCGAGGTGCTGTATATCTGGGGCGACGATATGCCCGTGACCACGGAGAATGTCGAGGCCGGTTTTACCGTGGATTCCTATGATAATGCCGACTTTCGTCCCTTCCTGGTGCCCTATCTGGTGAGCGACCAGAGTCAGGCCAAGGGCACGCTGATCGTTCTCTCCGGCGGCGGCAACACCACCCGAAGCAACCCCAACGAAGCCTATCGCGTTGCTCCTGCTTTCCTGGATCTGGGCTACAACTGTTTTGTGCTGCAACGGCGCGTGGAGCCCTACAACAATGAAGACATCGTGATGGACCTGCAGCGCTCTGTGCGCTACATCAAGTATCACGCTCCCGAATGGGGAATCGACCTTGAGAACACGCTGTTGGGTGCGACGGGCTTCTCCGGCGGTGCCGGAAACCTTTGCACCCTGATGGAGAAATTCTACGGCGACATTACCCCTGACCAGTTCGACACCGACTATGTCTGTGACGAAATTGACGCCGTAAACAGCGATCTGGATATCGCTATCCCGATCTACAGCGGCCGTCCTCTTGAGACCGACAACCCCAGCATCCCCCACATCTTCACCGCGGTTGGCGCAGACGATAACATCGGCGGGATGAACGGCTACGATCAGTGCATCGACATGTTCCTGCAGATGCGCGAGATTCCCAACGTAAACCCCGAACTGCACATCTACGCGCAGAACGGTCATGGCTTCGGCGCGGGTAACGCCGGCACCAGTTCCATGTCCTGGATTCCCACTGCGGATCTCTACATGCAGAAGGTCATGGGCCTTGCCGAAGTCAATTACGAGGGTGAGATTCCTGCGGAATACGTGCTGACCCAGGATATTCTGGTTGACTGGTTCCCCACTGGAGAAACCACCGTAAACGTATATACCAACGCGGATCATAGCAAGGTGCTGTATACCTTCTTTGGCTGGGGTGAAAACATCATGGTCGAGGGGCTTCTGATCAACGACCGTGTGGCTGATGTCACCTATGACAGCGTCGGTTACTTTGAGGCTGACGCGCCTCTGATGTGGGAACTGGTTGATCCCAACGCCTGGGTTCCGGTGGCGTAATTCTCACATACTCCCTTATGGGATCGCGGCAGCCCGTCTGCTGCGATCCCATTGCTTGTTGGGGCATATTTTCTGCCGGATGCGCATTCTCCCGTCATTCCACCTGTGCGCCATGTCTGGCACACGCCAGTAGATGGCAGACTTTTATGCCGCAGACCCAACGCAAACGCGGCACCGGCCCGCGTGGAAAAAATCCACATCGAGCGGATTATGTTTATCCATGCCCGCAAAGAAAGGAGCAAGAATCTGTGAAACAGACGCTTTTCAACCAAGGGTGGCTGACATGGCAGGAAACCGATGCCTTTTCCATGGTATGGAATATCCCCGCCGGGGCGAAATCGGTAACGCTGCCGCATGACGCCATGCTGGAACACCCTGCTCATGCCGAAAGCCCCAATGGGGGAAACACCGGATATCGGGATGGCGGTGTCTATGTCTATTGCAAACGATTCCATGTTCCCGTGGAATGGCGGGAGAAAACCATTCTTCTCCGGTTTGAGGGCAGCTATTGCAATACCTTCGTTTATCTCAATGGCCAGCTTGCGGCAGATCACCCCAATGGGTACACCGGATTTACCGTTTCCCTGAATGGCTTTTTGCAGTATGGCCATGAAAACGAACTGCGGGTATTTGTTCGTGATGCGGCTTCAAGCAGCCGCTGGTATTCCGGCGGCGGGTTGTATCGGGATGTGTATCTGCTGACCGGACCACTTACATATATTGCACAGGATGGTGTATGGACTGTAACGGAGAGCCTCGATCAGGAATACGCCGTGCTGCGAGTTGAAACCGAAGCGGTCAACCGTTCACATCTGACGTGTGATTGCACGCTGGAAACCGCCCTGATCGACCCGGAGGGACGACAGATTGCCTGCGCACAGGTTCCATTGAGTCTGGCAGCCAACGGGCGTGTAAGCGTTCCCCAGCGATTCACCGTGAGTCATCCGTCGCCATGGTCCGCTGAGACCCCGGCGCTTTATACCTGCCAAAGCCGCCTTGTGAACGCGGAGGGAGAATGCGACACGGCGGAGACGACCTTTGGCATCCGCTCTCTTTCCGTCGATGCGCGCCGCGGGCTGCGAATCAATGGCAAGTCGGTTAAGCTGCTGGGCGGCTGCATACACCACGATCACGGTCTGCTGGGCGCTGCCGGTTACGAACAGGCGGAGGAGCGGCGGATACGCCGCCTGAAGGAGGCTGGCTTCAATGCGGTGCGCATATCCCACCACCCCGCCTCCCCTGCGCTGCTGCGGGCCTGTGACCGCACGGGGATGTACGTCATGAATGAAGCGTTTGACCTGTGGACGCGCGCCAAGACGTCGCTTGATTACAGCGCTCACTTTACGGACAGGGCGCTTTCGGACCTTGAGGCGATGGTTCGCGTGGCTCGCAGTCATCCCTGTGTGATTCTCTACTCCATCGGCAATGAGATACCCGAGTGTGCCACCAGCGCCGGTGTACGCCTGAGCGCAGAGCTGACGGCGACCATTCGAGCCATGGATGCGACCCGGCCCATTACAGCGGGGATCAATGGCATCTTTATATCTGGGGACGCGATGGACCAGATTCTGGGAGATATTCTTGCAGGAAAAGAAGCCGGCCAGGAAGAGGGCAATGTGAATGTTTTCATGACCATCATGGATCAGCATCTCAACGAGATGGTTGTTCATCCCGCTGTAACGGAGCGCCTGGACAGAGCCTGTGCATTTCTGGATGTAGCCGGGTATAATTACATGGCCGCCCGCTATCGCATGGACGCGCAGCGCTGCCCCAACCGGGTGATGCTGGGCAGCGAGACGTATCCGCCTGAGTTTGCGGCAAACTGGGCAGAGATTCAAAAGCTGCCTCAGGTTATCGGAGATTTCAATTGGGCGGCCTGGGACTACATCGGTGAAGCCGGCGTAGGGATTCCGGCCTATCATGCCGGAGAGGGAGGCTTTGGCGCAAAGTTCCCCTGCCAGCTGGCCTATGTGGGGGATTTTGATATTACCGGTTTTCGCCGTCCCGCTTCCTATTTCCGGCAGATCGCAGCAGGATTGCGGTCCGCACCGTATATCGCGGTACAAAATCCACATCACTATGGGCAGCCGCTGATCAAGACGCCGTGGGTCATCAGTGACGCAACGCACAGCTGGACATGGCCGGGATGCGAAGGAAAGCCCGCCGTGGTAGAGGTTTACTCCGATGCCGAAACGGTTGAGCTGTTCCTGAACGGGGAGAGCCTTGGCGCTTGCCGTCCCAGAGAATGCATTGCCCGTTTTGAAACGACCTACTGTCCGGGGATGCTACAGGCCATAGCCCGCTGCGGGGAACGCATTTGCGGGGAGGACGTCGTACAGACCGCCGGGCCTGTTGCAGCAGTACGCCTGTTAACAGAATCGGATGCTCCGGCCGGGTCTCTTATCTGGATAGACGTGATGCTTATCGATTCAGAAGGACGCTGGAACGACGCGGAAAATCGGGTGCTTACCATAACCAAAAAAGGTGACGCAGAGCTTCTTGCTTTCGGCAGCGCAAATCCCAGAGCCGGAACGTATCCTTCAGGAATAACGGAAACTTACAAAGGGCGCGCTCAGATCATCCTGCGCAGGACGGATGATCCCTGCACGATCATCGTAACTGCCAACAACGGGGAAAATGCAACGCTGACCATCTGATGTCATGACTCATTGTCTACCGGCAGCAGGTTCCCCATAGACAAAGAGCATCAAGATCGCAGCATAGCGCTGTTGACCCTTCCATGCTCACCTGCCCTCCCGCTCCGCCTTCTTCCCCTTTACGTCCTTCGCATCCCCCTGCAAAATCAGCGAAAGATTCTTCCGATGCACCATCAATTCCCGCATCTCCTCCCGCGCCGTGCGGTACTCCGCATACGCCGCCTTTTTCTCGCCAAGCAGCCGCGCATACTGCGCATTAAGGCTCTTGACGGAGGGCAGCTTCTGAATGCCCAGCGCGTCAAAGGCTTGTTTGGCAGCCCGGTGCAGCGCGATCTCGTCCTCATGCTCCAGACGGTATTTCGCCGAGTAGCCGGACTTGCGATAGGCCGCGTAGACCTCGCGCGTTCTGGCGTAGTTGACGATATGCCGTTTCAGCACGGCGGTTTCGGCCAGATGCTTTTCCGCTGCCTGAATCTGCCCGGATAGGGCATGGCAGCGCGCCGCCGCTTCGTCCGCGCGGGCCGACAGGACCGAAGCGTCCATCAGATTATGCTCCTGCAAATAAGCGACGGTCCGCGCCATCTGCTTGAGGTTGAAGGTCGTCGCCCAGCGACGGTAGTTCTCGTTTTTGACAGAGCGGAGCCTGGCCTGAATGTCGATGAGCAGTTGGTTCCGGGGATGGTTCGCGGCTCGTCCCTTCCAGGGCACATGCACCTTTTCTCCCGCGATCACAGCGCGCAGTTCGGCCTCCGAATACCCTTTGCCCAGCGACTCCAGCCGGATACTCTGCTTCTGTCCCGCGCCGCGGAAAGTGATCTGCCGGCCCTGACCGACGGCATAGCCTGCGCCGGATACGAGCGACAGCAGCGCGTCAAAGTCCGCGGGCTTTTGTACCAGCGCCGCGTCAATGGCCGCGCGCAGCAGGTCGCGCCGGGAGGGCCGGGCACGGTCGCCCAACCAGCTCTTGTAGCTGTTGCCGCCGCGTTTGGGATTTTCGATCACGGAAAGCCCGTGTTCCAGACAGATCAGGTCGCTCAGCCGCGCAACCGCCTTACCGGAGCCGAGGAAATCCCGGAATTTTCCCCGGCAGTCCATCGAGGTGGAGTTGAAGATGATGTGGTTGTGAATATGAGCCGTATCCTCCACTGCCTTCCGGCATTTTCTCTTATATTTCGAGTACACTTATTCACCGCAAGGGCATGTGGGGTTCAATCCCGCCCGCTCCGCCATGAAAGTCCCAAAGCGAAAGCGCTTTGGGCTTTTTCCTTATTTTTTGCAAAAATCAGTTTTTTTATTTTTTTTTCGATGATGTCCGTGGTATCCTGAGTTGTGGCGGAGTGGGAAAAAGAACTGCACGCCACCCCCAAAAAAAGACCCCTCGTGTGCGAAAGAGAAAGGAGACCCGTATGCCCTGTACAACGATTCTGGTCGGCAAGAAAGCCAGCCATGACGGCTCGACGATCATTGCCCGCAATGACGACGGCAGATTTGAAGCCAAGCGGGTATTGGCTCACCCGGCCAGGGAGAAGGCCACAACATACAAAACCGTCATCTCTCACCTGACGGTTGAGCTCCCGGGAAATGCGATGCGTTATACCGACTGCCCCAACGTCCCAAAGTCCAACGGCGTATGGCCCGCCTGCGGCATCAATGAGGCCAACGTGGCGATGACGGCCACCGAGACGATCACCAGCAATGCCCGGGTCGTCGGCGCGGACCCCTATGTCCGGTATCAGGAAAAGAAGGGCCGCAACACCAAGGAGGTCCCCGGCGGAATCGGCGAAGAGGACCTGGTGACGCTGGTGCTTCCCTATATCCATTCTGCGCGGGAAGGTGTGCTGCGCACCGGCGCGCTGCTTGAGCAGTACGGCACTTATGAAGCCAATGGCATGGCCTTTGCGGATGCCAACGAAGTCTGGTGGCTGGAAACCATCGGCGGCCATCACTGGATCGCCAGACAGGTCCCGGATGACCGCGTGGTCATCATGCCCAACCAGTTCGGCCTGGACCACTTTGACTTTGAGGACGCTTATGGGGAACAGAAGGAAAACCTCTGCTCGGGCGATCTGCGCGAGTTTGTGGAAAAATACCATCTGGCGCTGGATACGGGCGCGGACTTCAACCCGCGGCTGGCCTTCGGTTCCCATTCGGACGCCGACCACATCTACAACACGCCCCGCGCCTGGTTCATGGGCCGGTATTTCCTGCCCCGCACCTATAAGTGGGATGGGGACAATGCGGACTTCACCCCGGAGAGCAACGACATCCCCTGGTCTTTTGTGCCGGAGCGGAAGGTGACGGTGGAGGATGTGCGGTACCTGCTGGGTTCCTATTATCAGGGAACGCCCTACAATCCCTATGACAGAAACGCCGCGTTCAAGGGGAAGTATCGCACCATTGGCGTGCCCAACAGTGACGTTTGCGGGATTATGCAGATCCGCGGCGAGCTGCCGGCGGCCATTCAGGGCGTGGAGTGGCTGTCCATGGGCGGCAGCGGGTTTACGGCCTGCTTCCCCGTCTACGCGAATGTCACGGAGTTTCCCAGGTATCTCAGCGGCACCACGGAAACGGTTTCCACGGAAGCTATGTACTGGCACAGTCGCCTCATTGCCGCGCTGACGGACGCGCATTTCGGAAATGCCCTGCTGCTGGATGAGCGGTATGTGAACGCCGTGATGAACCGCGGACAGCAGTTCCTCTACGAGTACGACGAGAAGATCCGGCAGGGCGAATCTACCCAGATCCTGAAGGAGGCCAATCAAAAGATTGCCGACATGGTCAGGGAAGAATCGGACAAGGCCCTTGCCGAGATTCTCAAGAACGCCTCCGAGCACATGAAGATCCGCTATCACAGAGGGGACAACTGAGCGGACGATACATTTAAAGAAGAAACAAAGCAGCACCGGCCGCCTGAGCGATCAGCGGGCTGGTGCTGTTTTTCTTTGTTCCAGTTTGAACAACACGACATGCGGCTTTATCCACCTTGACATCCGCATCCACCGGCGTTATGATGCCAGCAAGGCCGAAGCCGGACACGCCTTTTGTCTCAATGACCCTTCAATGAAAGGCTGCTTTCTTGGTTCCTGATGCAGATACACGGTAAAGGACTGAAACCATCTTGATAAAGAGCTGCTTCGTCAAACTCCTTTTCCAGGCAGGGTGATTGCCATGACCGAACACACCGACCGGATGCCCCCAAAGCAGGGCATCGCCTATTACCATCTCCCCGGCCTGTTTGCGTTTTATGACCTGTATTGCGCATTCCTGCCACTGTACCGCAAGCACAGGGAATACTTTTACGACTGGTGCGAAATCGGCTCCCTCTATGGCGCTCCGTCGGACTGTATCTGGGGTGGTGGCCGTGTCGGGGCGGAAAGCAGCGATCCACGGGTAGCCTTTGCGTTGACGCGGGAATACGAAATCTCGGCCCGGCTGACCTTCAGCAATTCCCAGTTGCGCAAGGAGCATCTCTCCGACCGTAAGTGCAACGCGCTCTGCAGGCTGTTTGAGGAAAACGACCAGCCCCGAAACGGTGTGATTGTCCATTCGGAGATGCTGCTCAGCTACCTCCAGCAAAACTATCCGGGGCTGTACCTCATTTCTTCCACCACCAAGGTGCTGACGGATTTTCAGGACCTCGAGCGGGAGCTAAGCCGTGAAGCCTTTCGCTATGTGGTGCCGGATTTCCGCCTGAACAAGGCCTTTACGCAGCTCGGCGCGCTGTCCGGACGGCAGAAAACAAAAGTGGAATTTCTGTGCAACGAGTGCTGCTGGTTTGGCTGCCGGGACAGGAAGCAATGCTATGAAGCAGTCAGCCGAAAGGTGCTGGGCGAAGACGGTCCCGAGCACCGCTGCGCCGCGCCGGATGCCAGGGAAGGCTATCGCTTTTCCAAGGCCATGGAGAATCCCGGCTTCATTGGCATCGGCGACATCGTGAATACCTATCTGCCCATGGGTTTCTCCCATTTCAAGATCGAAGGCCGCGGGCTGGGCAGTGCATTGATGCTGGAGTTTTTGCTCTATTACCTGACGAAGCCCGAATGCCAGCTGAAAGTCAGGGAAGAAATCTATTTGGATAATATGCTGGATTTGTTCTGAGTCAGGCAAAGTTTCAAAAACAGAAAAAAGCGACGGGTTGCCCGCAAGCAGCCTGTCTTCGGCTTTGCCTGTATACCATTTTCTCGCCGGTTATCTCTCCAAAACGCAAATCTCTCTCCCAAATCGGAGAAAGATCGGTTTTTTTTCGGGCCCTTAGGCCCGCTGTGCCAGGTGCCCCTCGATGGACGGGAAACGCTTGATTTCCGGTCCTTTTTCTCTTTCGGCAACTTCCGTAAGCGGCTCTGTCGCTGCCGAAGCATAATAGGCCCATATCGCCGAACGGAAATGGACCTGCGCCTAAAAGATCTGTGATCCTAAAAAACTTGCAAGCAAATAGCCAAGTGATTCGGGTGGGGGGAAGCCTGATGATAAAAGATTTGCGGGAAAAGGTAAAAATGTATATGCAATTGTATGTGTTTGTGGATATTGTAAAAAAGGATAGCCCCCTCTCTGCGAAAGTAGCAGAGAGAGTCTATCCTTAATGCGGAGTTTTTTTGTGGCGGGCCATTGCAGTCAGCGCTGCTTCAGCCGCTTGACGTTTTGTTAGCCGGCTGGAAATAGCGCCTGCTGTTCCCGTACTATTTTTCCTTCACCAGATGACAGGCCACCACGCGGCCGTCCGCCATGTGCCTGAGCTGCGGCTTCTCGCGCCGGCAGATTTCCTGCTCGCAGAAGCAGCGCCCGGCAAACGGGCAACAGGGCTTGGGGTCCACAGGAGACGGCGGCTCGCCCTCGATGCGGATGGGCTCGCGCTTTTCATCCAGATCGATGGACGCGCAGTTGGAGATGAGCGCCTGGGTATAGGGATGCAGGGGATGATGAATGATGGTATCCGTCTCGCCCATCTCCACAATGTTGCCCAGATACATCACCGCCACCCGCGCCGATACGTAGCGGATGATGGAAATGTCGTGGCTGATAAACAGGATGCTGGTATTGTGGTTTTCCACCAGCTTCAGCAGCATGTTGATGATGTCAGCACGCACGGACACATCCAGCATGGATACCGGCTCGTCCATCACCAGAAACTTGGGTTTGAGCAGCATGCTGCGCAGGATGGAAATGCGCTGAAGCTGTCCGCCGGACAGCTCGTGCGGATATCGCTCCAGAAAGGACTCGGCAGGGATCAATCCGCCCTCATTGAGGGCGTCCACGCAGATCTTCCTGCGCTCCTCATCCGTTTCACCGATGTGGTGCAGCTTGAGCGGCCGCTCCATAATGGCCCCGATGGTATCATTGGGCGTAAAAGTGTCAAACGGGTTTTGGAATATCGATTGCACCAGGCAATGGAACTGCTCCGGGTTGCAGTCCAACAGCTTTTTGGTGGACACGCCGTAGAATTCGATCTCGCCGCTGGTGGGTTCCTCCAAACGAATCAACAGCCGGCCCAGCGTGGACTTTCCGCATCCGCTTTCGCCAATAATGCCAAAGATCTCTTTTTCATTGAGCGTAAAGCTGACGCCATCCACCGCATGTACCTTGCGGGGCGCATGAAAGCTCAACAGCTTACCATTCTTTTGGGGATAGAGCTTTTTCAGTTCCCGAACCTCCAGCATGGGCTTTTCTCTGTTGAAAAGCTCGCTGAAATCCCGTTTCTTTGCCATGGCTATTTCGCCTCCCTTTCCGCGCAGCGATGGCAGGCGGCAAAGTGCCCCGGCGCATACTCGGCAATGTTTGGCCGCTCACTGAGGCAGCGGTCGCTGGCATAGGGGCAGCGCGGTGCAAACACGCACCCCTGCGGCGGGTTGGTCAAATCGGGCAGGGTTCCCGGAATGCCGCGCAGCGCCCGCTTTTCGCCGTAGAGCGAGGGGAAGGAGCGAATCAGCCCTTCCGTATAGGGGTGCAGACACGTCCTCACCACCTGATCTACCGTGCCAAACTCCATCATCTGACCGGCGTAGAGCACCATGATCTTTCCGCAGGAGCTGGTTACCACCGACAGGTCGTGGGTAATCATGATACGGGTCAGGTTCATCCCCTGCTCCAGTTTCATGATTTCGCGCAGAATCTGTCCCTGCGTTACCACGTCCAGCGCGGTGGTCGCCTCGTCCATAATCAGCAGATCGGGATTGAACATCAGGCTCAGCACAATGGACAACCGCTGCATCATTCCGCCGGACAGCTCGTGCGGATAGAGCGTATATACCCGTTCCGGCAGGTTTACCAGATTAAACAATTCCAAGGCACGCTGGCGAATCTGAGCTTTGGATGCATGGGGTTCGTGCACGCGATAGATATCCTCAAACTGGCTGCCGATGCGGTGCGCCGGGCTGAGGCTGTTCATGGACTTTTGAAACACGATGGCAATGCGCCGCCACAAGAGCTTTTTGAAGGCATCCTCAGGCATGGAAAGCAGGTCCTGCCCGTCAAATTTGACGCTGCCCGTTATGCTAGCAAACCGGGGATCAAGCTGCCGCAGCATGGCCATGACGATGGTAGACTTGCCCGATCCGCTCTCGCCGATGATGCCCAGTGTATCGCCACGCTCAATGCCGAAGGAAACCCGGTCCACTGCTTTGAGATCTTTCTTGCCCGTGCGATAGCTAACGCACAGGTTCTCCGCTTCCAGCAACAACTTGTTTCCCTCCCTCACAGCTTTTTCATCCTTGGGCTCAGCGCATAATTCAGCCCATCACCGATCATATAGAAAATCACCACGATCAGCATGATGGACAGACCAGGCAGCGTGGAAATCCACCATCCGGTCTGCAGATAGGCCTTGCCGTCATACACCATCTGGCCCCAGCTGACAACATTGGGATCGCCAAGCCCCAGGAACGACAGGCTGGCCTCCGTCAGGATCGCCTTGGCAACGCCCATGGTGGTGTTTGCAATCACGGGAAAGAGGCCGTTGGGAATGATGTATTTGAACAGGATGCGGATGCGGCTTTCACCCATGACCACCGCGCCCTTGATAAATGTGCGCTCCTTGAGGCTCATGGCCTGAACCCTCATCATGCGCGCGTTGGACGGCCAGGATGTCAGGCCAATGACCAGCATGGCGTTGAACATGTTGCTGCCGAACATGGACACGATAATCAGCACCAGAAAAAAAGGTGGGGATCATCAGAAAGATGTTAATGATCTCCGAAGTAATCTTATCCAGCACGCCGCCATAATACCCGGCGAAGGCGCCCAGCAGCGTACCGATCAGGCCGGATATCAGCGCCGATACAATGCCGATGGTCAGGCTGGCCCGGCTCCCATGCAAAATCATGCTCAGGATATCGCATCCCATCTGGTTGGTGCCCAGAGGATGGCCCTCGCTGCCGGGAGGCACCAGCAAGTCATCGCCCAGGTAATAGGGATCATAGGGGGAAAGCACATTCGCCAGAATGGCGATAAGCAGCACCACCAGAAACAGGATCAGTCCCACCTGAAGCTGCCGGCTGGCCTTCCACATGGATCCAAGGCGCTTGGCTGTTTTATGCAATTTGTTTTCCATAATCCTGCTCGCCTCCCATCAGGTATACCGTATACGGGGGTCCAGCCATGCGTACACAAGGTCCACCACAATCATCATGGCGGCAACCGACAGGGCAAGGATCAAATAAATGCCCATCAGCACGTTGTAGTCGCGCATCATAATGGCACGGTACATCATGGACCCTATACCCGGCCAGGAGAATACGATCTCCGTGAGCGTCGAGCCCGAAACCACATATGCCAGATTGATGCCGAACACGGTAAGCACCGGCAAAATGGCATTTTTGAGAATGTACTTGCGGAATATCTTTTTTTCGCTCATTCCGGTCACCCGGAAGGTCATAATATAGTCATCTGCCATGACCTGCATCACCGATGTCTTGGTAATGCGGAAGTAACTTGGAATTTGAATGGCGATCAGTGAGGAGCAGGGCAAAATCATATGGACCAACACATCCCCCACATGCGCCAGACCCGTATTGCCGGCCCTGAGGTTGTACATGCCCTGCGTGGGCAGCCATTTGAGCGTGCTGGCAAACAGCAGAATGCCCATCATGCCCAGCCAGAAGGCCGGCATGGAGTTAAACAGATACGCGATGCCGGAAAAACACCGATCCAGCAATCCGCCATGGTTTTTGCCCGCGTACAGGCCCAGCCAGCAACCCAGAATCACCGCCAGGATGGCGCTTGTGCCGGAGAGCAGCAGCGAGTTCCCAAACCGCTCTGCACTGAGTACAGTCACCGGCTGCGAATAGGCAAAGGAATCACCCAGGTCTCCATGAAACAGATTGACGATGTATTTCCACAGCTGCACATGAAGCGGCTGATCCAGGCCAAACTCAATGGTCAGCGCCTCAACCATATCCTCCGTAATCGTATCGGCTCCGGCCAGGATTCTCACGGGGTCACCAGGAGCCAGCTTGATAATCAAAAAGTTTATGACGATGACTACGAGTACAATAAAGAATGCCGTAATCATCTTTTTCAGGATATACCGCTTCACCTGCGTGCCTCCTTGTGTCACAATGAACACCAAACAGGCGCCGGAAAGTGCGGCGCCTGCCTGGTGAAGGCCAGCCTTGCTTACTCGATAACCACCTTTGCGTAGCTGTTATCGCTGACGTCGGGGGTCTGATCGATATAAGGAACGCCAGACACGTTATTCCAGCAGATGTAGTACGTGGTCATCTCCACAACGGGGATGATCGGCAGTTCCTCGGCCAGGATCTCCTGGATGCGGCGGTAGCACTCGCCGCGCTCCTCGTCCTTGGTCAGGCTGCGGGCCTTCGCCAGCAGCTCGTCCACCTCGGCGTTGGAGTACATGGAGTAGTTAGCCATACCGCCTGTGCCGATGCGCTTGGACATGGCATCCGGATCGGGACCCTGATAGCCGTTGAGCATGGCCATGTCGAAATCACCGTTGAGCACGCGGTCGTTCCACGCGGCGCTTTCCAGCACGGTCAGCTTCATGTTGATGCCGGCTTCCTTGAGGTTGGACTGCATCACCTTGCCGCAGTCCGCGTAGGAGCCGCTGGAGAACACCAGCATCTCCAGCTCAAGGTAGTAGCCGTCGCTGTCGAGGGTGTAGCCGGCCTGCTCCAGCAGAGCACGGGCTTCTTCCACATTGCGCTCGCCGATATCAGCGTCCGCATTGTAGGCCCAGGAGCAGCAGGGCGGATAGAAACCGTAGGCCGGGGGCATGAGGCCGTTGGTGCCCTTGAGGGAGATTTCCTCGCGGTCGATGGCCAGGGAAACCGCCTTGCGCACTTCCCAGGTCATCTTTTCATTCTGCATATTGACGGCGATCTGGTAGCGGCGCGCGGCGCTGGAGTAGCCCAGCTTGTACTGGGGGTCCTGCAGCAGGGCGGGCACCTGGGAGTTGGGCACGCCCTTGAGCATGTCCACCTCGCCGTTGAAGAAGGCCTGCAGCGCGGTGTCGCTGTCGGGAATCACCTGGAAGATCAGGCGTTCGACATCGGGCTCGCCCATGTGGTAATCGGGGTTCTTCTCCAGCACGACGCTCACGCCGCGGTCATAGCTGACGAACTTGTAGGCGCCGGTACCGATGGGGTTGGTGGTGGCAGCAGCGCAGGTCTTCCAGTCCTCTACGCCCTCATAGAGGTGCTTGGGGAGGATGAAGTTGGCATACCAGGCCAGCGTGCCCAGGATGGGCGAGTTGGGGGCGTTGAGCACCATGACGAAGGTATTCTCGTCCGGGCAGCTCATCTCGGCGACCGAGGTGTTAAGCTCCTGGGCGATGACGCCGTTGTTGTCCATGATCATCTGGAAGGTGAACTCCACGTCGGCAGAAGTAAAGGGCTCGCCGTCGTGCCATTTCACGCCCTTGCGCAGATTGAAGGTATAGGTCAGGCCATCGTCGGAGATGGTGTAGGTTTCGCACAGGTTGGGGACGATCTCGTTGTTCCAGTTCAGCTGGAACAGGCCGTCGAAGATGTTCTGGAAGATGGGCCAGCCATAGTCGTCAGCCTGAGCATCGGGGTTGAAGCTCTTGGGGTCTTCCGCAGAGACAACAATAAAGGTTTCGTTGCTGTCGTCGGCCAGCGCGGCAGGCATCATTACGCCCACAACCAGGCACATGATCAGCAGGACAGAGAGCCATTTCCTTGCCATAGGGATTCATCCTTTCCTTATAATGGTATCTATGCAACCTCACGAATGCGAGGACACATATTCAGCCGTCAGAAGGCCGCATACAGCCTGAGCCGTCACCAGATTGCGCACGGGGGTGATCTGGTAATGCATGTTTTCTTCGAGATAGGCGCATTCGGAATCCAACAAAGCATTTGCCGCATCAAAGGCATCATGCAGTCGTTGTACCTGCTCCGCGGTAAAGCCGCGCTCGGCGGCGCGCCCCAGCTCAAAGTCAATGCCGCGGACCAGCAGACACAGGTTGGTGCAGCGGAAGTAACGCATCACGTAGAGGTTATCGAACATCTGCGCCTGCGTGGCCTTTCCTGCGCATTCAGGCGACTTGGCCCAAGCACGCTGCGCCTTGATGCTCTCCGCGCCCCCCAGCTTTTCCTCCAAAGCGCGGCGGAAGTAGTTATCATCACCGCTGAGCAGATCCTCCACACGCTGGAAGATGGCATGCGTCTGACTGTCAAGTTTCTCCTTCATATCGCAGCTTTCCAAAATCACGTCGCTGCGGTCGCGGTCAGTCAGCGAGGTATCGTCAATCTTGTCGGAATAGAAGTAGGGCAGTTCGCAGACAAACGTCATCGTCCGGTCCTGACCGTCCCGGTTGGCGTACTCGTCGCTGCTGGTGCCATAGTTGTGGCCCGCCACGGGGTCCTTGCCGGTGAAGCGCTCGTTGTAATCATACGAATCTCGCGCCTTCATCATCTGGAACACCGCCGGCGCAAACGTTACGGCATAGGGCACCTCGGCCTCGCCCAGCTTGCGGGGAATCCCCATCTGCTTGACGATATCGTAGAACTTGGGGTAGAGCTCCGGAATATTCTTGGTGATGTACCAGTAGGCGCCGCCAAAGCCCAGGTTGTGCAACGAGAACATGAACTCCGGCCGCAGGGTGTCAATCAGGTCCATCAGCACTTTGGTTTCGGGGATGGGACTGTTGAACTCCAGCTTCTTATACTTGACCGGGAAGGTCCATTCCACCTGATCGCGGAACGCCGGACGGAAGTAGTGGTGCATGTAATTGGTGATGCCGAACGGCCCCTTGAACCAGCCTTCATTCATACGGCTGCCGTCGATATCGATGCACTTGATGAAATACCAGGTATAGTCCAGCTCTTTTTCCAATTTCTCGTTGGACGCCAGCTCTCCGGTAAGAAAGTCCACCGTCAGGGACCCGATAGGTTCGTTGGGATGAGGGCAAGCAAAGACCAGTGCGTTTTTGCTGCCGTGCCCAATCTTGATCAGCTGAATGGGATGTCCTGCCCGCGAATGTCCCACACAGCGAACCTGCACACGGTCCGGATACTCGCTCGCCAGCTTCTGTGTGCTCTGGTCCAGCTCGTCCACCGTCATAAAGCAGGTGTAATCCGGCACCCGTGCGATGATTTCTTTCATATCCATGCCCATTTTCCACCCTTCCGCTTGATATTTTTCTGGAAAACGCGGGCTAAAAGCCACGCACCTCGTTGACTTCCGTCACGAGGTTTCACACAATCAATTCGGGTTGTGAATCATTGTCAAGTGCCGCTTTTTTTTGCATTCTTTTTGTATTTTGTGATAAATGACGTGGAGTACTTCATATATTATAGAAACTCTATTTGTGGATATATCTTTGCTGGAAATATCAAGGAATACTTATGGAAGGGCTTCTGTAAAAATCAGACTGCGATGAGCAGCGTAGCCTCAATGGGTTTATGGATGAGGTGTGCCATGGAAACAGACCAGTCCTCGATATATTTCATAAGATATGTTGTCACCAGGCGGACGAAGGACGCCGGGATCGCCGCAACCGAGCCAGAGGGCACCTCTGAAATGACCAGCTTCGGCATGGTACAATCATCAAGCCCTGAAACGGCACACCATAGGAGCTTCTGGGTTGAGACGGAAGTACGGATGAAAAGTTGAACTCGGTGAAAAGACAATTTTATTTGTACAAAGGAGCAGAAAGAGAATGCCCCGCGTGAAGATGAGCAGCTGGGGTCAACGCATGAAGTGGTACGCCATCTGTGATATTTCAGTGCGTAACACTGTATCGCTGGTATGAACGTAAGAATCTGCGCCCAAACGGCAAAAATACAACTCCTATTTGGGTGAAATTACCGGAAGCAGATCGTATGATTTCTCGCAACTTCCATGCAGACCGGCCCGATGAAAAGCTGCTGACAGTTATTATGGAGGATGTGTTCCTGGATGGAAGGTGGATCTCTCCGCCATGACCGGCAGCTTCAGTGGTATGGTTTTGGGCCGGACGATTGGCAACCCTCCCAACAGCAATCAGGCCGATCATAAGTTGAATCAGGTCATTTTCGATTTGCCGGAGGGCTGCTGCCTCATTGTGCCTTCAGATAGAGGCTGCCCTTCTGTTGGCCGCTCTGAATCGAACGTATGAAGTATGCAGGACTCATGCGCTCCATGTCAAAAAAGGGCGGCTCCCCGGATAACGCCGCTTGCGAAGGTTTCTTCGGCCAACTAAAAAATGAAGGGCTTTCCGGGCACTCATGGACACAGCGTTCGCCGGATAATGTTAGCCGGGAGCCAGTATATCCGTTGGTAGAATGGCAACCGTCTCAAGCTATCTTTAGGTGGGAGCAGTCCCTTCGAGTATAGAGAGCGCCCTGGTTTGCCGGTATAACTGGTCCGGCTTTCTGTCCGCGCTCCGTCCCATACGAGCAGTCCTTCCACACTGCCGCCGTACAGAACATGAAACGCATTGCACGGCATTTTGTTCTTTCTTCCTTTTGCTTCACCTATGCTTCTGGCGCTGTTTCAGAATCATTTTAATCTCGTGCATTATAATACTGAATGCGCCTCCGGGTATTGCGAAGAACGCCGTACGACCTCTATAATGGCATCAACGGTTTGCAAGCCATACAGGTTTCCCGGCGGACTGGCCTTCCGCCCCGCAGGCGGCCGCAGGGTCCGCGGCGGCGGCTGCCGCAACAGACCGACATCTGCATAAGTCGAAAGGAAGAGATATATGAAAAGATCCCTTTCCCTGTTTTTGGTGCTCGTTTTAACGGCATGTTTCTTTGGCAACGCGCTGGCCCTGAACTATGTCGCAACCCTGGGAAACGAATCCACCTTTGAAACCATGACCGAGGCGCGGGCCAATGCACCTGCCGCTATGCAACCCTTCTATCCGCAGGGCAAGTACGTGCCCCATCCCGTGATGGACAACTATCCGGGCGACACCACCTACGTATACCGCAGCGCTGATATGTACGGTATCAACGCGGCCGTGCGCATCAATACCAACCTGGTGGTGTATTCGGATCAGTCCTTTGCCTCCAAGGACGAGGCACTGGCCTACCTCAAGGAACTTGGCCTGGTGGACATCATCGAAGAGGCCCGCGGAAGCATCATTCTGGTCACTCCCTCCGATCCCGAAGTGGGCTTTACCGCTCAGGACCAGCAGCATTACTACGAGCTGCAGACCGCTTTGTTCTCCATCAACGCCGCCGGGACACAGGACGGCGAGGCCGTAACCTATGTGGATGCCTCCTACTACGGCGGCTACGGCTTTCTCTACGTGATCGGTCTGGGAGAAGGCGCCACCTTCCTCAACAACTACGTAGCCAGCACCTTTGACTACGTCAGCCGCATCGCCGGCATGCTGCTCGTGAACGGCGACATGGAGCGCATCCGCGAAGTTGCCGACATCGTGCCCGTTTATCTGGTCAATGCGCCCGAGAATGTGGTGGCCAAGTACGAAAAGGTCAACGGCACCGATGCGCTGCTCGTGGAAGGCGACAAAACCACCTCCTACAACCAGGCCTATCCCGTGCGCAAGGTGGTTACGCTCGATGTCGACCAGCCCGACCTTACCGCCATTATCCGCGATGCCTACTACAACCTGTTCATTAAGGCCCAGCGAGGCCAGGAAATTACACAGGGTCTGTACAGTGCCTCCACGCCTTATCAGGGCTACGGCTCCGACTCGGCGCCCTACTCCCTCTCACCGCGCAATGCCGTTATCAATGGCGTTACGGCCGATGGCATCTATGAATTCACCCGCGTGGATGATCGCTTCTCCGGCATCAAGACCGAGGAGGGCGAATATCTTCAGACCTGGTATGAGTACCTGCCTGAGGAAATCGTCAATGGTACCGCCAAGGAAGGCACCATTCCGCTGATCCTTGCGCTGCATGGCGGCGGAGACGATCCGCGCCAGTTTGTAGACGGGCAGGGCTTCCTGGAACTGGCCGGCAAGGAGCGTCTGGCCATCGTCGCGCCCGAAAAGCAGAACCTGCATACCACGGCTACCAACGGTAAGGACTTCCTCTCCCAAGCTCTTCCCGAACTGGTAAAATACATGCTGGAAACCTATCCCGCACTGGATGCCTCGCGTGTGTATGTGACGGGCTTCTCCATGGGTAGCCTGGCGACCATCCGTGCTGTCTATGGCGCACCTGAACTGTTCGCGGCGGCGTACCCCCAGTCCGGCATCCGTGGCGCTGAACCCACGGAGGAAGATGCCAAGCTGTTTGAAAACGTGCAGGTGCCCATTGTTGTGTCCACTTCCGAATACAACATGGTCAAGGCCGAAACACTCAGCCAGGATTTCTACAACCTGCTGAGCCAGCTCATGGTGCTTGACGGGATGGAACCTCTGCCCGAGGCCGATTACGACGCGTACCCCATCGCCGGGTTTGACGCCGACATCTATACTCGCACCACCATTAACGACGACTACGTCAAGCACAGCTGGTATAAAACCGATGATAATGGTGTTCCCATGGTGGGCGCCACCTACATCGAAAGCATCGTACATTGCCTCTATCCCCAGCATGCCAACATTATCTGGGATTTCTTCAAGCACTACAGCCGTGACCTCACCACAGGCGAAATCGTGTACGACCCTTATGTGCGCTGATCTTTAACGCCCTGAGGCCTCCCGTCATACGGGAGGCCTCAGAATGTTGACAAAGTGCGGGGTGCAGGGAATGATCGGTTGCTCAATCATTCGCACTTCCCTGACGGTCGCGCTCATGGTTTCGCTGCCCTCGCAAATATCGGCGTTCTGCGCGTTGACCGCGCGCAGCCCTTGTATTTGCTCACACCTACGGGTCGCTTTGGACCTTTGCCCAACAGCCCGCAGGCTGATGCTTTCCTCCGCCCCTGCCGGGGCTTGGGGCAGCGCCCCAAGCCCTTAATGCCGCGGCATTTTTGAGAGCGTTGCGAGCGTCCGAAGGACGCAAGAAACGCGGCTTTCTCCAGAAACCAAGGGGGGTAACGGTCTGAGCGCCCCGCCTGCCGCAGTGGCAGGCGGGGCGCCTGGGTTACTGCTTGTTGTATTTCTTGCGGTACTCGCTGGGCGTCATTCCCTCGTTTTTCTTAAACAGATAGCTGAAATAATGCGGATCATTATATCCCACCCAAAAGCATACATCCGAGGAGCGCATGGAGGTAACTTTGAGCAGCTCCTTGGCCTTGGACATGCGCAGAGCCATGAGATACTCGGTAAAGGTATAACCCGTTTCCTGCGCAAAGACGGTGGAAAACCGGCTGTTGGACATTGCTACCTCGCGGGCCACGTCCTTGAGCATAAGGTTGGGATCGGAAAAATGCTTGGCCAGATAGCCACGTGCCTTGATGATTGCGGGATTGCCGTGGACAGGGTTGTGGCTGCCACGGTATACCAGCGCCTCCCTGAGCAGTGACAAGGATGCGCTGACTACGCTTTGCATGTCGTCAGACTGGATACCGGCCTCGTACTGTTTGATGGACAACACCTGCGAAGGTTCACCCCCCACGTCACGGATGAGCTTCATGGCCGTCATGAGGGTTTCCATCTGCAGGTAGTTGAGCGTAACGGTGGAGTGGATCTCCGTAGAGTCCAGGGTGGAGACGTATTCCTCAAAAACGGTGTTGAGCTCCTCAAGGTGGATGTACTGCAAATGCTCATACAGGGGCTGAAGGTCCAGGCTTTCCAGGGCGATGGACTGGCTGCACATGTCATTTGCACCCAGAATGGCGGGCAGCTTGCAGCCGGGCTGGTGCATATAGATATGCCGGATGTGCCTTGCGGCTTTCATGGAGCGTCCCACATCCGCCAACCTCATGATTGGATCGCCCATGGTGATGAGGATATTCTGGGCGTTGACGGAGTTGAGCTCGTGCAGGGCGGAACGGGCAAAGGAATAGGCGCGATCGTCCACGTCGTTGCTGTTGTTGCCCATGACAAGGGCCTTCATGCCCTTGTTGAAGGAACACAGCTGGATGGAGCCGCCGCTGTTATCCGCAAGCTGGAACAGCGCAGCCCGGCCGGGCGTGAGATCCCCATCGGGACAGGTGAAGGTGATGTCCAGCACGATGTAGTATTCTGCCGACAGGTTGACCCCCAAAGTACGCATCTGCTCGCATATTTTGGGCACATCGGCGGCGTCGGCAGAGTTGTTGATAAGAGAATCCATAAGCTTGTCCATCATAAAGCGATTGCCGTGCATCAGACGGCGGTGGATGCTTTCGATTTTTTCCTTGGTCTGCTTTTCCTCCAGAAGGCTTTTGACAATTCTCCCCAGCACGGTGAGCAGCTCGCTGCTGGTAATAGGTTTGAGCAGGTACTCCTGCACGCCCAGGGAGATGGCCTTTTGCGCATAGGAAAAATCGTCATAGCCTGAGAGAATGACAATTTTGATCCAGGGCATGATGCGCTTGATTTCCTGCGACAGCTCCAGGCCGTCCATAAATGGCATACGGATGTCGGTTATGAGAATATCGGGCTTGCTGTCCTGAATCATGGGTAGAGCAATCTCGCCATCGGGTGCCTCGCCCACCAGGGTATAGCCGCTTTCCTCCCAGGGGAAAAAGTTTCGGATGCTTTCACGCGTGGCGATTTCGTCATCGACGAGAAAGACCCTAATCATGCTTCAATTCCTCCCTTCCTCGAATTGGTACACTGAAACAGACGGTGGTGCCTTCCGCGCCGCTTGTGATACTCAGTCCCCTGGGCTGATTGTAATACAGACGGATGCGCTGGTCCACGTTGCACAGGCCGAAGCCGATTTTCAAATCCGGCGAATTGGTTTTTTTGCCGGCTGGATCGGCGTGGATGGCGGCCAGCACGCGTTCAAGCTGCTCCTGTGTCATGCCGCGGCCGTCGTCCCTGACCTCAAAATGCATCCGGTTATCCCGAATGCATCCTGTAATGGTGATATTGCCGCCGCCACGCTTGTATTTGATACCGTGGTACAGAGCATTTTCGACCAACGGCTGCAGAAGCAGTTTCAAGATAACGCAATCATTCATAGCGCTGTCCACATTGATGGAATAGTCCAGGATGTCGCGATAGCGCTTTTTCTGTATGGCCAAATAGCCCGAAAGATGCCGGAACTCCTGCGACACCGTAACCCAGTCCTCCCCAGCCGACAGCGATATACGAAAAAAGTCGCTCAGGGCCTTGGTCAGCAGGATGACCTCACTGCTTTTGCCCGCCTCAGCCTGCCAGAGAATGGTGTCCAGCGTGTTGTAGAGAAAGTGCGGGTTGATCTGCGCCTGAAGGGTGCGCAGCTCGGCCTTTTGCAGGTTGATCTGCTCCTGGCGGCGCTGCTCCATGAGGGTTTCCAGCTTCATGGCCATGGTGTTGACCTGACCGATCAGGGCAGACAGCTCGGTTACGCTGGTATCCGGAGCACGGGCACGCAGGTTTCCGGTGGCAATTTCGCCGGCAAAGTGCTCCAGCTGCACCAGCGGCTCGTGAATGGAGTTGCACAGGTGGCGGTTCATACGGAAGGTGATAAAAAGCGTAAAAATCACCAGCAGCAGTTCAAGGCAGGTGGCCACTAGCACCGCCTTGTGCAGCGCCACGCCTGCCCTTGAAACAAGGCCGATTTCGCGCGAGATGTAGTTGTTGAGCATCTCCTGAATGAGCGCCGCTACCGAACGCACCTCCTCCAGAATGGCTTCGCATACCACGACGGGACGACCCATCGTCATACCGGTTTCAATCTGGCTGACGTAGTCCCTGAGGGTTTCCATGGTGCGGCGTGCCACGCTCAGCTCGATATACTGTCCTTGCGGCACGCTGGCAATCAGGCTGTTAAGGGTGGTGTTGACACGGTCGATGGTGCCGTAAACATCGCCGTCCTCAAAGGACTGCCGTCCCGCCACCACCGACCACATATACTCGGGAATCTGCTCGGAGATGACCGGCATGATGGAGGTAACGGTTTCCATACGGCTGATGGACCGCTGGTAGGAATCGGCCGAATAGAGCATGACAATCAGACTGATGGCCACCGGCAGAATCAGAAACAGGGTGAGGGTATAGAGCGAGGTGCGTATGTCCACGCGGATGCTGCGATGCTTGACGCGCATGTCAATACCCCCTTGGCGGAAGGGTACTCAAGTCGTCAAACTCAGTAAAAACCCCCTCCTGAGGATGGGTTGTGCGGGGAATGCTCTCCCCCGCCTTGAGCTTTTCCGCCATGTTCATCACCAGGTCTCCCAGAAGGGGTGTACACTCTACTACGCAGTTGATTTTTCCCTCCTTGAGCAGGTCGATGGCAGCCTGCTCCCCGTCCACGGTAATGATGATGATGTCCTTCCCTGGCACCAGACCGTAGGACTGGATCACATCGATGGCGCCCAGCGTCATGCCGTCATTATGGGAATAGAGTACGTCGATTTCATCGCCATAGGTATCCAGCAGGTACTCCATGCACTCCTTACCCTTGGACCGCAGAAAGTCGCCCGATATGGTTTCCAAAGTGTGAAAACGGGGGTCGCGGTCCACCTTGTCGTGAAAGCCCTGATAGCGGTGAAGCGTTGGCGTGGCATCCTCCGTGCCGGAAATTTCCACAATGTTGATTGTCTCTTTGCCCATTTGTCCGGCCTTTTCCAGCAGATAGTCGGCGGCCCTGACCCCCTCCATGTAGAAGTCTGCGCCGATGTAGGCAGTGTAGAGGCTGTCGTCGGCAGTATTGATGAACCGGTCCATCAGAATGACCGGTATGCCGGCATGACGTGCCTCGGTGAGCACGTTGTCCCAGCCATCCTCCACGATTGGGGAGAATACGATCAGATCCACCTGATAGGCAATAAACGACCGCAGTTGGGCAATCTGGTTTTCCTGTTTCTGTAGCGCGTTGTCATACATCAGGTTGATGCCGTGCTCCTGTGCCGCCTTCTGTATGCTGAGGGTGTTGCCAATGCGCCAGGAGCTTTCGCTACCCAGCTGCGAAAATCCAATCAGCAACTCGGCCTGAGCCTCTTCCTGCTGTGGCGCGTCCGCTTCGCAGGCGCAAAGCAGCAGACAAAGCGGCAGAAGACAAAGTGCAAACAGCTTTTTCATCTGATTATGCTCCTTTCTGCGGATCCATCCTGAGGCGTGTAAATGCAGCCTGTGTTGCATTATAGCATCTGTTTTTATACATTGCAAAAAGCGCAACCCGACCATTATTCGGATAGCTGTGGACGTTCCACTGGCGTAGGATCAAGTCAAATCAATGCTTGCGCACACCATGTGGAAATATTATCTTCTTTAATGCATTAAATGAATGAAACGATAATGACCTATTTTAAGATAATAATGCACCTGCCATCCACAACCCGGAATAAAACAGATAAAAATGCCATCAGAATGAAAGCGTTATCCGTTTGGGCGGCGCGCCGCGATGCTCTATACTAAAAATAACATCCTGTGATATGGGCGTGTCCTTGCGGAACCAGACCCCTATTTCGAGGAAAACTGCACAAAGGAAAGAGGGAAAAGAAATGAAAAAATGGGTAAGTCTAGTCCTGGCATTCGTCCTTGCGGCAGGCTGCTTAGGCAGCGCGTCCGCAGCCTACTACCAGCAACATCAAAGCAACGAAGCCACCTTTGAAACCCTCGAAGAGGCGCATGCCAATGCGCCCGGGTACCTGTCCGCCGAATACACCGACCGCGCGTATATCGCCGATCCTGCCCTGGATGACTATCCGCAGGGTACGACGTACGTATACCGCTCACCCGGCATCTATAACTGCGTGAGCGCGGCCAACCGTATGAACACCAACCTGCTGGTCTACACCGACGAGCAGTTTGCCGGCAAGGACGACGCCCTGAACTACCTCAAGGGCCTGGGCCTGACCGACATGGCCGACGAGGCCACCGGCAGCGTGGTACTGGTAACCCCCATTGACCCCGAGGCCGGCTTTGGCCAGGCGGACCAGTACGCCTACTTCCAGCTGCAATCGGCCATGTGCAACATCGGCTACAGCGTCAGCGACGACAACGGCACCCGCTACTATGCCGATGCCGGCTACTTTGGCGGCCTGACCTACCGCTACCTCATCGGCATCGAGGGCGGTGCTACCTTCATCAACGACTATGTGGCCAGCAACCTTGATTACATCAGCCGTATCGCCGGATTGCTGCTGGTGGGCGGCGAGATGGAAAAGATCCGCGAAGTGGCCGCCAGCGTGCCCGTGTGGCTGGTCAACGCTGATGAGGCAGTGGCCCCCAAGTACGCCGCCGCGAACGAAACCGACAGCAATGGCCGCAACGGCAGCGATTTGATCTACTACAACCAGGCGCATCCCCTGCAGCAGGTGATCGTGACCGAGGATGAAAACGCCGATCTCGCCGACATGGTACACCGCGCTTACTATGACCTGTTTATCACGGCCATGCGCATTCCCGTGGTTAAGGCGAACCTGTATACGGCCTCTACCCTCTACAGCGACTACAAGTGGAATCAGGCGCCCTATTCCCTGGCCGACCGCAATCCCATCATCAACGGCGTTACTCCCGACGGCATCCACGTGGTGGAGCATCAGGAGGAACGTTTCAGTGACTACAAGGCTGCCAATGGCGAGTACGTGACCACCTGGTATGAGTTCCTGCCCGAGGAAGTGCTCAACAACACCGCCGACGAGCACAGCATTCCTCTGCTGCTTTGTAACCATGGCGGCGGAGATGATCCCGTGCAGGCTGTGGACGAGCTGGGTTGGCTGAAACTGGCCGGTGAGGAGCGCATCGCCATCATCGCGCAGCGCCACACCTCGGAAATTCCCGGCAGTTCCATCTTTGACGGCTCTCCTTTTGACACCATGTCCGACGTGCTGCCCCAGATGGTGCGCTACATGCTGGAGACCTATCCCGCACTGGATCCGTCCCGCGTGTACGTGAGCGGCTATTCCATGGGCGGCAGCTGCACCAACCGCGCCGTGTACGGTGACGCCAGCGTGTTCGCCGCCGCGGTCAACATGTCCGGCACGCCCTACACCCACACCGAGGGCCAGGACGAGCAGTTTAAAACCCTGGACATTCCCATGATGCTCACCACCTGCACCTATGACACCTACACCCACTTTGACGCCGAAAACGGCATCATCGCTGAAGACTTCCAGATGAATATCAACGACTATCTGACTTACAATGAGATGGACACCGTCACCTTTGACTTTGAAACCTATCCCATGAGCGGCTTCAAGGGCGATGTGTACCGCGAAACCATGGTCAACGACGAATACCCGCTCTACAGCTGGTTCTTCCTCAACGATGAGGGGGCTCCCATGGTGGGCCTTAGCATCATTGAGTTTATCCCCCATGGCCTGTATCAGGAGTACGCCAATATCGCCTGGGATTACATGAAGCATTTCAGCCGCGATCCCGAGACGCTGGAAATCGCATACTGCCCCTATTGACACCTGTCCTTTCCTGGCGTGCCCGGCACGGACGGTGCCGGGCACGTCCATTCGCCCTTTGAAACACTGAACAAATATTTAAGGAGGTTATCCCATGAAACGCTTTTTGGGCGCGCTGCTGTCCCTGATGATAATGCTCGCGTGTCTGGGGGTACAGGCGGAGGAAATTTCCCTCTACAGCCAGTTCCTGAACAATGACGCCACCTTTGAAACGCTCGAGCAGGCCCATCAGAACGGTCCTGAGCAGCTTGCTGCCCTCACCGGACGCACCTACATGCCCGATCCGGCACTGGACGCCTACACTCCCGGCACCACATATGTGTACCGCTCCGCCGGCACCTACACCAACCTCAGCGCGGCCTACCGCATGAACACCAACCTGCTGGTGTACACCGACGAGCATTTTGAGACCGCCGACGACGCCCTTGCCTATCTCAGGAACCTGGGTGTAACCGACATCATTGACCAGGCACACGGCAGCGCGGTGCTGGTTACGCCTATCGACCCGGAAGCGGGATTCGGCGCGGCGGACCAGTATGACTACCTCAGGCTGCAATCCGCCATGTGCAACCTCGGTTACAGCCAGACCACCGATGCAGGCCCCTGCTACTATGCCGATAACACCTACTTTGGCGGCCTGACCTACCGCTATGCCATCGGCATCGGTGGCGGCGCCAGCTTCCTGTGCAACTATGTGGCTCCCACGCTGGACTATGCAGGCCGAATTGCGGCCATGTTGCTGGTTAACCCCACCATGGATGACGCCCTGGAGGTATCCGTTCCCATGCCGGTGTACTTGGTCAACGCCGGGGAGACGGTGTTTGACAAGTTCCAAGCGGCCAACGAAGCCTACGCTACCGAGGAAACCTCCGCTACAATGGCCTCTTTCAACCAGACCTTCCCCGTGCGTCGGGTGGTCGTGGCCAAAGATGGCACCTCGGATCTGACCACCTACGTAAACGATGCGTACTACTCCCTGTTCACCCGGGCCATGCGTACGCCCGTTGTCAAGGCCGGGCTGTTTGTGGCGGCCAACGAGTTTAGCGGCTACAGCTGGAACCAGGCCCCCTACACGCTCACGGACCGCAACGCCGTGCTGGATGGCGTGACCGCAGACGGCATCCACGTGGTGGAGCATCAGGAGGACCGCTTCAGCCACATTCAGGCGGAAAACGGCGAGTATCTGCGCACCTGGTACGAGTTCCTGCCGGAAGAGGTGCTCGATGGCACGGCCGCGCCGCACAGCATTCCGCTAATCCTGTGCAATCATGGTGGCGGAGACGACCCCGTGCAGGCCGTGGACGAGCTGGGCCTGATTACCCTGGCTGGCAAGGAACGCATCGCGTTGGTTGCTCCCCGCTATGCCACTGACGTGACCGGCGGCTCGGTGATGAGCGCGTCGCCCTTTGATGTCAACGGCCAATCCCTGCCCGCGCTGGTGGAATACATGCTGGAGACCTATCCCGCGCTGGATCCCTCCCGCGTATACGCCACGGGTTACTCCATGGGTGGCGCAGCCACCGTGGAAACCATCGAATGGGCACCCCAGCTCTTTGCGGCCGCCGTGCCTATGGCCGCCGGCAGCCCGAGCGGCATCTATGCCCCCACTGAAGAGCAAGCCGCCGCATTTGACACCTACAACGTGGCGATGATGTTCACCACCTCCGAGTATGACCTGCCCAGCGCCATGGATCAGCAGAGCCATACCATTGGTGAAGGCTACAGAGAGTGTATCAACCGCTTTGCCGTTCTCAACGGTCTGGGCGAGCTGAACTACGACTTTGAGAGCTGGCCCTTCGTGGGTTTTGAAGCCGACAGAATCGTGACCACTTTGCTCAACGGCGAGTACGAAAACACCACCTGGTACCTCAACAACGAGGCCGATTTCCCTGTGCTGGCCGTCAGCTATACGGAGCTGCTGCCCCATGGCCTGCACCCTGAATATGGCACCATCGCCTGGGAGTTCATGCGCCATTACAGCCGCAATACCGAAACCGGCGAGCTGATCTATACTCCGTAACCCTTTCTCGCATCAAAGGCGGCGAGGGCTCTCCCCTCGCCGCCCCTGTCGCCATGGAAATTGTTTTTTCCAACAGATGTACGGGGGATGACCCGATGAAAAAAGAGTTGGTATAATGCTGATGCGCTGCTGATGTACATGCAGGGAGCCCTCACCTGGGAGGCCGCTCAGATGGATTCCAAAGCGATCACCACCATAACGGCCTCCACTGACTCGCCCACCGGCTACCTGGTTCCCTTCCGCTATGACAACGCAGATGCCCGGCGGGTACGTCTGGTTTGCCCAGTGCAACTTCTCCGACGAAGCGCATGCCTCCCCTGTCCATCGGCGGCCGCGATACCGGCTGGTACGTCGAGAATATGGAAAGGGACAAGAATGGTGTGTGGACCTGCAACTTGCCTCTGCCCAATGGCTGGTTTGGATACTGCTACGACGTGGACGGAATCGAGGGCGCGCAGCTGAAGGACTTCACCGATGCCACCTTTGCAGCACGGCGGCGGATACCAGACGGGCCGGACCAACCTGGGTGCTGCCAACGAGATCCTGAACAATGCCATCGCTGCCGGTGAAACCAAGCCGTGCGTGGTGGTTTCGAGGGCCTTTAAGGCCGGAAGCGGCATCCGATGGTGGAGCGTGGGCATGGACCGCTGGGTAACTATCGTCAAGCCCGTTGTGGAAGCCCGCTACAACGTGTCCGCCGACATCAACGACCGCGCCATCCTGGGCGATTCCGCCGACGGCTTCTGCACCTGCAACATGCCGGCCGTCTATCCCAATGAGTTCCAATACTACGGCATCTTTGCGGCGGACGCCAACAACTTTGGCCAAAACTGTGACTACGACAAGGACGCTATCCGCGAGCAAACCATCTTCATCTGCTCCGGCCTGCACGATCCCGTAGCCATTGAAACCACTTACCCCACCATGCAGCTCTTCTCGGAGCTGGATATTCCCTTTACGAAGAGGATGTACCCCGGCAACCACATGTGGCACCCCTGGCGTCAGGGGTTGTACCATTTCCTCACAAACTTGCTCTGGTAGTAATCTATATATAAGGAGAGGACCTCATGCTCAAAAAAACGCTATCACTCATTCTGGCAACGGCACTGGCGTGCTCTGCCGGCAGCGCATTGGCGCTCAACTACTCTGGTTCGCAGGGAAACGAAGCTACCTTCGAGCTGCTGGAAGAGGCCCGGGTTTCCGCCCCGGCCGCGGTGCAGCACCTGGAGCTCAACGAGTCCAAAACCTTTGTCAGCTTCCCCGTGCTGGATGGCATTCCCGAGGATACGGTCTATGTCTACCGCAGTGCCAACCTCTATGGCGGCCGGGCGGCCGGCCGCATGAATACCAACCTGCTGGTATATGCCGATACACACTTTGACACCAGCGACGCAGCCCTTGCCTATCTTAAGGGGCTTGGGCTGACCGATATCATCGACGCGGCCATCGGCAGCATTCTGCTGGTTACCCCTGCCGACGGCGTGGCTTTCGGTCAGGCTGATCAGGGCAATTACTACAAGCTGCAAACCGCCATCTGTTCGCTGCAGGCTGGCGGTACCGATGCGGACGGCAACGCCGTAACTTATGCAGAACCCGAATACTTTGGTGGTTTCGGCTACATCTATGCCATCGGCATTGACGGCGGCGCTTCCTTCCTGAACAATTATGTCGCTACCACCTACGACTTTGTTACCCGTCTGGCGGGCATGCTCCTGATCAATGGCACCATGGAGTCCAGAAGTCAGGCAGCGGCGCCGGTGCCCGTGTACCTGGTCAATGCCGGTGAGGACGTTGTCAGGAAGTATTGCGCCATCAACGGTGTAAACGTGGCCGAGGAGACCGCCGAAACCGTGTCCCGTTACAACCAGGAGCTGCCTTTGCAGCGTGTGGTGACAGCGGACGGCAGCCTGGGTGATGCATGGTATGTAAACGATGCCTACCACGGCCTGTTTGTCAAAGCCATGCGCCTGCCTGTGGGCAAGGCGGGCCTGTACAGTGCGGGAACTCCCTATCAGGGCCTGGGCAACGACAAGGCGCCCTATTCCCTCTGTGAGCGCACCGACATCTCCTCCGGCGTGACCGCTGGCGGCCTTACCATGATCCGCAGGGACGAAGACCGCTTCAGCGCCTATGCTACCGAGACGGGCGAGTACATCCAGACCTGGTTTGAATACCTGCCCCAGGATGTACTCGACAATACGGCGGCTCCCGGCTCCGTACCGCTGATCCTGGGCATCCATGGCACCAACGACGATCCCCGTCAGTACGTAGACGAGATCGGCCTGCTGAGCCTGGCCGAGCATGAGCACATCGCCATCGTGGCCCCCGAGCACAACGCTCTGGGCGCGCTGGACATCCGCATCGAAACCGAGGCTCTGGCTGCCCTGGTCAACTACATGCTGGAAACCTATCCCGCTCTGGATCCCACTCGCGTGTATGCCACCGGCTACTCCATGGGCGGTGGCTCCACCATGAAGGCCATTCTCTCCTCGCCGGATCTGTTTGCGGCAGCAGTGCCCATGTCCCCCGTAACCTTCTTCGGCGAGGTCTGGGTGCCGTCCGAAGAGGAGCTGGCCCAGTTTGCCAACATCGACTTGCCCGTGATGCTTACCGCCTCCGGCGCGGACCTGCCTTTTACCTACGACAGCGTAAACGACAGGATTCTGGATGCTCTGCAGGGCCTTGTCAACCAGATGCTCAGCATCAACGAGATGCCTGCCATCCAAACCTTCGACTTTGAGGCCAATCCATTCAGCGGTTTCCGGGCCGACCGGCTGGTAACCCGCACGCTGAACAACGAGTACATCAACCGCACCTGGTATCTGGAAAAGGACGGTGTGCCCCTGGTTGCTCTCAACCTCACCGAGGGACTGACGCATGCCCTGTACCCCGAGTACGGCAAGGTGTTCTGGGATTTTGTGAAGCATTACTCCCGTGACGCCGCCACCGGCGAAATCGTCTACGATCCCTACGTGTCCTGACCTGCGCGTTGCCACACGGCACGGGCGCGGCGCCTGCCCCCTATGGGGGGCGGCGCCGCGCCCGTGTTTTTTGGGGGAAGCCTGTATGCGCTCCGGCGGCTATTCGAAAGGAAAGCGCTGCAGAACAGTAGTCTGCAGCGCTCCCCGAATCCCGGTGCAGAGTCCGGGAGCGCGGCCATAGCGCGAGCCATGCAACGCTTTGACTTGTGCAAAAGACCGTTCGATGGCCTCCGCAGGTCGGGTGCAGTTGCATTTCCCCTGTAAACGCATCCATCTGTTTCAGGGCTTCCTGCCATACCGGGTGCATCGTCTGCTGTCTTTTGATTTCGGTGAAAAGCCTGTTCTTCCCGGAAGAGCAGCTCTTGCGGATTCTCGGACGGATGCATCATTTCCGGCCCTCTTTCCGGTTGGCGATGTGCCCGGTTAGCTTTTGACGCTGTGGACAGAGAGCGGTCGGTTCACAGGTAAACCGTCCCTTCCCGAAACAGGCCTCAGGCCTCCTTGTATGCGTACCTTTGGAATAGCGCGGGCCGTATGCCGTGGTAGCTGAGTGTATCCGGAGAAGGCGTTCCCGCAGAGGCAGCTGTACCAGGATGCCCCACTCCATTCCCTGCTGATTTTCGAAGAGTCTGTCCGGCACGCCGCTCTTTTGCCGCGCGATGGTGTCCTGTTATTATAGGAACTTTTCAATGGGCTTCTCCGCTTTTGCCCAAAGACCGCCGGTGTTCCGCTGCCTACGCCCTGAACCTTGCACTGCAAGGCTTCCAAACCCGCCACACATGTGGAATACAGCTCATGGAGACTGGAGGCCCTACGAACCTCTCAAAAGGGTGATTTGACAGTCTGGAATTCAACGCTTATGTCGTTGAATTATTTTTCATTTAGAAAACCGGAGAAATGGGATGAACCTCCCGGCCCAGGGTTGCCAACCACTGAGGTTTTTCCGTGAAAGCTTCTGGCTGCCGACAAAGCCGGGCATTTTCGACGCACTGAGGAGGCAGTTTTCCGTTCCACCGTCCGGGGACTCAGGGAAAGCATGTCAAAGCGCTTTGCCCTGGCCGGCAGGCATCCCGCCATCGTAGAGAAAGGTGAGCGTGACCACGGCGCCGTTTTCGTTGCGTATGGACATGTGCATGGTCCCTTTGCTGTAATAGTGCAGCCTGAGACAGGTGTTGATCAGCCCGATGTGGCCGTCGCCGCTTTGGATGGAAAGCTGGTTGTTTTCCACCTGTTCGATCTGCCGGCGGAGACGGCTGAGGCTGTCCTCGGAGAAGCCGTTGCCATTGTCGCGGATTTCCAAAATGAAGTGGGCCTTTTCAATATGTCCGGTAATCCATAGCTTTCTGAGCGCGTTGGCACCGTTGAACCCATGGCTCAGCGCATTTTCCACCAACGGCTGAAGGGTCAGCTTGGGCACGGTCAGGCTCGTGAGGTTTTCCGGAACGTCTATGGTAAATTCAAGGTTGTCCTCATAGCGCGCCTTGGAAAGCATGAGATAGTAGCGCGCGTTTTCCAGTTCCTCGGCCATGGTGGCGGTGCGGGAGCGGGTATCGGTGGAATAGCGCAGCATCTGGGCAAACTGGTCACAGATTTCGATGACGTCGTAGTTGCCGCTTTCCATGGATTTGGCGCTGATGATGTTGAGCGTATTATAGACAAAGTGGGGATTGATCTGCATTTGCAGGGCGCTGAGCTGGGCCTGCAGGGTGCCTTCACGCATGGCGATTTCGTTCAGGGTGCTTTCGCGCTGCTTGAGCATCAGGTTGTTGAAGGTGAGCTCCAGCTCATGAATTTCGGGGTCGCCGGTGGAGGTGACGGTAGTGGACAGCGCCCGGCGTATGCTGGCTTCATCGCCGGGGGAACTGTCCACAGGAGATTGCTGCACCTTGCGCGTGAGCTGGCGGATGGACTGGGTAAGCCGCATGGAAACCAGCGCAATCAGGGCCAGCGTGGGAATCAGAATGAAAATGGACGTGCGGATGATGGTCTGATAAATGCGCGACAGGCTGGCTTCGATGATGGCGTTGTCCTTGGCCACATACAGGCTGAGGTTGAGCCACTCCACCCGCGTATGCACCACCGACTGGCTGATGCCCAATGCCGGATCGCTCCAGTCAACGATTTGGTCCTCCGGCATATCCGCGGGATAGGGGAGGGGCGTGCCGGTGCTGGAGTAAAGCAAGGTACCATCGTCAAAGCCCACCTGGATGGATGCGTTTTCCTGGCTGGCAATGTCCATGATGGATTCCAGCTCGGAAAATTCGTTGCTGACTTCCAGATAGCCAAGCGCATTGCCGTGATATACCACCGCGCGCACGATGCCGTACACCTGCATATCACGGCGCACCGCAAAAAAGTCGGAATGCGAGGCCAGGATATGGCGCTGGGTGGGGGAGCGGTCCACCTCGTCCAGCCAGGGGAGGGCGGATATCACCTCTCCCGCCCGCTCGGTGCCGCTGACGAGGTAGTCGTCCTTTTCAAAACGGCTGGTGACAAAGTCGCCCGAGCGGGTATAAAAGCTGACGCGATAAAAGTTTTCCACCAGAGGAGACCGGTATAAAAGCTGCAAAACGGTGTTGCGCGCGGCCGTACCCACCTTTTGATCGTCGCTGTCGTCGCGTACAAACTGGTTGATTGCCGCCATGAAGGAGGCGTTATCCAGCAGTTCTTCCAAAACCAGGTCCATCAGGCTGATCTGCTGATCCAGCGCCTCGGATACGGTATGGCTGATATTGTGAAACTGCTGGTTGGACAAATCCGTAAAGCTGTCGATGTTGAGCTGCGTGGAATAGGAAGAGAGAACGGCCACCGCAGCGAGCATCATGGCGGAAAACAAAAGCATCATCTTCACGTTCAGTTTCATGAATCCACCGCCTGTTGCAGGATACACCGATTATAGCACATGCATCTGTCCGGTATAAAGGAGATGGGTATGTGCAACCCCGCACTGTGCGGTATTTTACCTGCGGTTGTGCTGGATTTTGCTATTGCGGTCGGCAAAGGTGGATTTTTGCATGGCGGGTTTTATATCTTGTTGCGCCGAAGCGGCACAGGAAGCTTATAATGATGTTGAGAAAAGGCGGAGAAAATCGCCGAAAATGTTTGACCATAATAACGAGGAGGCATCACTCAATGAAGATCGCAAAGTCACTGAAATGGTTCAGCCTGGTTTTGGCACTGGTTTTGGCCATGTCCGGCTCCGCGCTGGCATATTCCGACAGGAATTTGGAAGCACCCAAGGCCAAGGATGTCGTCATTGACGGTGATCTGAGCGAATGGGATTTGACCCGGTGCCTGACGATTGACAGCGAAAGCCAGATTGTTGACCAGATTGAGCACTGGGATGGCGCCGAGGACTGCTCCATGGAAATCTACGCGATGTGGGATGAGGAAAACCTCTACATCGCCGCACGCGTGAAGGACGACACCCCCTTTGTCTACCGCGAAGGCTTCCCGCTGGACGAGCTGGATGCCATCATCCTGTTTTTGAGCACCAACCCGGATGCCGACCCTGACCGCACCGCCTATGAGGCCACCGACTGGCGCATTGTGCAGTCCACCGATGAATACGACTTTTTCAACTATGTAGACCGCAGCATGGTGGCCGATAACAAGGGCTATGAGACCCAGGGCGAATACGGCGACGAGCTGGTTTTTGATGACTACGAAGCCGCTACCGTGCGGGACAAGGAATACGGCGGATTGATTCTGGAAAGCAAAATCCCCCTGCATAACCTGTCCAACGACCAGATCCCGCAGCTGGTTCCCGCGGCGGGCATGACGATTGGTTTTGACTTCTCCGTGCTGGACGTGGACCTGCCCTGCCCCGGCATTCACAGCCTGCGCATGCAGTCCTCCGCCAATCTCGAAGGCCGCGACCGCACGCCTGCCAGCTACGATGTCGACACCAACCCCAGCCTGTGGGGCACGCTGACCTTTGTTGAAGAGTAAGGGAAGGAGGATTCCAAGAAGATGACCTTGAGAAAATTGGGCGCAATGGTTCTTGCAGCCGTGTTGGCGGCGGGTCTGCTGCCTGCCGGTGCCCTGGCGGCCAGGAACGAAAAAATGGACGCTGACCAGATGGACATCCCCGCCATTATCGAGGCAAAGGACGCCGAAGGGACGGTCAATGTGTACCACTGGTGGACCGCCGGCGGCGAAAAGGATGCCATTGAAAGCGTGGTTGACGGATTTTCCAATACGTACCCCAATATTCGGGCCAAGTCCAACGCCATCCCCGGCGGTGCGGGCGGCGCGATGGTCATGAAGGTCAAGGTGCTTCAGCAGGCCGGCAAGAGCCCGGAAACCTTCCAGGCGCACCCCGGCCAGGAGATCGAACCCTACCTGACTTCCGGCCTTCTGCTCAACCTTAACCAGGTATGGGACTATGCCTCCATCGGCACCCGTGCCCTGCCCGGTCTGGAGGACCTGTGCACCGCTTCGGACGGCAACAAGTATATCGTGCCCATCGGCATTCACAAGAGCAACGTGATCTTCTACAACATCCACGTATTTGAAAAGTATGGCGTGGAAATTCCCGATCACGAAAACATCACCTGGGATGAGTTCTGGTCCATCTGCGACCAGCTGGCCGCGGCCATGCCCGACGGCGAATATCCCATCGATCTGGGCGACCGAAAGGGCTGGCCCGCCTGCCAGGTGTTCGAGGACATCATGATGGGCACGGATCCCCAGATCTATGAGGACTTCATCAACGGCAACTACAACGTTGAGGACGTGACCAACGTGCTGTCCACCTATTCCCGCCTGATGGAATACGTGGCGCCCGACCACTCCAGCCGCGACTGGTACGAGACCTCCGGTCAGCTGGTGGCCGGAACCTATGCCATGCAGATCATGGGCGCGTGGATGCAGCCCCTGATGACCAGCATGGGCCAGGTGTATGGCGAGGACTACGGCGTGTTCACCTTCCCCGGCACGGAAAACTGGTTTGGCATGTGCATTGACGGCTTTGTGGTCAGCAACGACTCCGCCGACGTGGAGGCGGGCCTGCGCTGGGCGTATACCATGTCCACCCCTGAGGTGCAGACCGCTTTTTCCACCCTCAAGGAGTCCATCTCGCCCTATACGGATACCCCGGATGAAACCTATAACGAATTGACCCTGAAATTCAAAAACGAACTCACCGCGGAAACCACCAATGTGTTCCCCAGCTTTACCCACGGCACCGCGCTGCCCTGGAGCGCCTCCACCAGCCTGCAGACGCAGATTCAGGAGTTTGCCACCTCGGCCGAGCATGATGCGGAGTATTTTGCAAACAGGATCGTCAATATTCTCAAGGAAGCGGATGTGAAAGGAGACTGGAACCTTGTTGACTAACAAATTGTTCCGGCGCGGCCTGTCCCTTGCGGCGGCGGTGGCGCTGGCGGGAAGCATGATGGCGGGCACAGCCTTCGCCGAGGGGGAAAGCTATGAGCAGCCTGCACTCGCCCCCCATGTCAAGTCCATCATCGAGGTGGACGGATATCAGTTTATCGACCTCAATGCCAACGGAGAACTGGATGTTTACGAGGACTGGCGCCAGGATGCCGACACCCGTGCGGATGATTTGGTCGGACAGATGACCGTGCGTGAGAAGATTGCGCAGATGCAGCATCCCACCTTCCTGCCCCGTGCGGACGGTGAAATCCCTCCCTATCTGCAGGAGTGGTGCAACCAGGAAAGCATCGGCATGCTGCTGATCCGCGAACTGAGCAGCGTGGAGGCTGCCGCCACCACCATGAACACCATACAGGAATATGCGGAAGGCTCCCGTCTGGGCGTGCCGGTGCTGGTGTCCATGGACTCGGTCCACGGCCTGTCCTACGTATCCGGCTCGACGGTCACACCGCATAACCTCGCGCTGGCCGCAACCCGCGATGAGGAACTGGTGACCAGGCTGGCCGAAATCGCCCGTGAGGAGCATATCGCCGTGGGCGTGCGCATGACGCTGTCCCCCGAGGCGGATATCGCCTCCGAACCCCGCTGGGGCCGTGTGATGGAAACCTTCGGCGAAGATCCCGACCTGGTTACGCAGATGGTAACCGCGCAGGTGGTGGCCTTCCAGAATGGGGCGGATGGGCTCAACAGCGGCTCCATTGTGGCGTGCATGAAGCACTTCCCCGGCGCCGGCCCGCAGATGGACGGCAAGGATACCTCTCCCATTATTTCCAGCGAAGAAACGCTGCAAATTCACCTCAAGCCTTACTATTCGGCTCTGGAGGTCAACGTGGCTTCCATCATGCCGTACTACTCCGTGCCCCTTGCCCTGGACATGGAAAACTCCGCGATCGGCTCCAAGGCTACCCTCCAGGACCTGCTGAGGGATCAGATGGGTTTTGAGGGCATCATCCAGACCGACTGGGGCATGATCTGGGCCATTCAGGAGGCCCTGGGCACCATGACCGGCGAGGAGGTTTCCGACGAGGAAGCCATCCTGATCGGCGTGACCGAGAGCCGCGTGGACGGCATCGGCGGCGAGAGCATCCGGCTGATCGACCAGATGGAACAGTATACCAGCGAAGGAAAAATCGATGAGGAAATCCTCACCGCGGCTGCAAAGCGCATCGTCAAGGTCAAGTTTGAAATGGGCGTATTCGAAAACCCCTACTGTGACGTGGCGTATGCCGTGTCCTTCGTGGGCAACGAGGAGAGCAAGGCCGTGAACCTGGAGGCCGCCCGCAAGGCCATGACGCTTCTGAAAAATGACGGCATTCTGCCCCTGGACCCCAACGCCGAGCAGACCATTCTGGTGTGCGGCCCGCGCGCGGGCGATATGGACTCGCTGGTGGGCGGCTGGTCCTCCGCACAGGAGGGACTGACCATCGCGGACGCGGTGGCCGAGTATGCCGGCGAAAATACCACCGTCGTCTATGAGGCCGAGGATCTGGAACGGATCGCGGAGCTGGCCGAGGATGCGGACATCATCATCGTATCCGTGGGCGAGCCCAGCTACCAGCATGATCCGCCGTGGGGCTATGATACGCTGGAAATCACCTCCAGCCAGCAGGAGATCCTGGAAACCGCCAAGGCCAGCGGCAAGCCCATTGTCACGGTGGTGACCGGTGGCCGCCCCTACATCCTGACCTGGTGCGACGAAAACACCAACGCCATTCTGGAGGCCTATTATCCGGGACAGCAGGGCGGCATCGCCATCGCCGAGACGCTCTATGGCATGAACAATCCCACCGGCAAGACCCCCATCCAGTTCCCGCGCGATATGGCGTCGGTCAACAATCAGGAGGGCGATGTGTCCTTTGATCTGGAGAACCCGCTGTATGACTACGGCTGGGGCCTGAGCTACGCGAATAAAAGGTAGGCAGGAGACAGGAGCAGGAACAGAGAGGGAAAACACGCGGCGCGCCACTGTGCGCCACCGCCGCCGCGCCTCCTTTCCCGCTCCTGTTTTCTTCAAACAAACGAATGGAGGCACTGCCTGTGGAGTCATTGTCCGAATTTCTTGAGAACCTCGGCTACATGACCTTTTCCCATGAAGGGTTCTGGGCCGTTCTGGCGGTGGTTGTGGCGGTTGTGGTCATCTACCAGCTGCTGGGCGCTTTTGCACCCAAAACCATCGCGCCGGTGCGGGGGTTTTTCAAGCGGCACCCGCTGGTGTGGCTGCTGATTCCCGCCGCGCTGCTCATTTACTTCGTCTACGTATCGCTGGGCTGGAACCTGTGGGTGTCCGTGTCCGACTGGGAGGCGGGCAACCTGGAAGCCAGCTATGGCTGGGGCGGCTTTGACAACTACGCCCGCATGTTCAGCAGCAGCCAGTTCTGGCCGACGCTGAAAAATACGCTGCTGCTGTTCTGCCTGATTCCCCTGTGCCTGCTGCTGGGCCTGGGGCTGGCGCTGATCATGGACCAGGGCCTGCGCGGTACGGCGGTATTCCGCACGCTGATTCTGCTGCCCTTTGCGCTGTCCTTTGTGGTTACGGGGACGGTGTGGGCTTACATGTACCGCCCCACCGGCGGGGTGCTCAACTCCTTTTTGAGCATTCTGGGGGTGGATGTGGCCGCGGCCATGAAGGAAGGCCACCTGATGTGGGCGTCCTCCAACAGCAGCATCATGCTGTCCATCATCATCGCCATGGTGTGGCAGTTTTCCGGGTACGTGGCGGTCATCTTCCTGGCGGCCATCAAAAACGTGCCCACCAACATCATCAATGCCGCCAAGCTGGATGGCGCCTACATGCCCCGCATTTATGGAAAGATGATTATTCCCCAGCTCAAGGGCGCCATGGGAAGCTGCATTACCATCCTGGCCATGTATGCGCTGCGCTCCTTCGACTTTATCGTATCACTGGTAGGGTACACCACCTCCTCCGCCTGGACGCTGCCCGTATGGATGTACAACGAGGCTTTTCAGAGCAACAACTTTGCCTACTCCGCGGCCATCAGCTGCTTCCTGCTGGCGCTGGTGCTGGTGCTGATTCTGCCGCTGACCTACTGGACCAACAGAAGGAAGTGAGCCTATGCAAAACGAACTGAACATTGAACGCAGCCGGGAGGGCCAGCAGGCGCAGACACTCAGAATCAGACCCCGCTGGCATATGACGGTGCTGCATGTGGTGTATTACCTCATCATGGTGGCCTTTTTGGTATTCTACATGCTGCCGTTCTGGGGTACGGTGATGACCTCGTTTAAAACCAACAGTGAAGTGATGACCACCACGCCTATCATGCCGCCTGCCGAGTGGACGCTGGAAGGCTATGCCAGCGCCATGGAGGAGCTGGGGCAGCCGCTTGGCATATCGCTGATCGTCACGCTGTTTGGTGCGACGGGATCGGTATTCCTGGGCTCGGTGTGCGCCTATGCGCTGAGCAAGTGGAAGTTCCGCCTGAACAATGTGTTCTTTATCGCGCTGGTGGCGGCCACCTATCTGCCCTTTCAGGCCATTTTGATTCCGCTTTTGCAGACGATTAACGCGCTGGACCTGTATGACAACGTGTGGGGCCTGGTGCTGGTGCACTCGGTTTTCGGCATGCCCATGTGCACGGTGATGATGCGCGGCTACTACGCCGATGTGCCCGACGCGCTGATTCGTCAGGCCATGATCGACGGCAACGGCATGTGGCAGATCTACCGCAAGATCGTCGTGCCCAACACCAAGATCGCCACCATTACCGTGTTTGTGTTCCAGTGCACCTCCATCTGGAACGAGATGCTCTTTGCCCTGGTGCTGGGCGGCTATGATTCCAAGCCCGCCACCATCGCACTCAACGAGCTGGCCGGAACCATGGCGGCCGAGTTCAACGTGCAGATGGCAGGGTCGCTGATCCTTGCGCTGCCGGTTTTGATTCTCTACATTTTCATGGGCAAGTACCTCATCAGCGGCCAGATGAGCGGCGCTGTGACCGCATCGTAAGAAAGGAGAAACACAATGAAACACACGCTTAGGAAATGGGCTTCCCTGATGCTGTCCGCGCTGCTGTGCCTGTCTGCGCTGCCTGCCGCGTTGGCGGAGGAGACGGCGGCGCAGCCGGAGCTGGTGGCCAGGGTCAAGGAGATCATCGAAGTGGATGGTTACCAGTTTAAGGACCTGAACGCCAATGGCGAGCTGGACCCCTATGAGGACTGGCGCCTGACTCCCGAGGAACGTGCCGAGGACCTGCTCGGCCGGATGGACGCCACCCAGAAAGCCGCGCAGATGGTTCACCTCACGCTGGTAAGCAAGAAGGACGACTGGTTCAATGAAAGCAACGTCGGCTTTGCGCTGGTGTATGAGTATATCTTTGACAGCGCTGCCGAGGCGGCTCAGCGCACCAACGAAATCCAGGAGCTGTCGGAAAGCGCGCCTCTGGGCATTCCGGTCATCTTCTCCATGGATACGGAAGCGGGCGCGGCCTTTGTAAAGGATGCGACCTTCCTGCCGGATGAAATCAACCAGGGGGCCGTGGGCGATCCTGAACTGGTGGCACAGCTCAACGAGGTGCTGCGCACAGAACTGATGGCCGTGGGCGTGCGCATGGCGCTCAGCCCCGACGCGGACCTGATTACCGATCCCCGCTGGGGCCGCAATCAGGAATGCTACTCCGAGGACACCGATGTGGTGCAGGCGCTGATTGTGGCGGCCGTGCAGGCGCTGCAGAGCGGCAGCACCCTCACGGAGGATTCCGTCATCGCCACGGTCAAGCACTTCCCGGGCTCCGGGGCACAAACCGACGGTGTGGACGGCACTCCTCTGACCATTCAGGAGGATTCCATCGACCTGCATCTGGCCGGCTTTAAGGCAGCTATCGAGGCGGGCGTGGCGGCCGTCATGCCCTACGGGTACTCGACCGTCCCCTACCTGGGCGGCGATGCGGTGGAGAATTCCGCCGATCAGTCCGCGGCGGTCATGACCGACCTTCTGCGCGGCGAACTGGGCTATACGGGCATTATCCAGACCGACTGGGGCCTGAACTTTGTAGGGGCTGCCAACGCCGGCGCGGACATCCTGGGCGGCGCGGGCGTGCGTTCCACCCGTCAGCTGGTGGAAGGCGTGGACGAGGAGCGCCTGACCGACGCCTGCCGCCGGATTCTGGTGGCGAAATTCCAGCTGGGCATCTTTGAAAACCCCTATGTGGATGAAGAGGCTGCCGCGGCTGTGCTGGGCAGCGAGGAGCACCGCGCGATCGCCCGCGATGCTGCCGCCAGGTCCCTGACGCTGATCAAGTACGAAAATGCCGCCGCGCTGGCGGATCAGAATATCGTGGTGGCGGGCGCGCTGGCGCAGGATATGCGCGCGCTCAACAGCGGCTGGACCGCCAAGGATCCCATCGAAATCGAGGGAACGACCCTTCTTGAGGCCTTCCAGAACAAAGCAGGTGCGGAGAATGTGACCTACGTCGCCGATGCGACCCAGGTGCCCGAAGACCTCAGCGGCACAACCGCCATCGTGGTCATCGGGGAGGAGAGCGGCACCCACGAGCCGTCCTGGGGCACGGAAACCCTGGAATTCCCCCAGGAGCAGGTGGACCTGGTGAAGGCCCTCAAGGATGCCGGCGCCAATGTGGTTGAAGTGGTGCTGATGAACCGCGCCTATGTGATGACCGAAATGGTGGACCTTGCCGACAGCGTGCTGCTGGCCTACCGCCCCGGCGTCACCTGCGGCGCGGAGGCCGTGGTCAATGCGCTCTACGGCGAGACGCCCATTACCGGCAAAACGCCCTTCCAGATTCCCCGCACCATGGAGCAGGTGCTGAGCCAGCGCGAGGATCTGCCCAAGGATATTGAGGACCCGCTGTTTGAGTATGGCTTTGGCATCGAGGTGGACAGCTTCGGCGCCTGACCCGCCCGGTCAATGGCTGAGCCGCTTCGGGGAGGCTGCACGCAGCTTCTCCGCGGCTCGGCCTCCCGGCAGGGAATTCCCAATTGCTGTTTTGAGAAAGGTGATCATATGGCTTCCATCAGTATTCAGGATATGAGCGTGTCCTACAACCGGGGCAAATCCTACGTGCTGGATAAGCTGAACCTTGAGGTGAAGGACGGCGAGTTCTGCGTGTTTCTTGGGCCGTCGGGCTGCGGAAAATCCACGGCGATGCACTGCATCGCCGGGCTGCTGCATCCCGTGCACGGCGAAATCCGCTTTGGGGACGACGTGATGACCCGCGTGAGCGAAGGAAGCAGGGACAAGACCTTTGTGCCCCCGCAGGAGCGCAACATCGCCATGGTATTTCAGGAATACGCGCTGTATCCCAACATGACCGTCCGTGAAAACATGTCCTTTGCCCTGAAAACCAAGAAGGCCCCCAAGGAGGAAATCAACAAGCGGGTGGATTACATGGCCCGGATGCTCTCCATCGAGCAGCTTCTGGACCGCCGCCCTGCCGAGCTTTCCGGCGGCCAGCGCCAGCGCGTGGCGTTGGGACGCGCCCTGGTGCGCGATCCGCAGGTGTTTCTGCTGGACGAGCCTCTGGGCAACCTGGATGCCAAGCTGCGCGATCAGGTGCGCTACGAGCTGAAGAAAATTCAGCTCCAGCTCGGAATTACCACCATCTATGTAACCCATGACCAGACCGAGGCCATGACCATGGCCGATCACATCGTGCTGCTCAAGGACGGGCATATCATGCAGCAGGGTACGCCCGACGAATTGTATGACCATCCGGCCAACGAGTTTGTCGCGGGATTTCTGGGAACGCCGCAGATCAACCTGTTTCCCTGCAAAGTGGTACGCAGGGATGGCGGCCTGACGCTGGATGCAGGCGATTTTGCCATCAGCGTTCCCGATGCGCTGAAGGCATGCCTGGAGGGCTACGAGGGGCGCAAGGTGGACCTGGGTATCCGCCCGTCCGATTTTGAGCTTGCCCATGACGGGGCGAACGCCATCCATGCCCATGCGGATTCCATCGAACCGCTGGGCGACGCCTATCTGATCTATGTGCGGGTAGGGGAAAAGGTCGTGGTGTTCAAATACACGGGCGAAAAGAAGCCGGAACAAAAGGAGCTGGTGCTGACGGCCAATCTTGAGAAGCTGCACCTGTTTGATCCGGAAACCCAAAACCGCATCAATGCCTGATGAACAGGCCTGACAGGGGGGACGGCAGCGCCGTCCCCCCCCTGAATATTATTCAAATCACGTTCCATCATAAAAATCGTGCTTTTGCGCTTGCTGGATGTTTGATACACCCGGAAAAAGCGCGCTGCCGCAAGGCCAGGCAAAGCAACGGAAGCAAAGGTTGCCCCGTGGGCGACAAGCAACCAGAAAGCCGGAGAAAAACCACAGTTCACACACAGCGATGGGGGAAGCGACGCTCAACGCAGCGCTTTGTCCGCAACCTGAGGCAGAAGCCGTGGGCCCCTGCCTTCTGGCTTAAGATCGCGCCGAAGACAAAGGGTTTATTCCTCCTCGCCAGAGAAATACTGGGAGGGGGTTTTACCTGTATACTGATGAAATACCTTGGAAAAATAGGAGGACCCTTCATAACCGACGCAGGCTGCTACTTCACGAAGGAGCATATTGGGCTTTTCCTGAAGAATGCGGATCGCGGCGTCCATGCGGCAGCGGGTGAGATAGGTGTTGAAGGTGGTGTTTCCATACTTGCGAAACAGGCGGCTGAGGTAGGTCTGCGAAATGCCCATCTCGTCGCAGATGCTCTGCATGCTCAGGGGCTGTGCATAGTTGTCCTCGATATACTGTACGGCGCAGTCGTAGAGCTCTTGAGCTGTCATCTTGCGGTCAAAGGTCGTATCACTGTCAAACAGCAGGCTGTAGATGCTGGCCATGAGGTCGCCATAAGAGGCGGCACAGTGTATGAGCTCGTCGATTTCCAAGAGGATATCCGTAAGACGGCTGTTGGTGGGCTGATGCACAGTGGCCAGCTGATGAATGATCTGGTGGACCATATGCCATACCTGACGCTGAGGAACCTGACCGTTTTCCCATTGCACGGCCTGAGAAATAAAGAAATCCTTTACCAGATGCTTTTTGCCCGTGCTCACAAAGTAGCCAAGCTGGCGTAGCGTGGCGGCGGAAAGGGTCAGCCGTTCCTCCCGGACGGAACCGCCGCTGTATTTGAGGATATGATGTTTGCCGATTACGGTTTTCTGATAGATGATCTCTATGGACTGCTCAATGAAACTGGGCAAATATTCCATGGGCTGCGCCGTGGGCATATACACCATGGTCCAGGTGGCCTGGGTGCTTGCCTGCGTAACAAATACGCTCAGGTTCATCAGAAAGTTTTCCACATGATCGTCTTTGGAAATGAGAATGCGCTCTTCCTCGTCCCGGCCGCTGAGAATCAGAAAGTGATCTTGCGGAGGCGTCAGCAGGCGGGTGACACCGAGCTTTTTGGGAAGACGCAAGTTGAGGTTTCCCAACAATACATAGGCAAAATACCAGTCCCGGCGCGCAAACAGCCGGGTAGCGGCCGCTTCGTCATAGGGCTGATGGCAGGTGATAGCAGGAAGAAGGGAGGCCGCCTGCTCCAGATATTCGCTGTCCAGCTTTTCCTGGATGGATTGCAATATGGATGTCATTTTGGTAATGCTGACGGGCTTGAGCACATACTCGTCCACACCGGCCTGGATGGCTCCCTGGGCATATTCAAATTCTCCATAGCCGCTGATGATGACAATGTGAAGATCCGGCTGGAGTTTTTTTGCGCTCTGGGCCAGCTCAATACCTGACATGCCGTGCATGCTGATGTCCGTAATCAGCAGATCGATTGCCTGCGCCTGCAAAACCTTCAGCGCAGCTTCGCCGCTGATGACTGCGTCGACAATTTGAAACTGAGAACAAAACTGCTGGATGATATTGCGCGTGTAGCGCAGGGCAGGCATCTCGTCATCCGCAATCAGCACGCGGTACATGTCAGCGCTCCTTCCATCAAAGCATCTGTTATCAGAAAGTAGTATAAGTATAGCACATCAAATTGGATTAATCAGTACAGTGCAGGTTTTTTTACGGACTGTATCGGATTTTTGCATCAGCGAACGCTTTGCTGAAAGGAGGCGAGTCTGCCTCATGATTGAATTCGGAGCTTGCATGTCCGAAGCCCGGTACACAACTGTGCTGGATTGTTGCTGCCTTGTGACGGAATTTCACCAATGCAGGCCAACAAACCCATTGTATAATGAAAAAAACGCAAAAGGAGCGAAAAAACATGAGAAAAGTGCACGCGTGCCTGTTGCTGCTTGCGATTCTGCTAATGCCCATGATGGGAATAGGCGAAAATGCGGATATAGCCGAAGGTGTGGCCATGTGGATCAATGGGGAAGCGGTTTACCAGTCGCAAATCGACAGTGTAACCGCAAGCGTAACGGAGAGCATGGGTCGGCTTGGTCTGGATACATCGGATGAGAAAATCGCTTCGGCCATTTCCGACGTAGCGCAGCGGCAGGTTATTGAGGACCGGCTGTTGAGCCAGGATATGACCGCACAGGGTATGTATGATCTGACGCAGGAGGAAGAAAACGAGGTGGCACTTGCTGCAAAGGAAACGGTAGAGGAAATGCTGGCAGAGTACACGGCTTATTATGCCGGACTTGCGCAGGAGGATATGAATGCCCAAACCGCTGCAGATAAGCAGGCACAGGACGCAATGGAAGCGGCGGGGTATACAGAGGATTTCTTTAAAAGCTATTATCGCAACGTATTGGCATCGGAGAAATATGAGGCATGGCTTGTTCGCAACGACCCGGAGATTTCCGATGAGGCGATTGAGACGGCCTACCGGCAGCGCACGGATGAGAGTGAAAGCCTGTATGCTCACGATATCCCGGCCTTTGAAACAGCGCTTGCAAGCGGACAGGAAATTTGGTATCGTCCTGCGGGATACCGCGCCATATTGCAGATTATGCTTTCGGCCGAGGGGGAGACCGACGAGCAAAAGCTCGCGTCTGTAAAGGAAGAGACCACGGATATCTATGCCCGGCTTGAGGCAGGGGAGACGTTTCAAAGTCTGATCTCCCAATATGGAGAAGATCCCTCTTTTGCCGACCCGGCTTTCATAGAGACGGGCTATCAGGTGCATCCGGACTCCATTCTGTGGGAAGAGGCATTTGTGCAGGCTGCCTTTGCGGACGAGCTTGCAAAGCCGGGTGATGTGAGCCAGCCACATGTGTTTGGCGACAATGTGTGCATTCTGTATTATCTAAAGGACATGGACGGCGGTACGGCGGAACTGACGGAGAGCCTGCGTGAAGCGTTGCGCGCAGATCTCTATGCCCAGCAGGTGGAGAGCAGGCTGGAGGAGCGGATCGAAACGCTTGAGGCCGAGGCGGAGATTACCTTCCCGCAGGCCGAATGATCATACAAAAAACCGAAAAGAGTAACGGTTGTGCTGGATTTTGTGTGTCGGTTTTGAAGCGTACTGGTTTTTTTCATCCGTAGTGCTTTATTCTCAAAGCCCAGGTCCAAAGAAACCAATTATAATATCCTTAGAAGTGAGTGTGGCACATAGGGAAAATAGGAGGTTGCTTCCTCACATGGATTCAAAGCCACCGCTTAGGCATATGCAGCGGCAAACAGTTCAGGGAGGTGAAAGAAAACACCTGTTCAAAGACCACGATACCTTAGGGGAAGAAAGAAAGGAGTCTTGTTACAATGAAGAAAATGGTTTCCTGGCTGCTGGCAGTGACGATGCTGGCTTCTCTGTGCGCAATGCCCGCGGTTGCGGAGGAAAGCGTAATCAAGGAAAGCGTATCTGGGTTCTATTACATTGAGGCCAATGGAGATCAGGCCAAGCTGAGCGCCGCGTCCCAGGACAAGTTCATCCAGGTGGACGGCCTGTACTTCAAGGACCTCAACAGCAACGGCACGCTGGATGTCTACGAAGACTATCGCCAGCCCGTTGAGGACCGTGTGGCCGATCTGCTCAGTCAGATGAATTTAAGGGAAAAGACGGGTATATTGGGCTTTGGTGGTATTGCCGGCAATAATGGTAGCGTAACCACGGATTTTGCCGGAGCTGTAGATTCCAACTCCACTGGAGATACCAGTTCGATTATTACCCCGGAGCATCCCTGCATGACAGCCTCCAAGGATGAAGTTTCCGTTGTAGTAGGGGAAACGACATATCCCTCTGCGCGCTATCAGGCACAGGTGATGGGAATAAGCACATTCATTGCGGCTTTGACGGGTACGCCTAAAGATCAACTTGATCTGATCAATGCCATGCAGAAGATTAGCGAGGAAACTCGGCTGGGCATTCCTGCTGTGTTCTCCGGCGACCGTTCCTACAATACTTGGGGCGGAATGATCGACATGGCCCACTACGCTTTTGGTGTGGCTCATGACGAAGAATTGCTCTACAACCTCGTATCCGAGTATGCCAAGGAGTCTGTGGCTCTGGGGTATAACCAGGTGTTCCATGGCTATGGCAATGAGATCGGTTCCTGGTACGGCGACGAGGTCAACTACATCGCCAAGATGGCTGCCATCGAGACCCGCGCCTACGATGACAATGGCTTTAACAGCCATTCCAAGCATTTTATCGCTCGTGGCGGGCGCAATGCCTATGTGAACGCCAAGTCTCCCGCCAATTTGATTGATAGCTGGATGGTTGGCTGGAAGGCCGTGGTTGACGCTGGTACTCAGTGGGTCATGACCAACAACAACGAAGGCGTGACCCCGGGCTTGATCAGCTTCATGGACAAAACGACTTTTGATATTTTGCGCAATGACCTTGGCTATGAAGGCATTATATGCCTTGACTGGCCGATGTCGCCTGCTTCGATTCTTAGTCAGACCGGCGTGACCAGTGATGGCGTGGATGTTTCCACATTAACTTTGGGTGAGCGCTATGTGCTGATCCTCAATTGTGGTATAGACATGTTCTCTTGCGGCTATCTGGTAGAGGGTACTGACACATCCGAATACTCTGGCGCATTTGACATGGTCTATTTCCCGGATGTTCTGGCTGCTGAAATTGAAAACGGCGCCTACACGGAAGAAGCGCTGGACGTCCATGTTGAGCGCATTCTAAAGAACAAGTTTGATCTGGGACTCTTCGAAGATCCCTATTCTGATTGGGAAGAGGCTCTTGAGCTGATCGGCAGCGACGAGTACAAGGCCGCCGACGGCGAGATCATCCCGCTCGACAACGAGACCATCAACGCCCTCCGCCGTCCCGAAATCACCGAGATGGAAGAAGAGCTCATGGTCAAGTCCACCATCATGCTGCGCAACGAGGGTATCCTCCCGCTGGCTGAGGGCACCAAGATTTACAGCGACAGCAACAACTCCAACATCAAGGAAGCCGACGCCACCGCGCTGGCCGCCTATGGCACCGTCGTGGATTCCATGGATGAAGCCGACGTGATCGTGTATCACACCACCTCCTTCGACGAGAACTTCGACTATATCGTGGAAGACTCTCAGGCTGCCGGCAAGCCCCTGGTGCTGATCTTTGAAGGCACCATTGGCCGCAGTGGCGCTCAGGGCGAGCCCTACTGGCCGCAGGTCGAACCGTGCGAAGCAGTACTCATGCAGACCTACAACAATACGCCGGACCATGGTTCCTCCATCGGCGCGTTCTATCGCTATGTAACTCCTTCCATCACGGCCCAGATGCTTTTTGGTGAGAAGGACCCCAGCGGCAGCACCGTGTTCGAGGTTCCCTACACTGCAGAAGACGCTTACACCAGCTGGGGCGAGCTGCAGATGGACATCGCGGTGGATGAGCCTACTCGCCTGTATATGGCGATGCTGGCAAAGGAAAATCCCACCATCGACATGCCCAATAACCTGGGCGACGTGCTCTACACCACCGAATTTGGTATGAGCTACGCCAACCCCGCTGACATCGAGCTGAGCCTGTTGACTGCTCCCGAAGTTGGCCAGGCTGTAACCACTGAGAACAACGGTCGCACCAGCACCACCATTGAGGTATCCAATGCCGTGCAGAAGGCCGGCGAACCCTTCGAGGTCTACTTCGTGGCCAAGAACAACGGCGGCGACGGCCATGTGACTGCGCAGATCATGGAAGGCGACACCGTGCTGGCTGAGAAGTTCGTGGCTGTGGACGGCGGCCAGTTCCGCGTCATCACCATGGAACTTACGCTGGATGCGGGCGAGCACACCATCTCCCTTGGCGACATGAGCACCACCATCGTTGTGGAGTAAAGGACTTTACAGCGAAGGTAAACCGGTATATCCTGTTGTGGGGCGGGCCCGCCCGCCCCACACATTTTCTTCCTTCTGTCGATCATGACTTATGAGGTGAACATTGATGAAAAAACTTTTGCACATCCTGATCCTTGCCCTGGCCTTGACCATGCTGGCTGCGCCTGCGCTGGCTGAACAGCCCAGCGCAACTGCCTATAAGGCCACAGAGCCCATTGTGATCGACGGCAACCTTGACGACTGGAACACTTCCTCCCCGATCGTTATCAACACGGAGGAGCAGGTCATCCGCGACGTGAGCTTCTGGCAGGGTGAAAACGACCTTAGCGCCACCGTTTATGTGATGTGGGACGAGGAAAACCTCTATCTCGCCGCGGATGTGAACGAGGATACCCCCTATGGCGCCATCGAAATGCTGCCGCTGGACGGAGAGGACAACTTCAAGGTGTATATCTCCACCGACCCCGCCGCAGATCCTGCCCGCACCAGTTATGGCACCAACGACTTCCTTCTGTATCTGATTGTGGACAACAACTACTGGGACACCGCCTTTGACCGCACCATGGTGGAAAAGGATTTGCTGGAGCGCTTTACCACCAAGGGCATGGACGGCGGCGAGGACGTGCTGACCGGCTACGAAAAGGCTTCCGTGCTTACCACCACCGGCTTCATCTATGAAGCGGTCATCCCGTGGAGCAATTTCTCCAATTCGAGAATTCCCGTATACACCCCCACTGCGGGCGATACGGTCAACTTTGACTTTGCTATTACCGACATTTCCTATCCCTGCCCCGGCACCGAGTACATCCCCCAGATGGCCTGGACGGGTACGCTGGATATCAACACCAATCCCAGCCTGTGGGGCCGCCTGACGTTCGCTGAGTAAGCTGCGACCAGCCCATTGGGTAAAAAGCCCAATGCTTCTGGCAGCCTTTGAGGGGCTGGAGCCGCAGGGTTAAGGTACTGTGACAGCCGAAGAGCCGGCAAGCCGGGGAAAGCCCATCGACATGCTTTCCCCGGCTTTTACTTTCTGAACCAAACGACGGGAGAGAAAAGCGCTATGAAAAAAATGATGGGACTGCTGTTCCTGCTGGCGCTGCTTTTGTGCTGCGCGGCGGCACGGGCGGATGAAATCGTGGTGCAGCCCGACGGTACAGCCAGCCTGACGGAAGCAGTGGCGAAGGCCCGTCCCGGAGACATCATTCATCTTGCAGCCGGAGTCTATACACAGGAGACCGAAACCTACCCCATTGTTATCGATAAGCCGCTGACCTTGATTGGGGAGGAGGGGGCCGTGCTGGAAAGCCCGCCCTTTACGCCGCTGCTCAATGTTACGGCACCGGACGTGACGGTAGAAAACATTGACTTTCATCTGCTGCGGTATGGCATTGTGGGTATGGCGGACTGGCTTAGCGTAAAAGACTGTAGCTTTCTCCTTTATGATGACACCTATCGGGTGTCCTCCTGCGGTATCTGGCTGGCAGGAGCCAAGAACGCCTCATTAACCGGCAACCGCTTTACCGGCTGTGGCGTATGCCTTGCCGGACCGCCCATTACCGAAAGCAGCTTTGGAAAACCGGTGCTTACGGGATTGTATGAGGTTGGAGATGACATAGAATTCTTTACCACACACCTTATGGAAAACAACCTGGTCAACGGCAGGCCTCTGTACTACTTTGTCGGCGCTGACGGACTGATGGCGCCGACAGATGCGGGCGAACTTATCGTGGCGGTGAGCAGCGATGTAACGGTGGCCGATGTGGACGTATCGGATTGCAGCATGGGGCTGATTGTGGCCTATTGCAGCGACGTGTCCGTCCAGCGGGTAACGGCGGACCGATGCGGCATATTTGGTACGTATTTTGCGTACGTGGACGGGGCGGAAATGGTGGATACCAGCGCTGCAGACACCAATCACGCTCTGGACTTCCGGGCCTGCAAAAATCTGCTTTTGAAAGACTGTCGGGCCATTGACTGCGACCAGGGCATCTTCTTTTCCTACGTGGATGACAGCCGTATTCAAAACTGCGAAGCAACGGGCACCGGCCAGGGGTTCTTCTTTGCCGCGGGTAACCACAACACGGTTTCCCAGTGCCGGGCTGATCACTGTGAAAACGGCATGAATGTACAGAAGGAAAACGACATGCTGATTCTTAACAGCACGTTTACGGGCAACACGGTCTGCGCCCTGCGCCTTGACGTGTCACCCTCCATTGTGGTGGATAACGCCTTTTCAAACAACTGGGTGGACATCATGGCGTACGGTGACGCCGAGGTGACCATCGCCAACAATACGCTTGAGGGCAGCGGCTCGTGCGCCCTTTACCTCAGGGACCTGCCATACTGCCGCATTCTGGCCAACCATTTTCAAAACAGCCTTGGCAGCAGCATTCAGTGTCAGGGTGATATGGGCGGCACAGTCCTGAACGATAACGAGGTGGATAAACCGATTGAAATAATGCCGGAAGCATAGCCGCCGTATCCAGGCCTGCCGGATGAGCGCAGGGCCGCCTTCCAGCCTTGCCCCAGCAGAACGGACCGGGATGCTGTGGGAGAGAGGCAACGGGCCGGCATGATGCCCAAAAGGCATGCAGGCTCCGGCATGGGAGAGCGCTCCTTTGTTCTTGTGCCGATGCGGACGTTCGCAGCGGGATGCCCGATTCAGGCCGTTGTGAGACTGCCCAAAACCGGCTTTTTACAGGAGGGTTCGTAACCTCCCATCGTCGCAGAGGGTGCTGATGGCACCCTCTGCTCGTTTGGGTTGCGCGCAAATACAGATGCTGCCGGGTTTTTTCGACACGCCGCCAAGCTTTACCAACGGCCTGCGCAGTGCATGGGCAGCGCGCTGGCGTTTTGACTGCCAGTCAGCGACGCCTTCTTCCCCGCAAAAGGCGTGCCAGGGCGGGCCCCGGTCATGCCCTCCTCCGGCCTAGAGCGCGAACAGCGTAATCTCCGTGGGATAGAGAACGGAGCTCTGGAACCGGAGATAGAACCGGTAATCGCTGCACCAGTCATGGATCATGCGGGGAATCTTCCACAGATCCTCGTTGTTGTGGTAGACCGAGATCAGCAGCTTGGGATGGTCCTTTAGGATATGGCCTTTGGCTCCCAGCAGCGCCCGCTGCTCATGACCTTCAATATCGGCCTTGATCAAAGTGACCGGCTCCTGAATATCGGCGTCCAATGTGGTTACGGGAATTTCACCGCCCGTCTCGTCGCTCAGGGTGTTGGCCGAGGTGCTGGCCGCGTTGACCGCAAGGGACATGAACCCCTCCACGTCGCTTATGCCCTTTTGGCGCAGGTCGATATCCCGGTAGCCGGCCAGGTTTTTCTGAAGCTGTTCAAAGGTGCCGGGCGTGATCTCATAGCAGTATATTTTTTTGTAGCAGTCCTCGCCGTACTGCTCCAGATAGGTAAGCACCGTATCGCCGATATAGGCGCCCAAATCAACGATCACTTCGTTTTCATCACACGAAAGCAGATCCAGGTCGAAATAGCTGCTGAAGAGATATTCCTTGGCCTGGGACGTGGTGACAAAATCGTAGCGGTACCAGTTGCTCAAGATGGCGTACAGGGTTTTTCTGGAACGGTAATCGGCCAACCGGCGGTAGAGCCATGCAAAATCCTCCATGTGCCGGGAAAGCGCCTGCTGCTTGAGCGCGATTTCTTCATAGTCGCCCCGGTCGATATCCAGCCTTCCCCAATAGGGGTACTGGGAAAAGAAGGTCATCAGCCCCCGCTTGGCCGGCTCCGGCACAGCGTCAAAGCTTTTGCGCATGCGATAGTACAGCTCTTTTTCATCCAGCGATCGGATTTCGTCCGCCAGGCTGAAAAAAGCTTTGTCAATGCAGTTCATTCCATCACCTCCGCCCAAGGATATGGCGGCGGGGCGATGGGCATGCACAGGCCCCGTCAGGCGTCCCAGCGCGGATCGCGCGGACGGGCGGCCTTTTTTTCATCCTCCGGGAAAATATAGCTGATCTCCATGTAATCGAAAGGAACGGCTTCCATAAAATGCTCCGGCAGGAAACGGGTCAGCGCATATTCGTCCCAGTCGGCGCGGTGGCGCGGCAGCCAGACCGGCTGGCTCAGGTCCAGTTTGGGCAGCAGCTCGCGCAGGGCGGCTTCCGGATCGTCGCGCGTGCAGGGCACGGTGGCGTCCCGCTCCACGCGATGGCGTTTCATCAGGCGTACCCACAGGCGGCCGGGGGCGGCATGGTCCATGGCTTGGTTCCCTCCTTTGCAGCGTACAGCCATTATACACGCAGGAGGAGCCGCATGCAAGACAGGCGCGGACTTTGCTTGACCTGCGGGATTTTTGTTATATAATAGGGTAGAATGGAGCAAAGTAACGGCAAATGCCGCTGATACCCTAAGGAGGTACTATGCCTACCGCAATCGCTTATCGCCGCGCGCCCCTGGTGGACCCCGCGCTTGTGCCGCTGTCGGATGCCGCCGTGCATGCCGACGGCCTGCAGAAGCAGCTGACCGATTTGGCCCTTGGGCTGGTGGATCTCAACCGCATGTCGCCTCTGGACGCGGCGCTGGCCACCAAGCTGGGGGGCTATACGGAAACCCCGCCTTTTCCGGATGTGGAAGCGGCGGCGGGCCTGCTGCCCAATGAGCCGGAGCGCTTTGCGGCGCTGCTTCGCGCGGCGTCGATGCTGGCCGCCATGGAACGTGACAAGCAGGCCATGCTGCGGGTGCTGGGCGGCATGCGCGCCTTTTTGGACGCACTGGGAGAGCTGAACGAGGAACAGCTGTTTGCGTGTGGCGCGGACATTTTGCGGCTGGCGGTGGACCTCTACCGCCGGACGGGCCAGCCGTTTTTGCTGAGCCTGATGGAAAGCCTGCGTTCCCGTCTGCCGGACGTGAGCGGCCTGATGCATATGTTTCCCTTTCAGCGGGAATACCGCCCCGAGACCGGCGCGCATACGCCGGATGAGGAGGCGTATTACGCGCGTATGCAGCGCTTTGCCACGGGCAAGGGCACGGCCGACGCGCTGGCCATGACCGCGCTGATCGCCCAGTACAGCGGTTCGGGCCGCGACGCGGCGGCGGGCAAGGCGGGGCTGACCGCGCTTTCCCGCTACCACGGCATGCCAAGCGGCGCGTTCTCGGCCGATCCGTTTCTGGCGGGGCGAGACCCGGCCCGCGCGGTGGAACTGCCCGCGGCCTGCGCCCAGGCGGAGGCGTATTTTGACGCGCTGTGCCAGTCCGGTGACGCCGCCATGGCCGACCGGCTGGAAATGCTGCTGCTGAACGTGCTTCCCGATTTGCTGACGCCCGATGGCGTGCGTTCCCTTTCGCCCACCAACCGCCTGGCCGGGGATGAGAGCTGCCAGGCCCAGTCCCCCGAACCCGAGGAGGTATCGGCACTTCTGCGCGCGCTGTATGCCATTCGCCGCAGCGTGTGGATGAGCCAGGACGACGACACGCTGGCCTATGTGCTGCCGGTGGCGGGGGGATGCCTCACGCGTCTGGGCGGCGTGCCGGTGCGCTTTACCGCCACGGTTTCGGGCGTGTTCCAGCGGGAGATCACCATCCGGGTGGAATGCCGGCAGGCGGTGCCCGCTACGCTGCGCCTGCGCGTGCCCGGCTATGCCGACGGCGCGCAGATCAGCGTCAACGGCGCACGGCCCCAGGCGGTGGCCCAGGGGGAATGGCATAGCCTCCGCCGCACCTATCAGAACGGAGATATCATCACCCTGCGGCTGGGGCTGTCGCCGCGGCTGGAGACGGGCTACCGCGGCAGCGTGAGCCTGTATGTGGGCGCGCGCCTGATGGCGCTGGCCCTGCCGGATGAAAATGTGGCATGGCGCTATGCCATTCACTCCGGCAATCCGATTACGCCCGTGGAGGAGGACGGCGCGCCCTATGCGCTGGCCGCCGCGTGCGAGGCGCCCATGTGGAGGGAAAAGGCCGGGTTCATTTTGCCGCCGCCCCAGGGCGTACCGGCGGGCCCGGCCTATGAGCTGACCCTGATCCCCTTTGCGGGCACGGGCGGACGCATCGCGTCGTTCCCCTGTGTGGTGGAGCGCTGACGGGATGGGACAGACGTACCAAACCGTATTATGTCTGGCCCCCATGGCGGGCATCACGGACTGGCCCATGCGGGTGCTGTGCTACCGCATGGGCGCGGACTACGCATGTTCGGAGATGGTCAGCGCCATCGGCTACCTGTGCGCCAAGCCCGGCAACGACGCCTACCGCCGCCTGCTGGCCGTTCACCCTGAAGAGGGCAACACCGCCTGCCAGCTCTTTGGCAAGGACCCATCCGTGATGGGAGAGGCCGCCGCGAAGGTCACGGCGCTGGGACGCTTCCGGTCGCTGGACATCAACATGGGCTGTCCGGCCCGCAAGGTGGTGTCCTCCGGCGAGGGAAGCGCGCTTCTGCTGGACCCGGACCGCGCGTACCGGGTGATGGAGGCGGTCAGGCAAAACACCGGCTTGCCCGTCACCGTCAAAACCCGCCTGGGATACGATACAGACAGCATGAACGCATTGGAGCTGGGACGCGCGGCGCAGCAGCTGGGCCTTCGGTGGATCGCCATTCATGGCCGCACGCGGCAGCAGCAGTACGCCGGCACGGCGGACTGGGCGGCCATCGGGGAGCTGAAGGCCCGCCTGACCCTTCCGGTCATCGCCAACGGCGACGTGTTCGCTCCCGGTGACGCCGTGCGCATGCTGAAGGAAACCGGCGCGGACGGGGTGATGATCGGCCGTGGCGCGATGGGCAATCCCTGGCTGTTCCGCGAGGCGAGAAGGGTCCTGGAGGACGGCGCGCCCCAAGCGGTATCCCTGAACGAGCGCATCGACACGGCGGTGCTGCACGCCCACTGGATGGTGGATTTCAAGGGCGAACGCCTGGGCGTGATGGAAATGCGCAAACATGTGGGACACTATATCAGCGGCCTGAGGGGCGCGACGGCCATCCGGCGGCAGGTGAATTTTGCCACCACGCTGGATGAGCTGACCGGGCTTTTGGAGGGCCTGAGAACCAGCGAAAAGGAGTGAAAGGCATGAAAAAAGGGTGGAAGGCGCTGGCCGCGTTCCTTCTCGCGCTGATGCTGCCGCTTGGCGGCGCGTGTGCGAGTATCGCGGGCCTGGATGAAACGCTTGCAGGCTATTTGGATACGGACGGCGATCTGCGCTACAGCTTTGCCCTGCAGGTGGGGACGCTCCTGCCCTACGGCGAGGAAACGCTGACGATGATGAATGGCGTGCTGGAGCATATCCGCGTGGCCGCGTCCGAGACGGACGCAGGGGCCGAAAGCACGCTTGCTCTTTGCGTGGACGGCGAGAGCGTGATGGACCTCAACCAGCACAAGGCGGGGGAGAGCACCTCGCTGACCACCTCGCTCCTGCCCAACCGCACGCTGGTCAGCAGCGGATCTCCGCTGGACCTGTTGATGGGGACGGAAAATGGCGAAGCGGAATTTGACGCGCTGCTGGCCATTCAGCAGGTCGAGGGCTGCTACCAGACCCTGACCGACGCCATCTTGCCCCACGCCGAGCAGAAGAAGGCCAACTACAAGATCAAGGATATCGCCACCTCGCGCTGGAGCCGCATCGCGCGTCTGACCACCGAGCAGAGCACGGAGCTGGCGCCGTTGATTGCGCAGGTGCTGGGCTGCGGCATGGATGCGGCCTTCCGTGCCGAACTGGAGAAAATGACCTATTCCAAGGGCTTCATCGTGGGCCTGTACCAGTCCGAGGAAAACGGCGAGGACCTGGCCGTCTATATCAAGGGCACCGTCACCATGGGGGACGGCACCACGCGGCAGCTGTCGTATCAGTGGGCTTTTACGGGCGACGCGGCGGAGCGCATCGACACCTATAAATTTGAGCTGACCCAGGGCAAGGGCGACGCGGAAAACCGCACGATCTCCGCTGCCTACCGGCGCGGGGAGGCGGAGGGCACCTTCTCCGTAAAGGGCGAGTGGTCCGCCGCCATCAAGCGGGGCACCTCCACCGTGACCACCACGGTGGAGCACGACCTCACCGGCGCTTCCGGGTCCGGAGATCGCACGCTGGAGGGTACGGTCATAACTGCGGTCAAGACGGCGGCCGACGGGGAGACCGAAACCGTCACCACCACGCTGACCCCCGCGGTGAAGCTGTCCTCCGCGCAGGAGGGGGAGATCCTCGCGGGAACGGTGGCGCTGGAGGAGATGACCGGCAAGAACGTGACCAAGGCGCTCACCTTTACCTTTGACGAGGAGCCCGTGCAGGTGACGGACCAGCCGGAGGAAAGCGCCGACATGGCGTCCGCCGCAGAGGACGGCGAGCCGGTCTACGATCCCATGCCCCAGAGCAGCCTGAGCCAGAACGAGGAGCCCGTGGACGGTGTGGATTCGGATTATCTGGTGGGACAGCCGCCCATCGGTTACCAGATCTACGAAGTGCCGGACACCATGCAGACCTATGATCTGGACACCGCGCAGGCGGACCAGCTGGAAGCGCTGCGGGGCGAGCTGTATCAGAACCTGGCCGGACGGCTGCTCACCGCGCTGGCCAAGCTGCCTGCGGAGGACGCCGCGCTGCTTGCGGACAACCTGTCCGAGGAGGACTACGCGGCTTTCCTGGAGCTGGCGCAACCTTGACGAAACAAAAGGAGGCCCGTGCATGAAACGGTTTTTTTGCCTGCTGATGAGCCTGATGTGCCTGTGCCTGTCTGCCGCTCATGCCACCGGGGTCGATGCGGAGGATTATACCGTCGCCGGCAAGCTGGTCAAGCAGCTGTGGGCGGGCAGCGGCTTCAGCGCCACCGTGTCGGTGGAGATCGCGGCCAAGGAAGGCACGCAGGCGATGAGCACGCTCAAGCCCATCGTGATGGACCTGAGCTATATCTATGTGCGCCCCACCGCTACGGAGACGGCGGAGCACCGCGCCGACGTGGTGCTTCTGGACGGCGAGAGCGCCGTCAGCGCGGCACACGCGCAGCTCAAGGATGGCGCGCTGGCCGTGCAGGCCGACGTCATCAGCCCCGACTGGTACAGCTTCGGGGAAGCGCCCGCGCAGAGTGGGGAGACCGCCGGGAACGGGGATGTGCTGGGGAAGCTGGGCGAGAGCCTGCTGGCCCAGACGGGTATGCCGGCGCTCGCCTCCCTTGCGGCGCAGGCCGCCGGGCTCATACAGGGTGCGGACGGGCTGGAGGATGTGCTGGAGAGCTATCTGACCCGCATGGACCTGTGGATCGAGGGTTACCGGCAAAACGCGGTGCTGGGCAAGCTGCCCGACGGCACCACCACCATGTCGGTCTACTATGACGTGCCGCCTGCGGCCATCAAATCGCAGGCCAAGCAGATGGTGCTGGATCTGCTGAGCGATCAGGTCACGCTTGCCCGCCTGCAGGAGGTGGCAGGGGAGGAAATGTCCCAGCTGCTGCTCAATCCCAACCTGCAAAGCTACTACTTCAGCGCAATCGACGCGCTGCCCCTGGCCTCCAACCTGACCATCGACCGCACGGTCAGCCTGGAGGGGGATACGCTGGAACTGCATCTGAGTCTGCCGCTCTACGATGCGGAGGGAGGAGAAGTCACCCTGCGTTATGACCGCACGCGCGGCGACGGCGACCTGCCCGACGACAATACCATCACCCTGGAAAGCGGCCTGCGGGCCATCGCTTTGACATACCAGGAATACAGCAGCATGACCGGCGTGCGCGTGATTCAGGGCAGCCTGACCAGCGAGCCGCGGGGGGCGGACGCCTTCACCGTGGAGGACGGCGCGCCGGCCGAGGCGCAAAAGACGCTGGCGCTGTCCTTCAGCCTCAAGCAGGAGGAAAGCGAAACCAAGGACGATGAGCTGCGCGACGTCTACACCTACGACGCCACGCTGCGCCTGGAAAGCGAGGGCGAGGGCGACGCGTATGTGACCATTCCCGCCACGGAGGTCACGGTGTCCTCCTCCTTTGTGAGCAAGGAGCTCAAGTCCGCCGCCACCGATATGGAAGCGACGGTCACTCTGGGGGGTGACGGCTGGGATCAGACCTACACGGTGAGCGTCACGGGCCGCAGCCGCCAGAAGTGGGACCCGGAACCGCTGTCTCCGGATCGCGTGTATGTGAGCCAGATGACCGAGGCGGATGTAGCGGCTCTTTTGCCGGGGGCGGCCCTGCACTTTGCGACGCTGATGGGTGAGTACCTGACCGCGGAGCCTGCCGCAGCCGCGACGCCGGAGGCGTCTGCGACTCCTGCGCCCGATGTGTCCGCGCCTGCCGCGGATGCGACGGCGGCCCCCGCCACGGATGCGTCCGCGGATGCTGAGCCTGGAGCCGCGGCGGAGGCGGATACGACGGAAACGCCCGCCCCTGCGACGGAAGCACCTGCTTCCGTGACGGAGGCGCCTGCTTCCGCAACGGACACGCCTGCGCCGGGGGCCGGCGAAGCGCCTGCGGCATAGGATGCGACAAATACATTGCAAAAACAGGGCCGGGGGTTGACAAGACGGCATGGCCGGTTTATAATCCCAGCATACAGCAACGGCGCTGTGGATAACCCGTTATCCATTGGCGCCGTTTTTGTATAGAGTTCCGGTATGGCACATTGAGAGGGAAGGGGCTGTCTTTATGGAAAACCTGAGCGAGCTTTTTGGGCAATACGCCTTTAACGACAGCATGATGCAGAAGCGTCTGCCCAAGGAAACCTATAAAGCCTTAAAGCGCACCATTGAGCAGGGACGTTCCCTGGACCCTGCGGTGGCTGGCGTGGTGGCCAACGCCATGAAGGACTGGGCGTTGGAAATGGGCGCGACGCACTATACGCACTGGTTCCAGCCCATGACGGGCGTGACCGCCGAGAAGCACGACGCGTTTATCACACCGCTCAAGGATGGCAAGGTTCTTCTGGAGTTTGGCGGCAAGGAACTGGTGCGCGGCGAGCCGGACGCCAGCTCGTTCCCCTCCGGCGGCCTGCGCGCTACCTTTGAAGCCCGCGGCTACACCGCCTGGGACCCCACCAGCTACGCCTTCATCAAGGAAGGCACGCTGTGCATCCCCACGGCATTTTGCTCCTATGGCGGCCAGGCGCTGGACAAAAAGACCCCGCTGCTGCGCTCCATGCAGGCGCTCAACAAGCAGGCGCTGCGCATCCTGCGGCTGTTTGGCAATACGGAGGCCGTGCGCGTGTTCCCCACGGTGGGCCCGGAGCAGGAGTATTTCCTGGTGGATAAGGAGGTCTACCGCAAGCGCCCCGATCTGGTGGTGACGGGCCGCACCCTCTTTGGCGCCAAGCCTCCCAAGGGCCAGGAGCTGGAGGATCATTACTTTGGCGTCATCAAGCCGCGCGTTCAGGCTTTCATGAAGGATCTGAACACCGAGCTGTGGAAGCTGGGAATCCTGGCCAAGACCGAGCACAATGAGGTGGCTCCCGCTCAGCATGAGATGGCGCCCATTTTTACCACCGTCAATATCGCTGCGGACCATAACCAGCTCACCATGGACATCATGAAGAAGGTAGCCGACCGCCATGGCATGGTGTGCCTGCTGCACGAAAAACCCTTCGAGGGCGTCAACGGAAGCGGCAAGCACAACAACTATGCCCTGAGCACCGATACCGGCGTCAACCTGCTGGACCCCGGCGATACCCCCAGTGAAAACGCCCAGTTCCTCGTATTCCTCAGCGCTATCATCGCCGCAGTGGATGACTATCAGGATCTGATGCGTGTGGCTGTGGCCAGCGCGGGCAACGATCACCGTCTGGGCGCCAACGAGGCACCGCCTGCGATTATCTCCATCTTCCTGGGCGACGAGCTCAACGAGATCATCGAAAGCATCGTCAATGCCAGCAAATATGAGGCCCACGAGCGCGATCAGATGAAGCTGGGCGTACACATTCTGCCCCGCTTCCCCAAGGATTCCACGGACCGCAACCGCACCTCGCCGTTTGCCTTCACGGGCAACAAGTTCGAGTTCCGAAGCCTGGGCAGCGCGCAATCCATCTCCGGCCCCAACGTCATCCTGAACACCGCCATCGCAGATACCCTGATGAAGATGGCCGATGAGCTCGAGGGCGCCGAGGATATGACCACCGCCGTGGACGCGTTGATCCGCAAGACGCTCAGCGCCCATATGCGCATCATCTTCAATGGCAACGGCTATGACCAGGCGTGGGTGGAGGAGGCCAAACGCCGCGGGCTGCTCAACCTGCCCACCACGGTGGATGCGCTGCCCTACTATGTGGCTCCCAAGAACATCGCGCTGTTTGAGCGGCAGAAGGTCTTTACCCGCGAGGAGGTAGAAAGCCGCTACGAAATCAAGATGGAGACCTATATCAAGGTGATCGATATCGAGGCCCTCAGCACGATTGACATCTCCCGCCATCTGATTTTGCCCGCCGCCATCGCCTATGCCAAGGATGTGGCCGCCACCATAGACATGAAGAAGAGCGTCGCTCCCGAACTGGAAGCCGAGGCGGAGAAGGCGCTGCTCTCCAACCTGACTGCGCAGACCAACGCCCTCTACAAGGCCACCGACCGGCTCGAAGCTGTGCTCAAGGCCGGTGACGAAGGCGCAGACATGCTTGAACGCGCCCGCTACACCCGTGACCAGGTCATCACCGCCATGGATGAGGTACGTGCCGCCGGCGATGCGCTGGAAGGCATCGTGGGCAAGAGCTACTGGCCCATGCCCACTTACCAGGATCTGCTTACGAGCGTGTGATGTGATTTGAGACGTGCCGCATTGGCGCGGCACGTCCCGGTACTTCCCTTCTACAATTCCAAGCCTCCATGCGCTATATCTGCGCTCAATGACGAGCGCATGGCGGGCTTGGTTTTTTGTACCCTTTTTTCAGGAGAACCGGCGCCCGGCGCGCCGTTTCCAATCACAATCGGGAGGGGTTGCTTATGACGGCTGAAATCATGGATTATGTCAACGAGAATGTCTACGGCATCTGGTTTCTGATTGGCGCGGCTCTGGTCTTTTGGATGCAGGCAGGGTTTGCAATGGTCGAAACAGGCTTCACCAGGGCAAAGAACGCGGGCAACATCCTGATGAAGAACCTGATGGACTTTTGCATCGGCACCATCGTGTTCATCCTCATCGGCTTTGGGTTTCTGCTGGGCGAGGATCTGCTGGGCCTGATCGGCAAGCCCGGCTTTGATATCTTCACGGCCTATGAGAACTTCGACTGGTCCAACTTCGTCTTCAACCTTGTTTTCTGCGCCACGGCGGCTACCATTGTTACCGGCGCGATGGCTGAGCGGACCCGGTTCCTTTCATACTGTATTTATTCCGCAGTCATCTCCGCGCTGATCTACCCCATTGAGGCACACTGGGTCTGGGGCGGCGGCTGGCTTGCGCAGATCGGTTTCCATGACTTTGCGGGTTCTGCGTGCATCCATATGGTCGGCGGCCTGTGCGCGTTCATCGGCGCGTGGATGCTCGGGCCCCGCATCGGCAAGTTTGTGAAAAACAAGGAGGACAAGGTCGTCAAGGTCAACGCGTTCCCCGGACATAACCTGCCCATCGGCGCGCTGGGCGTGTTTATCCTGTGGCTGGGCTGGTATGGCTTCAACGGCGCTGCCGCTACCTCGGTGCCCGAGCTTGGCTCCGTCTTCCTGACCACCACGGTCGCTCCCTCTGTGGCCACGGTCGTGTGCATGATCGTTACCTGGATCAAGTACGGCAAGCCCGATGTTTCGATGTGCCTGAATGCCTCGCTGGCCGGCCTGGTGGCCATCACCGCCGGATGTGATGTGACGGACGCTCTCGGCGCCATCGTGATCGGCGGAGTCGCCGGCGTGCTGGTGGTTTTCGGCGTCTGGCTGCTGGACCATAAGCTGCATGTGGACGACCCGGTGGGCGCGGTTGCGGTGCATTTGATGAACGGCGTATGGGGTACCCTGGCGGTAGGCCTGTTTGCCACTCCGGCCATATCGGCGACGGCAAGATCTTTGTCTACGATGTCGAACAGGTCGTAAAGGTGCGTACGGGCGAAGAAGGGTACGATGCCTTGCAGGATGTGGAATAAACCTCGCGTTTAAGCGCATGACGAGGGCCCAAAGCACGGCATGAGGCCGACGGGGGACTTTGGGCAGGCCCGTCTGACCGGCTCCTGAAGCTCATCCTCTCCGGATGAGCGGGAGCCGGTTTTTGCTGCGTGGAAAGAGGAGGCCTGGTGGCGGGCAAGAGTGCTTCGACCAACGCCTGATGAAATAATTGACAATCCATGATTTTTTACTACAATAGAGAAAAGCCAAACGCGAAGGAGAAAAAGCGTAAGCGCGACGTTGGGTTTTCTGCACAATGCAGATGTGTATATGCTGGCTGCGATGCTCGCGACACTGGGCCTTCTAATGCTGGAAAAGATCCGCTGGGGCCTGCTGCCCGCTGTGGTGCTGATCGCCGTGGCTACAGGCACCTATCAGGCGTGTGCGACCTTTGTGCTTGGGATGATGTTTGTCCGCGGCATGCAGCTGATGATCTGCAGGACGGGTGTCGGCGCCAAAGCGCTGCTGCTGCGCGCCGGACGGTATGCGCTGTGCCTGGTGCTCGCCATTTCCCTGTACTACGTCGTGCTGCTGGCCATGACGGGAGGAGGACAGGACGCCGTAGGGGACTATCAGTCCGTCATGAAGGCGGCCTCGTTGGAGACGCTCGCGGCGCTTCCCCGGAACCTGGCGGGGTGCTATCAGGACTTCTGGCAGGCCGTAGGACCGCTTTCCACAGAGGAAGGGTGCCAGATGGGAAGCTGGCCCAATCACGTGTTCATCGCGCTGGAGCTGCTTATGGCGTGCGTGTCGTTCTGGGCGCTGCAGGGCAGGAAGCCCCTCCGCTTTCTGGCTGTGCTGGCCCCGTGTGCGCTGGCGCCCTTCTTCCTTTGCGCGATCCGTATCTTTGCGCCCGACAAGGTGTACAGCCTGATGACCTATAGCGTGGCGGGGACCTATCTCATTGGCATTGTGCTGATGGACTCTCTGCCGGAGACCCTGGAAAAGCTGAAGGACCGCAGCGCAGGCCGCGCGACAGGCAGAGCGCTGGCCGCCGCAAGCTGGGCGATGCTGGCCTGCCTGGTCGTGTGCGTGTATTCGTGGTCGATAGATGCGAATGTAAAATTCCACAAGGCCAAGCTGGATTATGAAAACATGTACGCGCAGTGCGCCACCTTTCTGGCGCTTGCGGAGGCCAACGAGGAATATGTGCAGGGCATGCCGGTGCTTGTGATCGGCGACAGCTCCTATGCGTCTGGCAGAGGCCAGCCGGCCATGCACGAAACCAAGATGTACTATACCTTTATGAAGTATTGTCTGAATGTGGATATGCCCTTTGGAACGGCCAACGAGATCCGGGATCAGGCACGCATGATTGAGGATACGGAGGATTTCGTGCTGATGTCCTGCTACCCGAACGAAGGATGCGTACAGGCCATTGGGGACGCTATGGTAATCAAGCTCAGCGAGCAAATCTATTGAGGCACAGGAGGGCGCGCTGCCGGCATGCGCCTGTTGAAAGGCGCGGAGACGGTTTTTTTCGGTCGGCATCCCAAGAAAGAAAAACCATTCTCTGATCGTTGGATGAATGTGGGAATCCTATCCGGGTTCATCCTGCAAGGAGGAGAGTGGACATGCGCAAAATGATGGGATGGCTGATCGCACTGCTCATGATGTGCGGCAGCGCCGTTGCAGAGCAGGCAGCGCTGCCCTGGTCGATGACGTGGGAAACCACGCCCGCCGGATGTGTACAGGCGCTGGAGGCCAACATGGGCGAAGGCTGCACGATTGTCGCCCTGCGGGACGGCAGTGTGCAGATCGACCTGACGGCCAGGCAGGGGGAGTACAGCGTGAGCTTCCGGGCGGTCTTTGATGGAGGAAGGACAAGGGAACAAATCGACTCCGTAACGCTGAACGAGCTGGCGGATGAGGCGTTGCGGCTCTCGTGGGTGGCGATTGATTTTGCCCCCGCAGGGGAGGAACAAAGCTCCGATTGGGGTGCTGCCATGGAGATGTACCGGACCCTCTATGATCGTTTTGTGCAGGAATTCGGCGAGCAGGCGATCAAACGGGTCTACCTGTCGGCCCCACATAGCGGGGGTCGCATTTCCCATCGCTCAGAGCGCGGACCTGACGGCCTGCCGGACTGGGACGCGCTCCGGCGGGACTGGAACATGGACAGCGAGACTTGCGACGCGCTGTGGCTGATAGCGGGAGACGATCACGCCAGCTGTCGTCTGTACGCCACATTCGGGGAAGCAGGAACAGGAAACGGCTGGCTGTGGCGCGCCTCCTGCTACTTTACCCGCGAGAGGCAGGCGGCTGCCTTTGAGCAATACAAGGCGGGGGGCATCGGAGCCATGGAGGCGGCAGCCATTGGCCGCCAGGCGGCGCTGGAAGATACCGGAATGACGGAGGCGGACTTCATCGCCTATTACCGTGATCCGGACGTGTGGCAGTATGACGGACTGGACAGATACGTTCTCTACGTCTTTGCGCGAACCGCGGACAAGCATGATGGCGACAGCCGCGTGTGCCAGATTGGCATAGATCCGTATACAGGTGCGGTGCTCAGCTTGGAATGGACCGACGGAGTGGGCTAAAACAATGGACAGCCCCGGCAGCATTCAAGCGCTGCCGGGGCTCTTTTATTAGATTATTTTTTTGCCGCGCGGGCCAGGATTGGCGCAAGGAATTGTCCTGTATAGCTTTCGGGGACCTTGGCCACCTTTTCCGGCGTACCCTGGCACACGACGGTGCCGCCCCCGTCGCCGCCTTCGGGGCCCAGGTCGATCAGGTAATCGGCGGTCTTGATGACATCCAGATTGTGCTCAATGACCAGCACGCTGTTGCCCGCCTCCACCAGTCGCTGGAGCACGTCGATGAGCTTTTGCACGTCGGCCATGTGAAGCCCGGTGGTGGGCTCGTCCAGCAGGTAGAGGGTACGGCCCGTAGCGCGGCGGCTGAGCTCGGTAGCGAGCTTGATGCGCTGGGCCTCGCCGCCGGAAAGCTGGGTGCTGGGCTGGCCCAGCTTGATGTAATCAAGCCCCACGTCATAGAGGGTCTGGAGCTTTTTGACGATGGGCTCATGGTTTTCAAAGAAGCCCAGCGCCTCCTCCACGGTCATCTCCAGCACCTCGTGGATGTTCTTGCCCTTGTAGCGCACATCAAGGGTTTCGCGGTTGTAGCGCGCGCCCTTGCACACGTCGCACGGCACGTAGATGTCCGGAAGGAAGTGCATCTCGATCTTGAGCAGACCATCGCCGCCGCAGGCTTCGCAGCGGCCGCCCTTGACGTTGAAGCTGAAGCGGTTTTCCTTGTAGCCGCGGGCCTTGGCGTCGGGCGTCATGGCAAAGACGCGGCGCACCAGATCGAACAGACCGGTGTACGTGGCGGGGTTGGAGCGCGGCGTGCGGCCGATGGGGCTCTGATCGATGGCGATGATCTTGTCCAGCTGTTCCACGCCCTCCATGCGGTCAAACTTGCCCGCACGCGTCTTGGCACGGTTGAGCACCTTCGCCAGGTGCTTGTAGACAATCTCGTTGATGAGGCTGGACTTGCCCGACCCGCTTACACCTGTAACGCAGCAGAATACGCCCAGGGGCAGCTTTACGTCGATGTTTTTCAGGTTGTTTTCCTTCGCGCCCCGCACTGTGAGCCAGCCGGACGGCTTGCGCCGCTTTTTCGGCACAGGAATGGACAATTTGCCGCTGAGATACTGGCCCGTGAGGGAGCGGGGATTGGCCAGAATCTCGTCGATGGTGCCCTCTGCGGTGATCTCGCCGCCGTGGATGCCTGCGCCGGGTCCCACGTCCACGATGTAGTCAGCGGCGTACATGGTGTCCTCGTCATGCTCCACCACGATCAGCGTATTTCCCAGATCGCGCAGGCGCTTGAGCGTAGCCAGGAGCTTTGCGTTATCGCGCTGATGCAGGCCGATGGAGGGCTCGTCCAGGATGTAGAGCACGCCCATCAGGCTGGAGCCGATCTGCGTGGCCAGGCGGATGCGCTGTGCTTCGCCGCCGGAGAGGGTGGCCGCCGCGCGCGACAGCGTGAGGTAGGACAGGCCCACGCTGTCCAGAAAGCCCAGGCGTGAGTCAATCTCGCGCAGAATCTGCGAGGCGATCATGCTGTCCTTTTCGCTCAGGTGCAGATCCTTGAAGAAGGCGCGCGCCGCCGATACGCTCAGGTCGCACAGTTCACTGATGTTCATGCCGCCCACCGTCACGGCCAGCACTTCGGGGCGCAGACGGCGCCCGCCGCAGGCGCGGCAGCTGTCTGTGACCATGTACTCCTCATACGCGGCCTTCATGGACTCGCTGGTGGTCTCGCGGTAGCGGCGATTGAGGGAGGTAATCACGCCCTCAAAGGTGGTCTGATACTGCCCCTTTCCATGGGCACTCTCGTATTCGATGGTGATCTTGTCGTTGGAACCGTAGAGCAAAATGTCCAGGATCTTGGGCGGCAGATCGCGCACCGGCGTATCCAGGCTGAAGCCATACAGATCGGCCAGCGCCCGGAAATAGCTCATGGCCATGCTGTTTTTGTCCATGGTATTCCAGCCCATGGCCTGCAGCGCACCCTGGTTAAGGCTCAAGTCCGGATTGGGAATGACGGTTTCCGGGGAGATGCGCATCACCGTGCCCAGACCGCCGCATTCAGGACAGGCCCCAAAGGGGCTGTTGAAGCTGAACATGCGGGGCGAGAGCTCCTCGATGGACACGCCGCACTCCGGGCACGCGTAGTTCTGGGAAAACAGCAGCGTCCCCTTGTCAAACAGGTCCACCAGCACCAGACCGCCGCTTTCCCCAGCGGCGGTCTCCATGCTGTCAGCCAGGCGCTGACGGAACTCGTCCGAGGGGCGCACGATCAGACGGTCCACCACGATTTCAATGTCGTGCTTTTTCTTTTTGTCCAGCTGCGGCGTATCATCCAGCTCGTAAAGCTCGCCGTCGATGCGTACGCGCACAAAGCCGCGCTTCTGCGCGTCTTCCAGAATCTTGGTATGCTCGCCCTTGCGCGCGCGGACCACAGGCGCGAGCAGCTGCAGCCGCTGCCCCTCCGGATACGCCATCACCTGATCGGCCATCTGGTCGATGGTCTGCTGGCGGATCTCGCGGCCGCATTTGGGACAGTGAGGCACGCCCACGCGCGCATAGAGCAGGCGCAGATAGTCGTAGATTTCAGTTACGGTGCCCACGGTGGAACGGGGATTTCGCGCCGTGGTCTTCTGGTCGATGGAAATGGCGGGGGACAGACCCTCAATGGAGTCGATATCCGGCTTTTCCATCTGCCCCAAAAACATGCGCGCATAGGAGGACAGGCTCTCCACATAGCGGCGCTGTCCCTCGGCGTAAATGGTGTCAAAAGCCAGGCTGGTTTTGCCGGACCCGCTCAGGCCCGTGAACACCACCAGCTTGTTGCGCGGGATTTCCAATGTGACGTTTTTCAGATTATGTTCGCGCGCGCCGCGAACGATGAGCTTGTCCTGCAAGGAATAGATCGTCCTCTCTGCCTTTATCGGCGGGCTGGGATCAACGCACCTCGATCAGCTCGTACTCCAGCGAGCCTACGCCCAGCTTGGCGGCATGTTCCACGCCGGAACGCCAGTTGGTATAGGGGTGCGTGTCGTTAAAGATGTCGCCGGTGCGGTTCTTACGGTCGGTCAGGAAGGTGCCGGGCAGCGGCTCCATGCGGTTGCAAGCATCCGCGCAGGCCACGTCCAGCGCCACGGGGTCGAAGCTGGCAAACATGCCCACGTCTGCAATGATGGGCGTATCGTTTTCCGGGTGGCAGTCGCAATAGGGCGATACGTCCATTACCAGCGAGATGTGGAAGTTGGGGCGGTCTTTGATAACGGCCCAGGCATATTCGGCAATCTTGCAGTTGAGCACGTCGTTGGAGCTGTCCGGCCCCTGGATGGCGCCCCGGTCGCGGCATGCGCCTACGCAGCGGCCGCAGCCCACGCACTTGTCATGGTCGATGGTGGCACGCCGGTGGCCTTTTTCTCCGCTGAAGCTGATGGCTCCATGGGCACATTGACGGGCGCACATGCCGCATCCGATGCACTTGTCGTGGTCCACCACGGGCTTGCCGTCACAGTGCATGGCGCGCTTGCCTGCCGTGGAACCAAGGCCCATGCCCAGATTCTTCAGTGCGCCGCCAATGCCCGTGCCTTCGTGACATTTGAAGTGGGTCAGGCTGATGATGGCATCCGCGTCCATGGCCGCGCGCCCAATGAGCGCCTCCTTGCAGTATTCCCCGTCAATGGGTACGGAAACATGGTCATTGCCCAGAAGGCCATCGGCGATGATGACATGGCAGCCGGTTTGAAGAGGGCCAAAGCCGTTTTCAAAGGCGGCGGTCAAATGATCCAGCGCATTGCGGCGCATGCCGGTGTACAGAGTGTTGCAGTCCGTCAGGAAGGGGCGCGCTCCCATATCCTTGAGCGTATCCACCACAACCTTGGCATAATTGGGACGCAGGAAAGCCAGGTTGCCCGGCTCGCCAAAGTGCATTTTGATGGCGGTGAACTTGCCTTCCAGCGGCATGCTGGTCATACCGGCCGCCTCGATGAGATGGCGCAGCTTCTGAAGAACGTTCCGGTCGGGTTTGGCGCGAAAATTGGTAAAATAAACCTTGGATTTTTCCATGGATAGCCACCTCCGGCAGAATACGAAAACACGTTCGCCTTTGCATTGTAGCATAGTTTCCAGTCAGCCGCAAGATGGGCGCAAGATATCTGATGGCGGAAAATCTGTTTTTTGGAAATAGAAGATTTGTGAACGGACGGTGAGATGAGAAGCATAATATATAAAAGGAAAGCATCTGAATCCAGCGGAGCATAATGAAGGGGTAAGTCGACAAAGAGACACACACGGGGGCGTGTTCATCTTGCGTAACAAACAGGACGGTACCACCGTGCTTTGCGGCCCAAAAATTCAAAAAATTTTAGCAAAACCCTTGCATTTGGGGACGTTTTGTTTTATACTACTGAAGCTGTCTGTTTAGGGATGAAGCGGTAAGTTGCCGCCATGGCCATGGCGGGTAATTATCGTGGACCAGCCCGGAAATCGGGCGACGGACTTGAGACATCGCGCGGGGCGCGATCCGCGGCCAGGGCCTGAGTGCTCTCACGGCGAGGGTCCGAAGCGGAATAAGGAAGGCGAGGGTTGCCTCGCCTGCTTACAAGCGGCCGATGGACACACCCGGGGCGGTGTACTTGAGACGAATCAAGGAGGAACGAAAATGGCCAACCAGAAAATCCGTATCAAGCTGAAGGCTTACGAGCACAACCTGATCGATCAGTCCTCCGAGCGGATCGTGGAAACCGCGAAGCGGACGGGCGCGAAGGTTTCGGGCCCCATTCCCCTGCCGACGGAAAAGGAGATCGTGACCATTCTGCGCGCGCCCCACAAGTACAAGGATAGCCGCGAGCAGTTTGAGATGCGCACCCACAAGCGCCTCATCGATATTCACAATCCCAACCCCCGCACGGTCGATGCCATGATGAAGCTGGATCTTCCTGCCGGCGTCGAAATCGAAATCAAGCTCAATAACTAATGCAGGAGGTACGACATCATGAAGAAAGCGATCGTAGGTAAGAAGATCGGCATGACGCAGGTTTTCACCGATGACGGCCGCCTCGTGCCCGTGACTGTGGTGGAGGCCGGCCCCTGCAAGGTCGTGCAGAAGAAGACCACCGAGTCCGACGGTTACGACGCCGTGCAGGTCGGCTTTGACACCTATGCGGAAAACCGCGCCAAGAAGCTGGTCAACAAGCCCCTCACGGGCCATTTCAAGAAGGCCGGCGTGGCCCCCACCCGTTACCTGCGCGAGTTCCGCCTGGATAACGTGGCCGAGCTGGAAGTGGGCAACGAGCTGACCGTTTCTCAGTTTGAGGCTGGCGAAAAGATCGACGTCAGCGGCGTGAGCAAGGGCCACGGCTTCACCGGCGCCATCCAGCGCTGGAATCAGCATACCGGCCCCATGGCCCACGGCTCCAAGTATCACCGTGGCGTGGGCTCCATGAGCGCCAACTCCGATCCCTCCCGCGTGTTCAAAAACAAGCACATGCCCGGCCATTACGGCGTGGAGCGCGTGACCGTCCAGAACCTGGAGATCGTCCGGGTGGACGCCGAGCGCAACCTGCTCCTCATCAAGGGCGCGGTGCCCGGCCCCAACGGCGGCCTTCTGCTGGTGCGCAACACCTGCAAGGCTTAACGGCGCCACACATTGGGAAATGTAAGTACCCTTTTATGAAGGAGGAAATCAACACCATGCCTAAGACTTCTTTGTATAACATGGAAGGCGCGGCCATTGGCGAAGTGGAGCTGAGCGAGGAGCTCTTTGCCGCTCCCATCAACACCGCCGCTATGCATCTGGTCGTCCGCTCCATTCTGGCAAACCAGCGCCAGGGCACGCAGAGCGCCCTCACCCGCGGCGAGGTCCGCGGCGGTGGCCGTAAGATCTACCGCCAGAAGGGCACCGGCAACGCGCGTCACCATGGCAACCGCGCTCCGCAGTTCCGTCACGGCGGCGTCGTCTTTGCGCCCAAGCCCCGCGACTATGTCATCAACGTGCCCAAGAAGATCCGCCGCCTGGCCTTCAAGAGCGCCATGACCTCCAAGCTCAACGCCGGCGAGATCATCGTGGTGGACGAAATCAAGCTCGCCGAGCCCAAGACCAAGCTCATGGCCAAGGTGCTGGGCAACTTCGACCTCAAGGGCTGGACCATGCTGGTGCTGCCCGGCCGTGACGAGACCCTCGTGCGCGCCTCCGGCAACATCGAAAAGCTCCAGACTTCCTACGTCAACACCCTCAACGTGTACGATATCCTGAAAGCCGGCAAGATCATCCTCACCAAGGATGCTCTCAAGGGCGTAGAGGAGGTTTACGCATGAAAAATCCCCATGACGTCATCCTGCGCCCCGTTCTGACCGAAGCGTCCTACGAGGGCATCGCGGACAAGCGCTATGTGTTTGAAGTGCACAAGAGCGCCAACAAGACCGAAATCAAGCTCGCGCTTGAGGCCATCTTCAAGGATATCAAGGTCGAGAAGGTCAACACCCTGCGCACCATCGGCAAGATCAAGCGCCAGGGCCGCACCTCCGGCCGCACCCCGGAGATCAAAAAGGCCTATGTGACCCTCACCAAGGACTCCAAGCCCATCGAGTTCTTTGAAGGCATGGCTGACTAATAGCAGGGAGGACAAGACACGATGGCTATTCGAGTTTATAAGCCGACCTCGCCCGCCCGCCGTTTCATGTCGGTGCTGACGTACGAGGAGATCACCACCAACAAGCCGGAAAAGAGCCTGCTTGAGTGCAAGAAGAAGAACGCCGGCCGCAACAAGCAGGGCAAGATCACCGTACGCCACCAGGGCGGCGGCAACAAGGTCAAGTACCGCATCATCGATTTCAAGCGCAATAAGCTGGACATCCCCGCCAAGGTCGCTACCATCGAGTACGACCCCAACCGCTCGGCCTTCATCGCCCTGCTGAACTATGCGGACGGCGAAAAGCGCTACATCCTGGCGCCTCTGGGCCTGAACGTGGGCGACACGGTCATCTCCAGCGCCAATGCCGACATCAAGCCCGGCAACGCGCTGCCCATCTCCGCCATCCCCGTCGGTACCTTGATTCACAACCTGGAGATCAAGCCCGGCCGCGGCGGCCAGATGGTCCGCTCCGCCGGCATGAGCGCGCAGCTCATGGCCAAGGAAGGCCAGTACGCGCAGGTCCGTCTGCCCAGCGGCGAGGTGCGCAAGGTGCCCATGAACGCCATGGCCACCATCGGCACCGTGGGCAACACCGATCACGAGAACGTGCGCATCGGCAAGGCTGGCCGCAAGCGCCACATGGGCGTTCGGCCCACTGTGCGCGGCGTCGTCATGAACCCCTGCGACCACCCGCATGGCGGCGGCGAGGGCAAGAGCCCCGTCGGCATGCCCGCCCCTGTGACTCCGTGGGGCAAGGTTGCGCTGGGACTTAAGACCCGCAAGCACAAGAAGTACTCCAACAAGATGATTGTGAAGCGCGCGGGCAAGTAAGCCCATGCATCCAAGGAAGGAGGAAGCCTCTCAATGAGCCGTTCCGTCAAGAAGGGACCTTTTGTAAACGAAGCGCTGATGAAGCGTATCGTTGAAATGAATAACACCGGCAAGAAGGCGGTCGCCAAGACCTGGTCCAGGTCCTCCACCATCTTCCCGGATTTCGTGGGCCACACCATCGCCGTCCATGACGGCCGCAAGCATGTGCCCGTCTACATCACCGAGGACATGGTCGGCCACAAGCTGGGCGAGTTCGCCCCCACCCGCACGTATCGCGGTCACGCCGGCGAAAAGGCCACCGGCAAAAAGTAAGCGGAAGGAGTGAGTTTCCATGGCAACCAATACCCAGAAGAAGGCGCAAGCCCACATGGCGGCCCGCGATACTCGTCCCGCCGCTCATGCCAAGTACGTGCGCATCTCTTCCCGCAAGGTCAAGATCGTCATTGACCTCATCCGCGGCAAGAATGTGGACGACGCGCTCGCCATCCTTCAGTACACCCCCAAGGCCGCCGCTCCCGTGGTGCATAAGCTGCTTTCCAGCGCCATCGCCAACGCGGTCAACAACAACGAGATGGACCGCAAGGCCCTCTACGTTGCGGAAATCTACGCCAACCCCGGCCCCACGCTCAAGCGCTACGTTGCCCGCTCCCGCGGCAGCGCGTCCCCCGTTCTCAAGCGCACCAGCCACATCAGCGTGGTGCTGGACCAGAAGTAATCCAAGGGAGGTTTATCAATGGGACAGAAAGTAAATCCCCACGGCGCTCGCGTTGGCGTGATCTTCAACTGGAGCACCCGCTGGTATGCCGGCAAAAAGGATTTCGCGAACAACCTCGTTGAGGATTACAAGCTCCGCGAAATGCTCAAGAAGAAATACTACGCCACCGGTATCAGCCATATCGATATCGAGCGCAGTGCCAACCGTGTGACCATCAACATCTTCACCGCCAAGCCCGGCATGATTATCGGCCGCGGCGGCGCGGGCATCGAGGCGCTCAAGAAGGACATCGAAGCTTTCCTGGGCCGTCCCGCCAACATCAACATCATGGAGATCAAGGTGCCCGACACCAACGCCCAGCTCGTGGCCGAGAACATCGCCCAGCAGCTGGAGAAGCGCATCTCCTTCCGCCGCGCCATGAAGCAGAGCCTGCAGCGCGCCATGCGCGCCGGCGCCAAGGGCATGAAGACCACCGTGAGCGGCCGTCTGGGCGGCGCGGATATCGCCCGCACCGAGCACTATCACGAGGGCTCCATCCCCCTGCAAACGCTTCGTGCCGACATCGACTACGGCTTCGCCGAAGCCAAGACCACCTATGGCCGCTTGGGCGTCAAAGTCTGGGTGTACAAGGGACAGCGTCTTCCCAAGCCCAAGAAAGCGCCGGTCGCCGCCAAAACCGAAGGAGGCAAATAAGCTATGTTGATGCCTAAGAGAGTGAAACGCCGTCGCGTGTTCCGTGGCCGTATGAAGGGCAAGGCCATGCGCGGCAACTTCCTGGCCTACGGCGATTTCGGCCTGGTCGCCACCGAGCCCAGCTGGATCACCTCCCAGCAGATCGAGGCGGCCCGTATCGCCCTGACCCGTTATACCAAGCGCGGTGGTCAGGTGTGGATCAAGATTTTCCCCGACAAGCCCGTCACCGAAAAGCCCGCTGAGACCCGCATGGGTTCCGGCAAGGGTTCTCCCGAGTACTGGGTGGCGGTGGTCAAGCCCGGCCGCGTTCTCTTCGAGATCGCCGGCGTACCTGAGGATGTGGCGCGCGAGGCCCTGCGTCTGGCCTCCCACAAGCTGCCCCTCAAGACCAAGATCCTCGCGCGTGAGGACAACAAAGAAGCGGGTGGTGAAGCACAATGAAGGCTAAGGAGCTAAGAGCCATGAACAAGACCGAGCTTGAGAACAAGGTCGGAGAACTGAAGGCGGAGCTGTTCAACCTTCGTTTCCAGCTTGCCACCGGTCAGTTGCAGAACACTACGGTCATCGCCAGCACCAAGCGCGATATCGCCCGCTGCATGACCATCCTTCGCGAGCAGGAACTCAAGGACGCCCGCTAAGGGCCTAAGTAAATGAAGGAGGCAACCGCTTCAATGTCTGAGCAGAGAGGACTTCGCAAGACCCGCGAGGGCGTGGTCGTCAGCGACAAGATGGACAAGACCATCGTCGTGGAGATCAAGACCCGCGTGCGCCATCCGCTGTATGGCAAAATCATGAACCAGACCAGCAAGCTCAAGGCCCATGACGAAAACAACGAGTGCGGCGTCGGCGATCGCGTGCGCGTGATGGAAACCCGCCCGCTGAGCCACGACAAGCGCTGGCGCTTGGTCGAAATCGTAGAAAAGGCCAAGTAATATACCGCAGCCCTCACAGGCAAAAGGGCCCCGCGCCAAGCCTCTGATGGGCGCTCCGAATCAACAGTCGCGGGAAAGCACCCCGCTTTCCCGATTCCAACAAGGAGGAAAAACCGTATGATCCAGCCGCAAACGCGACTCAAGGTGGCCGACAATTCCGGCGCCAAGGAAATCATGTGCATCCGCGTGCTCGGCGGTTCCTTCCGCCGTGACGGCTCCATCGGCGATGTGATCGTGGCCAGCGTCAAGAGCGCTACCCCCGGCGGCGCCGTGAAAAAGGGCGACGTGGTCAAGGCCGTGGTCGTCCGCATGCGCAAGCAGAAACGCCGTCCCGACGGCAGCTATATCCGCTTTGACGACAACGCCGCCGTTATCATCAACGACCAGAAAATGCCCCGTGGCACCCGTATCTTTGGACCTGTTGCCCGCGAGCTGCGCGAGAAGGACTTCATGAAGATCGTTTCGCTGGCTCCCGAAGTGCTGTAATTGGGAGGATTGACGAATGAATAAGGTTCATGTCAAAAAGAACGACCAGGTCGTCGTCATCTCCGGTCCCAAGGACGGCGATAAGGCCATCAAGGGCAAGCAGGGCAAGATCCTGACCGTCGATCCCAAGGCCGGCAAGGTGATCGTCGAGGGCGTCGCCTATGTCACCAAGCACCAGAAGCCCCGCCGTCAGGGCCAGCAGGGCGGCATCTTCCAGAAGGAGCGTGCCATCGACGCCTCCAACGTGATGCTGGTTTGCCCCAAGTGCGGCAAGGCCACCCGCGTCGCCCACCGCGTGACCGAGGTGGAGCGCGAGGACGGCTCCAAGAAGAAGAAAATCGTCCGCGTCTGCAAGCGCTGCAAAGCGGATATTGACTGAGGAGGTAAGGTAAATGGCTACTCGCATTAAGGAAAAGTACCTCAATGAAGCCGTGCCTGCCCTCCAGCAGAAGTTCGGCTACAAAAATCCCATGCAGATCCCCAAGCTCTCCAAGATCGTTATCAACATGGGCCTGGGCGACTGCAAGGACAACCCCAAGGCGCTGGAAGTGGCCGTTAAGGAACTGGCCGCCATCGCCGGCCAGCAGCCCCTGGTGACCAAGGCCCGCAAGTCCATCGCAAACTTCAAGCTCCGCGAGGGTATGAACGTGGGCGCCAAGGTGACCCTCCGCGGCTCCCGCATGGAAGAGTTTATGGATAAGCTGGTCAATATCGCCCTTCCCCGCGTGCGCGACTTCCGCGGCGTAAGCGACAAGGCCTTTGACGGCCGCGGCAACTACGCCCTGGGCATCCGCGAACAGCTTCTGTTCCCCGAAATCGAGTACGACAAGGTGGAAAAGATCCGCGGCATGGAAATGATCTTCGTAACGACCGCCCAGACCGACGAGGAGTGCAAGGAACTGCTTCGTCTGCTGGGAATGCCGTTCGCGCAGTAAGGATAGGGAGGAGCAAGAAACATGGCTAAGACCAGTATGAAAATCAAGCAGGCCAGAACGCCCAAGTTCTCCACCCGTGCCTATACGCGCTGCCGCCTGTGTGGCCGCCCGCACTCGGTGCTTCGCAAGTACGGCATCTGCCGTATCTGCTTCAGAGAGCTGGCCTACAAGGGCCAAATCCCCGGTGTCCGCAAGGCCAGTTGGTAAGCGGGAAAGAACGGAAGGAGGTTCCATCATGGTTGTGAATGATCCCATCGCCGATATGCTGACCCGCATCCGCAATGCGCAGATCGCCAAGCACGACGCCGTCGTTCTGCCCGCCAGCAACACCAAGAAGGCGATCGCCAAGATCCTCTTGGCGGAAGGTTATGTCAAGTCGGTCGATTTCATCGATGACGGCCCCCAGGGCAGCATCAAGATCGTCCTGAAATACGTCAACGGCAAGCAGCAGCCCGTGATCGCCGGCCTCAAGCGCATCTCGAAGCCCGGCCTTCGCGTCTATGCCAAGTCCGAAGAGCTGCCCAAGGTGCTGGGCGGCCTGGGCATCGCCATCATCTCCACCTCCAAGGGGCTGATGACGGATCGCGAAGCCCGCAAGCAAATGATCGGCGGCGAAGTGCTCGCCTACATCTGGTAAACCGACACGCAATGGAGGTGTAAGACAATGTCTCGAATCGGAAAACTTCCGATCACAGTCCCCGCGGGCGTGACGGTAACGGTGGACGAGGACAACACCGTAACGGTGAAGGGCCCCAAGGGTACCTTGACCCAGGCGGTGAACCGCGATATCACCCTCAAGCAGGAAGGCAATGTCCTGACGCTTGAACGCCCCAGCGACGCCAAACCCCACAAGGCCATGCACGGCCTCTACCGCAGCCTGGTCCACAACATGGTGGTTGGCGTAACCGAAGGCTTCCAGAAGACGCTGGTGCTGGTGGGCACCGGCTATCGCGCCCAGGCCGACGGCGGGAAGAAGCTGACCATCAACATCGGCTTCAGCCATCCCGTCATCCTCGACGCGCCGGAGAATATCACCTTTGAGACCCCTGAGCAGACCAAGATCGTCATCAAGGGCATCAACAAGCAGCAGGTTGGCAACCTTGCCGCCGATATCCGCGCCATCCGTAAGCCCGAACCCTATCTGGGCAAGGGCATCAAGTACGAGGACGAGGTTATCCGCCGTAAGGAAGGCAAGACCGGTAAGTAATCGAAAGGGGAGTGAACGCAAATGTTTAAGACGCGAGACCGCAATGCGGACCGCAAGATCCGTCATGCCCGTGTTCGCAGGAAAATCAGCGGCACCCCGGAGATGCCGCGTCTGTGCGTGTACCGCAGCCTGAACAACATCTACGCGCAGGTCATCGACGACACCAAGGGCGTCACTTTGGTTGCCTGCTCCACCCAGGAGAAGGACGTCATGGCCCAGATCAAAGATACCGACAAGAAGGGCGCTGCCAAGATCGTTGGCAAGCTGATCGCCGAGCGTGCGTCCGAGGCGGGTATCAAGCAGGTGGTCTTTGACCGCGGCGGCTACGTATACACGGGCCGCGTGGCCGAGCTGGCCGCCGGCGCCCGCGAAGCCGGACTTGAATTCTAAGTAAGGAGGACGAACGCATGCAACGCATGGAACAGGTCAGCGAATTCAAAGAGAAGCTCGTTGCCGTCAACCGCGTTACCAAGGTCGTCAAGGGCGGCCGCAACTTCCGCTTCTCTGCGCTGGTTGTGGTCGGCGATGAAAAAGGCCGTGTGGGCGCGGGCATGGGCAAGGCCGCTGAAATTTCCGAGGCGATCCGCAAGGGCACCGAGGACGCCAAAAAGCACCTGATCAACGTGCCGGTTCTGGGCACCTCGATCCCCCATGAGAGCATCGGCCGTTTCGGCACGGGCAAGGTTGTCCTTCTGCCCGCTCCCGAAGGCACGGGCGTGATCGCCGGCGGCGCCGCCCGCGCGGTGCTGGAGCTGGCGGGCATCCGCGATATCCGCACCAAGAGCTACGGCACCAACAACAAGATCAATATGGTCAAGGCGACGCTGGAAGGCCTCAAGCAGCTGCGCAGCGCCGAGGAGGTCGCCAAGCTGCGTGGCAAGACCGTCGAAGAGATTCTGGGCTGAGGAGGACGACGAAGATGAAACTGCAAATCACGCTTAAAAAGTCGCCGATCTCCAGCCTTCAGGTGCATAAGGACACCGTCGCCGCGCTGGGCCTGCACAAGGTCGGCCAGACGGTGATCAAGGAGGACAACGCCTGCATCCGCGGGCAGATCTTCCGCGTGAAGCACATGATCGACGTTCAAGAAATCAAGGACTGAGGAGGGAAAGCCAATGAAACTGCATGAGCTGGGCCCCGCCGCGGGTTCCACCACTGCGCCCAAGCGCCTGGGCCGAGGCGTGGGCTCCGGTCTGGGCAAGACCTCCGGTAAGGGCCACAAGGGCGCCAAGGCCCGTTCCGGTGGCGGCAAGCGCCCCGGTTTCGAGGGCGGCCAGATGCCGCTGTACCGCCGCGTCCCCAAGAAGGGCTTCACCAACATCTTCCGCACGGAGTATGCCACGGTGAACGTGGGACAGCTGGAGGCGTTTGATAACGGCGCCGTCGTGACTGCCGCCATGCTTAAGGAAGCCAAGATCATCAGGAAAACGCTGGATGGGGTGAAGGTTCTGGGCAACGGCGAGCTGACCAAGAAGCTCACCGTGGAAGCCGCGAAGTTCACCGCCTCGGCCAAGGAGAAGATCGAGGCCCTCGGCGGGAAAGCCGAGGTGAAGTAAGATGGCCAGGAACGCGAACAAAGTAGGCGTTTGGCAATCTCTTCGCAACGCGTGGAAGGTGCAGGACATCCGCAAAAAGCTGGTCTACACCTTCCTGATGCTGGTGGTGTTCCGTCTGGTGGGCGTCATTCCCGCCCCCGGCGTCGATTATGCGCGCGTGCAGGCCTCCATGGGCTCCAACACGCTGCCGCTGCTGGATCTGGTCAACATGATGACCGGTTCCAACTTCCAGAACATGACCATCATGGCCATGGGTATCACCCCCTACATCAACTCCTCCATTATCATGCAGCTTCTGACCATCGCCATCCCCGCTCTGGAGCGCCTGCAAAAGAGCGGTCCCGAGGGCCAGAAGAAAATCGCCCAGATCACCCGCTATGTTACCGTGGGCCTCGCCGTGGTGCAGGCCATCGGCCTGGTAGCCAGCCTTGGCTACATCAAGAGCGGCTGGTTTAACACGGTGCTGGTGGGCGTGAGCATGGCCGGCGGTACCGCCCTGGCCATGTGGATTGGCGAGCGCATTACCGAGAAGGGGCTTGGCAACGGCATCTCGCTGCTGATCTTCGCCGGTATCATCTCCAACCTCTTTACCGGCTTCACCACCCTGATCCGCAATGCCTTCCAGGCGACCAGCCTCACTCCGTGGCTGACGCTCCTGGCGGTGCTGCTGGTGGCGCTGGTGATGATCGTGCTGGTCACGTTCGTGGATATGGGCGTGCGCCGCATCAATGTCCACTTCGCCAAGCGCGTCAGCGGCCGCAAGATGTACGGCGGCCAGAACAGCGTGATCCCCATGAAGGTGGTCAGCGTCGGCGTGCTGCCGCTGATCTTCGCCTATTCCTTCATGGCGTTCCCCGGCACCATTATCCAGCTGGTGGGCGGCTCCGACAGCGCTGCCGCGATCTGGTGGGCACGCTACATGAACGGCGCCAGCTTCTGGTACCTGCTGGTGACGGCGCTGCTGATCATCGCTTTCACCTATTTCTACAGCTCCATCTCCTTCCAGCCGGATGAGATGGCCAAGAACATCCAGCAGCAGGGCGGCGCGGTGCCCTCGGTGCGCCCGGGCAAGCCCACGGCGGATTACCTGCGCCGCATCAACGGGCGTCTGACCCTGTTTGCAGCGTTGTTCCTTGCTATCCTGGCCACGGTGCCTACGGTCTTTACCGTGGGGCTGCAAACGCAGATTCCGTTTGCCGCCAGCAGCATCCTCATCGCGGTCAGCGTGGTGCTGGAAACCAAGCGTCAGCTCGACGACCTGCTGGTCAGCCGCAACTACGATTCCATCTCCTGACCAGAGCCGTCCGACCGTACGAATGATGCGCCGCTAAGGCGCGGCACAGGCACATTTACCGCGTTTGTGGTATACTGTAAGTGTGCCGCGCATTAGCGGCCTTCATCCGTGAACAGGAGGAATGACGTATGAACATCATTTTCCTAGGCCCTCCGGGGGCCGGCAAGGGCACGCAGGCTCAGATTGTGTGCCAGCGGCTGGGAATTCCCCAGGTCTCCACGGGCGATATGCTTCGTGCGGCCATCGCTGCGGGCACTGAAATGGGCCGAAAGGCCAAGGAATACATGGATCAGGGGCAGCTGGTACCCGATGAGGTGGTCATCGGTATTGTCAAGGACCGCCTTGCGGACCCGGATTGCCAGAAGGGATATATCCTGGACGGCTTCCCCCGTACGGTGGAGCAGGCCAAGGCACTGAGCACCTTCGCCAAAATCGACGTGGCCATCAATCTGGATGTACCCGACGATGTGCTGGTTAAGCGCCTCAGCGGCCGCCGCGTGTGCCCGCTGTGCGGCGCGCCCTATCACGTGGACCGGCTGAACGGCGAAACCGTGTGCCGGGCCGACGGTACCCCGCTGATCCAGCGCGATGACGATAAGGCCGAGACGGTGCTCAACCGCCTGGCGGTCTATCATCAGAAGACCGCGCCGCTGATCGACCATTACCGGGAGGCTGGCCTGCTGAAGAATATCGGCGGCGGCCTGAGCCTGGAGGAGATCAGCGAAGAGATCTTCAGGACACTTGAGGCGATCCAATGATTTATCTCAAAAACGCACAGCAGCTTGATTTGATGCGAAAGTCCGGCGCGCTTCTCTACGAGGTGCTCTGCCGCCTGCGTGAGGCCATCAAGCCCGGCATGAGCACCGCTGAGCTGGATGTGTACGCCGAGCAGCTCATCCGTAAGCATAAGGCGATTCCCTCTTTCCTGGACTATCAGGGCTATCCGGCCAGCATCTGTGCCTCGGTCAACGACGAGGTGGTGCATGGCATTCCCTCCGACAAAACCATCCTGAAGGAGGGCGACGTGCTCTCGATCGACTGCGGATTGATTCTGGACGGGTGGCAGTCAGACAGCGCCTTTACCGTGGGCGTGGGCGCCATCAGCGAGGAAAACCGCAAGCTCATCGAGGTCACGGAGGAGAGCTTTTACAAGGGTGTGCGCAAGGCCATAAACGGCAATCATCTTGGGGATATCGGCAACGCCATTCAGACCTATGCCGAGAGCTTCGGCTACGGCGTGATCCGTGACCTTACCGGCCACGGCATCGGCCGTGCGATGCATGAGGAGCCCAGCGTGCCCAACTTCGGAAAACCGGGCCATGGCACCAGGCTGCGTCCCGGCATGACCCTGGCCGTGGAGCCGATGATCGCCATGGGCGATTACCATGTGGCCGAGTTGGAGGATGGCTGGACCATCGTGACGGAGGACGGCAGCGTATGCTCGCACTATGAGCATACCATCGCCATCAATGAGCACGGCCTGCCGGAGCTTCTGACCTATCCGGGCTTTGCCCTGACGGAGGAAGCCGAGTGAAAGCAAAGCCGACGGAACCCGGGCGTGTGGTCATATCCACGCAGGGGCATGACGCGGGGCGTTGGCACGTGATTGTGAGCGTGCTGGACGCGCGCTACGTGCTCATCTGCGATGGAGAGGCGCGCAGGCTCGCCCAGCCCAAGAAAAAGCAGGTCAAGCATCTCAGCGCGCTGCCGCTGACCATTCCCGTGGAGGGAAAGGGCGCGTCCGGCGGGCCGATTGCCGACAGCGACATCCGCGCGGCGCTCCGTGCGGTCAGGAATGCTTACGAAACCAGGACCGGTTCCGCGCCGATGCGGGCGCGGCCAGAGAAAGACAAGGAGGAAGGCGCGCTTGTCCAAAAGTGATGTCATCGAAATGGAAGGCACGGTCATCGAGGCGCTTCCCAACGCGAACTTCAAAGTGGAGCTCGCCGGCGGCCACCGGATCATGGCACAGATTTCCGGAAAGATGCGCATGAACTTCATCCGCATCTATCCCGGCGATAAGGTCACGGTGGAGCTTTCGCCCTATGACCTGACGCGCGGCCGCATCACGTGGCGCAGCAAGAACTGATACCCGCGGCGGCTGCCGCCGCGCAAGTAAGGAGGATACGAGCATGAAGGTACGCCCCTCGGTTAAGCCCATCTGCGAGAAGTGCAAGATCATCAAGCGCAAAGGCCGCGTCATGGTGATCTGCGAGAACCCCAAGCATAAGCAGAAGCAGGGCTGATGCTTTGCGCCGATGCGGATTGCATCCGGACGCATGAAATATGCCGCGCGGACAGGATTCGCGCGGCTTTCTTTTTGACAGAAGCCTGACGATGTGATAGAATGGAAACGAACCGGAAAATCTGCACATGGAGGGTTTAGAATGAAAAAGATCGTTGCGGCCGCGCTGACTGCCGCCCTGATGATGTTGTGCATGACCGCTCTGGGCGAGGAGACGGTGCTGACGCCCGTGGAACTGAACGTGGACAGCCTGGAATATGTGGATGAAACCCACTATCTCATCGCCCGCGACGCGGACTCACGACTCTACGGTCTCTACAATACCGATGGCGAAATGCTGATTCCCTGCGAATATGGACTGCTGGCGTATGCGGACTACGGCTTCTTTGAAGCCATCAACGAGGATGGGCTCAATACGCACGCGCTGTTGCGGGCTGATGGTCAGGCGGTGACCGGCTGGGAGTACGCGGCGTTTGAAATCCTGAACGAAAAATGGGGCCTTGCGGTGACGCTGGAACCCACCGAGAGCGAGGATTACGACTATTCCGGCGGCTTCCTGGGCGGTGGCGAACACTATGTGGTCACGGCCTATGATGTGTATGATCTGGAAGCGGGCCAGAAAGTGGGAAGCCTTTCGCGCGAGGATTGTGATACGGCGGTGCCCCATGGCGACTATCTCTACGTGGAGGACCGGCAGGAGGTCATCCATGTGTATGACAAAACCCTGACACCGGTGGACGTTGAAGTGACTTCACTCTACAACGCCTATGACGAGGTGGACGGCAATGCCGTATGCCTCAGCGACGGGCTGGTGATCGCCGAGGATGTGTACAGCGCCTACGAGGATACCGACACCGGTTATATCAAAGTGAGCGGAAGCAACGGCATGCGTCTGGTGGATGCCGAAGGCAACGTGCTGGTGCCGGAGGGCTTCGATTCCATCGGCATGGTGTACGACGGCTATGTGACCGTGGAACAGGACGACCTCTACGGCCTGTATGACCTGGCGGGCGGCAAGTTGGTCGTGCCCTGCGAATATGACGAGATCTACGACTTCGGTCTGGCCACCATCTACCGCTACGTGTACAACGGTTATGTCTGCGTCGAGAAGGATGGCAAAGTGGGCTTTGTGGATACCGACGGACAGGTGACATGCGAGATCAAGTACGGCGCTGCGGGCGTGACACAGCACGGCTGCACCATCACGGTAACGGATCTGGACGGTTCCATCTACATTGTGGCGGCCGACGGCACCCAGACCCAGACGGATTTTGACGAGGTGGACGAATATTCCGGCGGCGACGGGTCGCTGCTGATCGTCAGCAAGAACGATGCCTATGGCCTGGTAGACTGGCACGGCAACGAGGTGCTGCCGCTCGAGTATGCGAGCTACGATATCACAATCACCGACTATGCGGATGCGGTGATCGTGGATGACACGCTGATGGTCCGGTAAAAAAGCATAAAGGAGGGGCCCGGCGCTCGTGCGCCGGGCCTCAGACCGTTGAAAAATCCCTGATTTTAGAGAAAGTCGCGTTTCTTGCGCCCTTCAGGCGCTCGCAACGCTCGTAAAGAATGCTGCGGCATAAGGCTTTGGGGCTCTGCCCCAAACCCCGGAAGGGGGATGATCCCCCTGCACCCCGCGATTTGTCAGCAACCTGGGGCCCGGCGCTCGTGCGGCGGGCCTTTTCTCGCGCCTGGCGGGGAAGGCTATCCGCGAAAGTCGGGGTCAAAAAGCAGTTTCATCAAATCGGTGCCGTCCATCAGCACCGGCTCGCTGGCAAGCTCTTCCTCACAGAACTTGCGCATGGGAGCGGGCTTGCCCGCCGCACGGGCGGCAGCTACGGTCCGGCTGTCATAGATGGCGTAGGGCACGGGGCTGCCGTCATGCGTGCGCGTGGTCAGCAGCGTGGGATGGTCGCTCAAAAGCAGCAGGCGGAAGTCCTCCCCGCGCGCGGTCAGCTCGCTCAGGATGGGCGCGACCACGCGGCTTTCCACGTTCTGAATGGCCTCCAGCTTGCGGCCCAGGTCGCCCGCGTGGGCCATTTCATCCGGGGCTTCGATATGCACGGCGGCAAAATCATCGCCTGCGGCCAACGCATCCAGAGCACAGCGCACCTTGCCCTCATAGTTGGTATCCAAGTCGCCGGTTGCCCCTTCCACATGCGGCGTTTTCAGCCCGGCGAGCCCCGCAATGCCCCATACCAGCGGCACGGCACTGACCACCGTCCCCCAGTGGCCATACTTCTCGCGGAAGGAGGGCAGGCGGACGGCGGTGGCGGCGCCCCAGGGCCAGATCATGTTGGCGGGCAGGAGGCCCAGGCTCACACGCCGCAGGTTGACGGGGTGCTCCTTGAGCACCTCGTAGCTGCGAAGCATCAGGGCGCGGATATCATCACACAGCTTACGGGCCGCTGCGTCGTCCGTCTCTCGTACCATGTGAGGCAGATGCGTTTCGATGGGCTGTTCCAGCACGTTATGCGGCTCGGTCAGGCAGACGCTGGCCAGGTCTCGCGCGCCGGAGTTCATCACGCCGACATGCCGGAAGGTATCCGTCACCGTGATCGCAAGCCCGGCATCCTTCATCAGCGCCGCAAAACCGGGATCGGCCAGCAGGCTGTTCATCAGGGTGGTGGCTTCCTCACCATGGATATTGCCGCCGTTGTGGCTGTGGATCACCAGCCGTCCGTCCTCGCCGGGCAGTACGGCGCACAGGTTGACGCGGAAGCTGATGGCTCCCTCCGGCAGGGTGACGCCCATGCCTGCGGCCTCCAGCACGCTGCGGCCCGTGTAATAGGTCTGCGGCGCGTAGCCGAAGATGCTCAAGATGGCGGTGTCGCTCCCCGCGGGCATGCCGTGCGGCACCGTGAGCGCTCGGCCGCAGAAGCATCCCGCGCAGCGGTCGAAGGCGGGAAGCGCCAGCGCCTCCAGCGGCGTTTTGCCGGCAAGCTGTGGCAGGCGCGTGTCGGCCATGCCGTCGCCGATGACCAGTACATACTTCATCCTGAAAGCCTTCCTTTCCTGTTCGCTGCGGGCCGGGTCACTCCGCCCAGATGATGTCGTCGCGCAGGCGGTAGAGGGTCGCGCCGTATTTCTTACGGCAGAACGCGTCCACAAACCAGTCGATTTCCTTCACCGCATCGTATTGCACATAGCCGTAGCGCTCGCCGTTGCGCGTCGCGCCGCGCATGTTGCTGTCCGTCCAGGTGACGGTGTCGGTCTCGGGATCGTAATCCTCGATGAAGATCATGCTGTGGGCGCCCACCCCATAATAATAGTTCGCCGCCATCTGGAAGTAATCTCCGCGCTGGACCTGCATCAGAAAGGCGCGCGCATCCGCCCAGTTTTCCTCCTTGGTCTTGTCCGGATCATAGCGGAAGCTGGCGGCTACATAGAAGGGGTTTCCCTCGGAGGCGGGCACATCTTTCCATTCCACGCCGTAGACGTAGTCGGTGCACTCCTCGCGCGGCTTGTTGTCGGGGATGACCAGCGGGGTATCGGGATACTCCGCCATGCGGAAGCGGTCGCGGTTCTCGCGGAAGAGATAGACCGTGAAATTTTTGCATACGTAGATGTCGCCGCTGTAATGCGCGCGCTGCGGCTGGCCGCCGGCTTCGTCGAATTTTTCTTTTGCCAGATCAATGATGCCGTCGATAAAGGCCTCGCGCGCATTGCCCTGATCCTCGGTTTCGGCGGCCTGAAGCACCTCCTGCTCCCCGTCCTCCCCGATGATGGTGATGGATACGTCGGCCATGGCATTGAGCGGCAGGCACAGGGCCAGCGCCAGAAGCGCGCACAGGACGCAGCGGAAATGGTTCTTCATACGAATGGTCCTCCCCCTGGTTGCTGATGACTCTTATGCATTGTACACAAAACCACGCCAAAAGTAAACCGTCCCCACAAGGAGTTACAAATCATGGATGAATGTACGCCACAGCGCTTCCAAAAGGACAGAAGTTCCAAGGATTCCCCGATCCTTACGCGCCGGCGGCAAAGCTGTTGTACGTTTCTGGTTTTTCGGTTGACTTTACCGGGATGAAGCCTATAATAGAGAATAAGCGCGCCTGCTTTTGAGGCGCCAGTACGTTGGATGGAGGAGGTCAGAGTATGGCGGTCGTTACCGTAAATGAAGATGTGTGCAAGGGATGCGCCCTGTGTGTGGACGCGTGCCCCAAGCACATCATGGAGCTTGATACATCGCACCTGAACAAAAAGGGCTATCACCCCGCCCACTGCAAGGATCTGGACAGCTGCATCGGATGCGCGTTCTGTGCTACGATGTGCCCCGATGTGGCGATCACCGTGGAAAAATAGCGCAAGGAAGGAACGAAAGGCCATGAAAAAGCTCTTGAAGGGCAACGAGGCGATCGCCGAAGCCGCCATCCAGGCCGGATGCCGCTTCTTTTTCGGCTATCCCATCACGCCCCAGAATCAGATTCCCGAATACATGTCCAAGCGCATGCCCCAGGTAGGCGGCTGCTTTTTGCAGGCCGAAAGCGAGGTTGCAGCCATTAACATGGTCTACGGCGCGGCCGGTGCAGGCGCGCGCGTGATGACCAGTTCCTCCTCGCCCGGAATCAGCCTCAAGCAGGAGGGCATCAGCTACATCGTGGGCGCGGAACTGCCCTGCGTCATCGTCAACATGGTGCGCGGCGGCCCCGGCCTTGGCAGCATTCAGCCCGCGCAGAGCGACTACTACCAGGCCACGCGCGGCGGCGGCCACGGCGACTACCGCATGTGTGTGCTGGCGCCCAGCTCCGTGCAGGAGGCTGTGACGCTGACGCAGGAGGCGTTCGACATCGCCGACCGCTACCGCAACCCCGTCATGGTCCTGGGCGACGGCCTGATCGGGCAGATGATGGAGCCCGTGGACATGGACGAGGCCAGCAACCGCAAGCCCGCGTCCGATCTCAAGCCCAAGACCTGGGCCGCGACCGGCCACGTGCCCACGGCGGACAGCCCCCGCGCCGTGATCAATTCCCTTTACATCGATCCGCAGGCTATGGAGACGCATTGCCAGCACCTGCAGGCCAAGTATGATGCCATCGAAGCCGCCGAATGCCGCTGGCAGGAGGAGATGGTGGAGGATGCGGATATCGTGCTGGTCGCCTACGGCACCACCAGCCGCATCGCGCGCAGCGCCATGCGCAAGTGCCGCGAGCAGGGCGTGCGTGTGGGCCTGATCCGGCCCATTACCCTCTGGCCCTTCCCCGAGGCGGCCATTCGCGCGACCCTGCCCACTGCGAAGAAGTACCTGTGCGTAGAGATGAGCATGGGCCAGATGATCGACGACGTGCGCCTGGCCGTGAACGGCGAGCGGCCCGTCGAGTTTTACGGCCGCACCGGCGGCATGGTTCCCACCGTCAAGGAGATTGTGGACCACATCATGGGCATGGCGCAGCCTTCCGGTTTCGCCGGTCAGGTGGATCAGGCCATCGGCAGCATGGGCGAAAAGCTGGGCGAGATGGGCCGCAAGCTGGACGAGAAGCTCAATAGCCCTGAATTTGTGGAAAAGACCGAGGCCCTCAAAAAGCAGGCCGCGGATGTGGCGGGCAAGGCGGCCGATGGTCTGGCCAAGGGTGCCACGCTGATGGCCGAGGGGATCGGCAAGGCGATTGACGCCATCAAAAAGAGCATCGACGGCGATCAGAATCCGAAGGGAGGCGACCGGTAATGGCCATCGTGTTTGAAAAGACCCGTTTGCTTACCGACAAGCCGTTCCATTACTGCCCCGGTTGCACGCATGGCATCATTCACCGCCTGGTGGCCGAGGCCCTGGACGAGCTGGGTATCGGCGACAAGGCTGTGGGCGTCGCGCCCGTGGGCTGTGCGGTGTTTGCCTATGATTACTTCAACTGCGATATGATGGAGGCCGCGCACGGCCGCGCGCCCGCCGTGGCGACGGGCATCAAGCGCGTGCTGCCCGACCGGGCCGTGTTCACCTATCAGGGCGACGGCGACCTGGCCTCCATCGGCACAGCGGAGATTGTTCACGCGGCTACGCGCGGTGAAAAGATCACCGTCATCTTCGTCAACAACGCCATCTACGGCATGACCGGCGGCCAGATGGCCCCCACCACGCTGCCCGGCCAGGTGACCACCACCAGCCCCTACGGCCGCGACGTGAGCCACTGCGGCTATCCCGTGCGCGTCAGCGAAATGCTCTCCACCCTCAACGGGCCGGCCTACATTGAGCGCGTCAGCGTGCATGACGTTCCGCACATCAAGAAGGCCAAGGCGGCCATCAAAAAGGCGTTCCAGCTGCAAATGGAGGGGCGGGGCTTCACGCTGGTCGAGGTTCTCTCCACCTGTCCCACCAACTGGGGCAAAACGCCCAAGGAAGCCTTTGAATGGCTCAAGAGCGACATGCTGCCCACCTATCCGCTGGGCGTATACAAGGATATCACCACGGAAGGGGGCCAGGCGTGATGGAAAAGCAATTTCTGATTGCCGGTTTCGGCGGACAGGGCGTGCTGCTCATCGGTCAGCTGATCGCCAAGGCGGCCATGCGGCAGGGCTATGAGGTCAGCTGGATGCCCAGCTACGGCCCCGAAATGCGCGGCGGCGAAGCCAACTGCGCCGTGGTGGTCAGCGACGAGCCCATCGGCAGCCCGCTGGTCAGCGAGCCACCCGTGCTGGTGGCCATGAACAAGCCCAGCCTGATGAAATTTATGCCCATGATGCCCGCGGGCGGTACGCTGCTCTACAATGCTTCGCTGATTGAGGGCGTGGAGCTGCGTACCGACGTGACGGTCATCCCTGTCGCCTGCAACGAGGTGGCCGAACAGCTCGGCAACGGCCGCGTCAGCAACATGGTCATGCTGGGCGCCATTCAGGCCGCCACCGAAGTGGTCACGGATGACAACCTCGTTCAGACCCTGCGCGACTGGCTGGGCGAGAAAAAAGCCCACCTGCTCGACATCAATCTCAAAGCCATCGAAGCGGGCCGCGCCAGGGGGTGACCCCCTGGACCCCCTTCCGCCGGAAGGACGTGGAGGGCATAGGGGCTCCCCGCGGGCAGGCATTCATGGTGGCCCTAGGGTGACCCCCTGGACCCCCTTCCGCCGGAGTGCGCGGAGGACGTAGGGGCTCCCCGCGGGTAGGGTTGACTGTTCGCCTATCTTTCATAACGGCTGTATCCCAAATGGGCCCGGTGCTTTCACCGGGCCTTTCTATATGCAAAAGGCCCGGCATTTCAGCCGGGCTTTTGCGATAAAGCGGACTGCTGGCCATGCAGCCCTCCGGCACCGCTACAGTTCGTAGCGGTCCAGAATGAGCTGCGCCACCCGCGCGCGCGCAAGCCGCTGGTCCATGGCCTGCTTTTCAATGGCACGATGCGCCTCGGCCTCGCTCAGGTGCCTGTGTTCGATCAGCAGGCACTTGGCCCGGTCTACCAGGCGAATTTCGTCCAGCTTGCGGTGCAGCTTCTCATTTTCGCGGCTGAGCGTCTGCAGGCGGTTGTGCGTGGCGGCCGCCAGCTGGACCGACTGCTGCAATACTTGTGGGATGACCGGCTTACCCACCACCAGCACGCCGGCCTCGGTAGCGGGCCCGTAGACCATGCTCATCAGCTCGGCGCGCACCAGCAGCACCACCGCGCTCAGCGTGGTGCCCGTCAGCTCCATGGCCAGTTCCAGGCCGGTTTCATCGGGCAAAGGGGCGTTGATGACCACCAGCGGCCATGTATCCTGAGCCGCGGCGCGCCTTGCTTCCCCGCCGGATGCGGCGGAGGCGGCGTTGAGGAAACCGACGGAAGCCAGCGCCCTTCGTAATTTGTCCAATCCCTGCGCCGAGACCACCAGCGCGCGTTCTTGCGCCATATGCGTTCCCCCTCCCATCCGGGCCCGGTCAGTAGCGCAGAAGCTGCGCAAGGGCCAGTTCGGAGGCGTCGCTGCGGTTGCGCTCCATCAGCGTTCGGGCGCGGGCAAAGAAGCATTCCGGCGCATCGCCGGGCAGGATGCGGCGCACAAAGGCGCTGCCATCCGCCAGGGCCAGGGCTTCGTCCATGGAGGAGGGAAGGCGCCTGGCCTGCTCCGGCGGCACGCTGTACGGTTCCAGGGAGGCGTTTTCCGCAATGCCTTCCAGCGCGGCCTCGATCAGCAGCGCAAAGCCGATATAGGGGTTCATCGTGGGGTCAGGGCTGCTGAGCTGCATGCGTGCGAAGCGGCTCTGCGGCAGGGGAATGCGCAACGCGCTGCGGTCCCGCTCCATCGACCAGCACAGCCGGTCGAATGCGCCGGGAGCGCCCAGCCGGTCATAGCTGCTGGGCAGAGGGTTTAAGAACAGGGTGATTTCGGGCAGACGGCGCAGCACGCCTGCCATGGCGCTCTGGGCCATCGCCTCCAGATGGCCGTTTTCCAGCCGGAACAGGTTGCGTCCGTCCTGATAAAAGGCCATCTTCACATGCAGGCCGTTGCCCTCTTCGTTTGCCAACGGACGGGGCAGGAAGGTAGCATGCACGCCATAGCGCTGCGATACGGAACGTACCGCGTGGAGGAACGCCACATAATGATCCGCGGCGGTAACGGGCTCAGCACGGTGAAAATCCACCTCGTTTTGTCCGGGGCCCCGCTCATGGTGGCTGCTCTCCGGGCGGATGTTCATCTGTTCCAGGGTCAGCACGATGTCGCGGCGGATATCCTCGCACCGGTCCATGGGCGCCACGTCCATATAGCCACCCCGGTCGTAGGGGTCCAGCGTGGGCCGTCCATGGTCGTCCAGATTCAGCAGATAGAATTCACAGTCGGTGCCGATGCGGACTTCCAAACCCGCTTCCTTCGCATGGCGTGCAGCCGTCCTAAGAAGCGCGCGGCTGTCCATGAAAAAGGAATCGCCCTGCGGCGTAACCAGGTCGCATAACAGCCGGCATACCCGCCCGGACTGGGGCCGCCAGGGCAGAATGCACAGCGTATCCGGATCGGGACACAGCAGCAGGCTGCCGCCCGGGGCTGCCGCGCATCCGGGAACGGCGGTGGCATCGATGGCCACGCCGCTTTCCATCGCCGGAGCCAGCTGGTCAGGCAGGATGGCAATGTTGCGCAGCCGGCCGAACAGATCCGTAAAGGCCAGGCGGATAAACTTTACGTCGTTTTCTTCAATGAAGGATAAAACTTCGTTGGCCAGCATGAAAGGCCCTCCTTATACAGCTTGCGCGGCGTTTTGAGTCTTTCTCATTATAACACGGCCGGCCGGGCGCTGCCAATTCCAGCCGGCTTGCCTCAGGACAAAAAGACAAAGAAAAGCCGGACCATGAAAAATGGCGCCCCTCCATGGGTCTCCGCGGGAAACATACGGCTCAACCTGCCACGCCGTGCTCGACAGCCTCAGACCGGCGGAAGCGGCGCACCAGCGCGCCCAGGCCGATCTGAATCGCAGGCGCCAGCACGGCCGCCGACGCAAGCACCCACCATTGCCCTCCCGAAACGGGGGACAGGTAGAATACCTGTGGCAGCAGCACCACCGCGCCCGCAAAAAGCGCCGCCATGATCGCCACCAGTCCGGCGCGCAGCGCGTTGAGGGGCAGACAGGTCAGCAGCAGCACCACCAGCCCGGAATACCCGGCGATCAGGGTGCTGAGCGTGCTGACCACATCCTGGGAAAAGCCCAGCCTGCCGGAGAGCGCCATGAGGGGGATGATCAGCGCCGCGGTGCATACGCCTCCCGGCAGGGCGCGCATGATGACATTGCGAAGGAAACGGCCGCTTACCCGGTCCCGGCTGGGCTGCAGCGCCAGCACAAAGGAGGGCAAACCGATGGTGAGGGAGCTGACCAGAGTAAGCTGGATGGGCGCGAAGGGATAGGCGAACGGGAAGATCAGCAGCAGTACGGACAAAATGAGGCTGAAGATGTTTTTGACCAGGAACAGGGATGCGGCGCGCGTGATGTTGTTGATGACGCGACGGCCCTCCAGCACGATGCGCGGCATCACGTCAAAATCCGCGTCCAGCAGCGTGATCTGCGCCACGCGGCAGGCGGCGTCACTTCCGCCGGCCATGGCGATGGAGCAGTCCGCCGCCTTAAGGGCGGGGATGTCGTTCACGCCGTCTCCTACCATGGCCACGCCATGGCCGTCCTTGCGCAGCGCCTCGATCAGCCCCTGCTTATCCTGGGGGGATACGCGGCCGAAAATGGTGTAGCTGCGGGACAGGGCGGCGTAATCCTTTGAACCGGACAGGGCGGAAAGATCCACCATGCGGTCCGCTCCGGGCACGCCGGCAGCGGCGGCGGCATGGGAGACGGTGAGCGGGTTGTCCCCCGAAATCACCTTGAGCGCGACCCCCTGCTCGCCAAAGTAACGCACGGTTTTCTGCACGTTGGGACGCAGCGCGTCACGAAGGCACAGAAGCGCCAGCGGGACCAGCCCCCCCGGCAGGGTTTCACCGGACAGGGGGGAGGAGGAGCGCGCCAGCGCCAGCACGCGCAGCCCCTCCGAGGCCAGCGTCTGCGCCTGCGTGAGCGCCTGACCGCTCAGCAGGCGTTCCGGCGCACCCAACACCACGCTGCCCAGCCCCTCGGCCTGCGCCGCGGACCATTTGCGCTCGCTGGAAAACGGCACCGCCTGCAGGACTGCCGCTCCGTCCGCAGCGGCAAACGCCTGGGACAGCGCGCGCACGGTGGGCGTTTCGTCGGCACCGGTATGGAGCAGCAGCGCCATGCATGTGCCGATTTCCTCCGGCTCCGCGTTCCCCAGCGGAAGGGTTCGATCAAGGAACATCTCGCCGCTGGTAAGCGTGCCGGTTTTATCCATGCATACCACGTCGGTGCGGGCCAGCGTTTCGATGCCGAAAAGCTCATTGACCAGCGCGTTGCGGCGGCCCAGCGCCACCACGCCCGCCGCCAGGGAAACCGACGTGAGCAAAATCAGCCCTTCGGGAATCATGCCCAGCACCGAGGCGACCGTGCCGGTGACGGCGTCCGCAAGGCTGAGGTCCACGGAGGCGTACTGCCTGGAAAACATGGCGGCGCCTATGGGAAGAATGATGGCCGACACCCAGCGGATGATGCGGCGCATATCCCGCATCAGCTCGCTCTGGGCGCGTTTGACGCGTCGCGCGGAAAGCTGTAGCTGCCCGGCGTAGCTGTCCGCGCCCACGGCGGTCAGCCGCGCAGCCACGCTGCCGCTGACCAGAAAGCTGCCGGAATACAGCGCGTCATCCGCGTTCTTTGAAACAGGCACGCTTTCGCCGGTCAGCAGGGATTCATCCGCCTCAGCCGTGCCGGACAGCACCTTGGCGTCGGCAGGCACCTGATCGCCGCGGGACAGCAGGACCACGTCGTCCAGAACAAGGTCATGCGGAGACAAAAGGCACTCTGCGCCGTCGCGCATCACGCGTACCTGCCCTTCGCTGAGCAGCTGGAGGCGGTCGTGGGTGCGCTTGGCACGCAGTTCCTGGACGGTGCCGATCAGCGTGTTGGACAGCACCACGCCCAGAAACAGCATGTCGCGGTGGCTGCCTACCCACAGCAGCAGGCCTGCCAGACAGAGGTTGAGCAGGTTGAAAAGGGTCATAACGTTGCGGCGCAGAATATCGGCCAGGCCGCCATCGGCCCGGCGGGGCATGGTGTTGGTGCGGCCCGCCTCCCGGCGGGCGCGCACCTCGTCTTGCGTAAGTCCATGCAGGGGAACGTCATTGGCATGCATGTGGCAGGCTCCCTTGCCGCGCATGGAACGCGGCGCTTGATGTAAAATAGGCATGACCGGCCGCTGAAAGCAGGCGCAGGCCGGAGGACCGATTCCTATTATAGCATGGCGCACGCCAACAGGAAAGCCTTGACACATATATGCTTGACGTGTACGATATCTGTGCGATGAATCCGTAGGGAATGAGGAAAGGCTGGAAAAAACATATGCTGCATTTTGAATGCGATTATGCCTGCGGCGCGGCGCAGCCCGTGCTGGACGCATTGGTAAGGACCAACGGGGAACAGACTTCCGGCTACGGCGAAGACCCGCACTGCGAGCGGGCGCGCGCGCTGATTCGCCAGCTGTGCCGCCGGCCGGACGCGGCAGTGCATTTCGTCACGGGCGGCACGCAGGCCAATCTGACGGTGATTGCAGCGGCCCTCAGGCCGTTTGAGGGCGTGCTGTGCGCAGATACGGGGCATATCAACGTGCATGAGACGGGCGCCGTGGAGGCCACGGGCCACAAGGTGCTGCCGCTGCCGGGACGCGAGGGCAAAATCACCGCCGCGCAGGTGCGCGCCGCCGTGGAGGCCCATCGTGCCGACGCCACCCATGAGCACATGGTGCGTCCCGCGCTGGTCTACATCAGCCACCCCACGGAGCTGGGCACCCTCTACTCCCGGCAGGAGCTGCAGGATCTTTCGGATACCTGCCGCGCGTTGGGAATTCGCCTGTTCCTGGATGGCGCGCGCCTGGGCTACGGGCTGGCGGCGCAGCCGGAGGTGGACCTGCCTTTTCTGGCCCGCGTGTGCGACGCCTTCACCATCGGCGGCACCAAGGTGGGATTTCTTTTTGGCGAGGCCATCGTCCTCACGGATGAGGGGATCAACGATTGCTTCCGCTATCATATCAAGCAGCGCGGCGGCATGCTGGCCAAGGGACGGCTGCTGGGCGTGCAGTTTGAGGCGATGCTGGAAAACGGCGACTACACCCGTCTGGCCGCACGTGCCAACGACCTGGCACAGGAGCTGAAGCGCGCTTTTGTGGACCACGGCTGCGCTCTGTTCAGCGATACGGCCGCCAACCAGATTTTTCCCATTTTGCCCGATGAGGCGGCAAGGCGTCTGGCCACCGGGTATGCGTTTTCTTTCTGGGAGCGGGTGGATGATACCCATCAGGCGGTGCGATTCTGCACCAATGTCACCACGGACCGTGCTGACGTGGACGCGCTTTTGCGCGATATCGACCGGGCTTTTTGATGGGCCGTGAAGCAAATGGCACAGAAACGTTACGCTGTTAAAAAACGAGCGGTAAAAAGTAAGAAAAAAGCGTTGACAGCGTAATAAAATTGTAATATTATAAGCATGATACAAGGGGCTACATCCGTTTGGATGAAGGCAGGAATGAACCGGCCAAGGCCGTAAGGAACACGGAGGTTTCACCATGAGGAACGACCATCGAACAGTAAGGACATCCGCCGCGGCGCCACGCCCGTTGCTGGCGCTTGTACTGGCAGTATGTCTGCTTGTTTCCGCGCTTCCCACGGCCTGGGCCTCCTCGGTAGGGTCCGGCCCCTCCAGCCTGACGCGCAGTACAGCGCCTACGTATGTAAAGCTGTCGCGGTCCGTGCTGATTTTCCAGGGCGATACCTATGGAAGCGGCGTATCGCTTACGCTGCCGGCAGGCACGGTGTGCCAGCTGTATTCGGAGAACTATTACACCGCCTCCGACGGGCTGCAGTATCACAGCCTGTATTATCTCAACACGCGCTATAACGTGCTGCGCACCGATATCCAGGGCGATATCATGACCGCCGCCGAGACGGAAACCTATATCACCGGCACCCTGTGGAAGCAGACCAACTACAGTACCCTGCGCGAGCGGGACGGTCTGGTGGGCGACATCCGCGTGCATGCGGTACAGCTGGCGCTGAGCCGGCTGGGCTATTACACCGGCGCGCTGGATGGCGACTACGGCGAAAAGACCAATGAAGCCATGAAGCAATTCCAGCGCAAAAACGGGCTGGACCCGGACGGCTCCGCCGGCCCGCTGAGCCAGCCGGTGCTCTTTGCGCTCGCGTCGGGCAGCACGGTGCCGGGTACGGGCGGTTCCAGCGGCGGCGGCAGCTCCAGCAGCGGTTCCGGCAGCGGTGGAAGTTCCGGCAGCGGAAGTACCAGTAACGGCAGCACGGCGCCTTCCAGCGGTACGCTCAAGACCACGGCGAGCGTCAACCTGCGCAAGAGCGCGTCCACCTCCTCGGCCCGTCTGGCGGTGGTGCCCAAGGGCGTAAACCTCAGCTACACGGAAACCTACGTGAGAAGCGGCGTGACCTGGTTCAAGGTCCGCTACAACAGCCTGACCGGCTGGCTGATGGGCACCTTTGTCAGCGCGGCCGGCAACGCCTCCAGCCCTACCATCGGCACGGTGACGATCACCATGCCGGGCACCCGCGTGCGTGACGCCGCCAACGGCAACAAGACGGGCACCGTGCTGGCCAAGGGAACCGTGGTGGACCTGCTCGCTCAGCCGACGTCCGCCGGCGGCTACACATGGTATAATATCCGCACCTCCAGCGGCCTGGTGGGCTTTGTCCGCGGGGACTGCGCGTCCGCCAGCATCGGCGGCGGCTCCGGCAGCGGGTCGGGCGGCAGCTCCGGCGTCGTGCCCAGCTCGGACAAGACCTTTGTGCGCCTGCCGTCCAACACCCTGCTCTTTACCACCGAGACCATGCCCTCTTCCGGCGGCATTACGGTGGCGGCGGGAACGGTGCTGCAAATGGTCAACACCACCACCTACAATGTGGGCGGGGTGGAATACTGTACCCTCTATTACAACAACCAGCGCTTCAACGCCGTTTACAGCGACGTCAAGAGCGGCATTCTCAGCAGCGATCAGCTGGCCGCCTATGTCAAGACCCTCTGGTCCAGCGCATTGGGCTCCTCGCTTAAGCGGGAGCTGGGGCTGGTGGGCGATGTGCGCGTGTATGCGTTGCAGGTGGCCCTCAGCTCTCTGGGCTACTATACCGGCAATTTGGACGGTACCTACGGCTCCGGCACGGAAAGCGCGGTGCGCAACTATCAGCGCAAGGCCAAAATCTCTGTGGATGGAGACTGCGGCGTCGAAACCTGGTCCGTGCTGACAGCGCAGGTGCTGGGCAGCGGCGGCTCCGGCAGCACCGGCGGCTCGGGCGGCAGTACCGGCGGCGGCTCCATCACTGTGACGGATTTCGGAACGGTCAACCGGGTGGTCAAGGCCAGCTGGGATTGGGACAATGCCGGCATCGACCTGTTCCCCAAGGGCAGCTATGCTACCGTGATGGACGTGGCCACCGGCAAGGTGTTCCGCATCTACCGCTGGTCCGGTTCCAGGCACGCGGACTGCGTGCCCGCCACCGCGGCCGATACCAAGGTGATGTGCGATATTGTCGGCTTCCCCTATAACAGCAACCATCCCAACAGCAGCCAGTTGGCACAGATTAAGGCTGACGGTGACAGCGACGTGGTCAACTACACCTGGCCGGACTTTAAAAACAAGTTCGGCGGGGCCACCAATATCGGAAGTGCCTGGGACCGCCGCGCGGCGCTGCTCAACGTCAACGGCACCGTGTATCCGGTCAGCATCTACGGCTTCCCGCATGGATTCAACGGGACGGACAGCTTCTCTCGGTCCCGCTTCTCCAATGGACAGTACTTCTACGCCGTGAACAACTACTACGGCATGATGTGCGTTCACTTCGTGGGCAGCACCACGCATGGTGGTACTTCGCCCGATTCCAAGCACCAGGCGGCCATCAATACGGCATACGATTATGCCAAGAAGCTCTGGCCCACGCTGGTCAGGTAAGCATCAACAAAGAACCGCTCCCGCGGCACGCCGCGGGAGCGGTTTTTTGTTGCGCTCCGGCTGCATATCCTTCTTCCGAACCAAATTTCGAAGGAGGCGTTCTATGCAGGCCATTCACTATTTTCCCGGTGGAAACACGGCCGAGGGATTTTGCAGCCATTTTGGAGACATCCTGCCGGCGCCCATGCAGCGGCGGATGTTCTACCTCAAGGGAGGACCGGGCGTTGGCAAGAGCACACTGATGCGCCGTGTGGGAGAGGCGGCGGAAAAAGCGGGGCTCGAGGTGGAATACTTCCACTGCTCGTCCGATCCGGACAGCCTGGACGCGGTGTGCCTCCCGCAGAAGGGGGCAGCCCTGATGGACGGCACCGCGCCGCACGTATATGATCCCGTGGCACCGGGCGCCCGGGATACCCTCGTCAGCCTGGGAGATTTTCTGGATGAGGAGGCATTGCGGTCGCACATAGAGGATATCCTGAACCTGCAAAAAGCCATCTCCGGCCGGTTCAGACGCTGTTACTGCTATCTGGGCGGCGCGCAAAAGGTGCTGGAAGCAGCCCGTCCCGGACAGGAGGACCCGCGCGAGGCGCGCAAGCTGGCCGCGGAATGGGCGGAGACACTTCCGCTCAGGGGCGGCGGGGGCAGTCTCCGTCACCTGTTCGGCTCAGCCTATACACCCAGGGGACATGTGGACCTGGTGGCTCGCATGGATCTGAAGCAGCGCATGACGGTGGACTGTCCCTTCGGGCTGGATGCGGATACGCTGATGACGGAAGCGGCGCGCCAGGCCACCATGCGTGGGCTGCATGTGGTGGCGCTGATGGACCCGCTCTGCCCCGCGCGGATCAGCCATGTCATCATCCCGGCACACGGGATCGGCCTTCTGTCGGGCCGCCACAGCCCCGCGGACCAAGGGGAATGGCTGGATACGGAACGCCTGTTTCAGATGCAGGAAGAAGCGGAGAAGGAGCAGAGCTTTGACCGCAACGCCTATGAACTGCTCATCCAGCGGGCTATTGAACAGCTCTCCGCCGCCAAGAAGCTGCATGACGAGCTGGAGAGCCATTATGTGGGCCATATGGATTTTTTGAAATGGCAGGCGGTATTGGACCGCATCCTGAAAGAACTGGAACTGGCATAGGAGAAGTCAGTCGCGCTCGTAGACGGTGCAGATGGGGATGCTGTAGCTGTCCAGCGTGAAGAGCACATGGTAGCCCTCCGGCGGGTCCACCTCGTAGATGATGGCATAGGTGGTGTTGGAAAACAGGTAGGGCGCCTCCGGGTCGGCTACCACTTCCAGCGCCGCCTGTTCCCCGGCGGCAAGCGTAGCGAAGGAACGGTCCAGACCGAGCTGGCTCATATCGTCCCGCGCGCCGATCTGCAGGGGAAGCGATTCGTCGCGGGGCTCCTTGAGCAGCCGCTGCATCGCGTTGCGGGTGCTGACCACCCAGTAGTCCAGCTCCATTTGCGTTTCCGCGTTTTTGTGGCCCAGACGGTTGTAGTAGGCGTACTGATAGGGATGGTTCTTGGCGATATCCCCGGCCGTCCAGGCGAAGAAGAGGCACAGGCCCGCCGCAAAGACGCGGTGCATGCCGTATTCGCCCGTTCGCCTGCGCAGAAAGCCAATGCATGCAGACAACCCGCGCGCCCCCAGCAGGACCACACCCGCGTATACAAAGTAGAAATGCCGCCAGCCATTGTACACCAGCGGGCGGGTCAGTACCGCGAACAGGAGCGGCACAAACCAGCACAGGCTGGCGGCGGTCAGGGCAAGAGTGACGGGGTCACGCAGGGCGGCGGCGCGCTGCTGCCACACGCGGCGGAGCACGCTAAGCTGCCCCACCGCCGCCAGCGGCGCCACGTACAGGGGCAGGGTGACCAGCATCATCCACAAAAGATAGTAGCGCGGCAGGGGATTGACCGCGTGCTCAAAGCGCATGCCGCGAAACAGCACCACCCCCGGCCAGCGCGTGAAGCCGGATGCGTTGACCAGCAGATAGCGCAGATACTCCACCGGACCACTCCACAGCGCGGGGGTCAGCAGGGCATAGAATCCCGCAAAAAGCGCGACGGTTGCGGCCGCCACGCATGCCATCCGGCGGTCCCAGCGCCGCTGTGCCGTCACCAGCACCACCGCGCACAGCCCCATCAGTCCCCACACAAAAAAACCCACAACCTTGGTGTTGGCGGCCATGGCGCCCGCCAGGGAAAACAGCGCGCCGCGCAGGAAGCCCGGCTGCTTGAGGAAGCGCAGCCCCAGCCACAGCGTGCACAAAAACAGCGTCAGCAGCACCATGTCCTTGCTGTTGTAGTGCCCCTCGGCAAAAAAGCGCGGGCACAAGTAGAGCAGCAGCATGCCGCCGCAGGAAACCGGGCGGCTGAGTTTGGCCTCGCGGCAGAAGCCGTACACGGCAGCCACGCCCAGCATGAACCATAGCCACGTATAGGCGTGCCACAGCACCATGACACGGTCCGGCGCCTCTTCCTGCAGGGGCAGGAGCGCCGCAGCCGGATAGTAGGCGCACTGGCCGTGATCCCGCTCAATGCTCTGCGAGATCGGCGTGATGCCCCGCGACAGGTACCACTGGGCGGGCGCGCTGTCCTCCCCGAAGAGGCGCAGGGCGTATTCCAGCATGTTTTCTTGCAGAATGATTTGCTCGGTGGGCTCGTCGCAGGGCAGGCCGTAGTCCGCCCCGGCGGAGAGTCCCACCAGAGCGAGGACGGCAAAAAACAGCGCCACAAAGGCGAATTTGACACGCTCAACGGTCATGGCCGGTCAGCCTCCTTTGCAGTACGCTCGTAGAGGATCATGATGGGATGGCCGTAGGCGGAAAGCGTGACGCATTCGGCCATGTCCGCGTCCGGAGAAAATCCGCTGAAACAGGCGTAGGTGGGATTGGAGAGCACAAAGCGCGCTCCGCTTCCTTCCGGCAGGCAGACGAGGCGGCCGGCCAGCTCATTCGGCAGGGAGGCCAGCGCGCGCTGCAGGGCATACTCGCTCCACAGGTCGGCGGGTTCCACGGTCAGCGCGCCGTCATACGCTCCGGCCAGGCGGACAAGCGCGTCCCGCGCGCTCACGTTCCAGTAGTCCAGCTCGTTGTAATCCATGCCGCGGAGCTGTACCAGCGGCTGGTAATAAGCATACTGGTAAGGGTGCTGCGTGGCGATACCCACGCCGGTAAAGGCCATGCACAGCCCCAGCAGCGCGGCAAAGACCCGCCGCCTTGCGCCGCGCATATGCGTCCACAGTTCCCGCGCGCCCAGCACGGCCAGCGCCAGCATCGGTCCGTAAAGGAAGTAGAAATGCCGCCAGCCGTTGTATACGCGCGTGCGGGTAAGCACGGCAAAGGCCAGCGGAAGCAGCCACAAAAGGACCGTCAGCAGCGGGACCAGGCCCGATGCGTCTCGGGCGCGCAGGCGGCGCACACCGGTCCACATCGCCAGCGCGGTGCCTGCCGCGCACAGCATAAGTATCCACAGCGGCGTGGTGGCCAGCATCATATAGGGCAGGTAGTACCAGGGCAAAGGCTGCGATGTGGTATCGAACACGCTGCCGCGAAACAGCACATACCCGTTCCAGCGCTGAAAGGCCACTGCGTTGGAGAGGAGGTAACCGAAAAAGGCCGCCGGGTCGGCCCACAGCGCGGGCGTGAGCAGCGCGTACAGGGCTGCGAAGGAGAGGACCGTCACCCCGGCCACGCCCCAGACGCGCGGGGTCATGCGGCGCTCCATCAGCAGGCGGATGAGCACATACAACGCGCACAGCCCCCACAGCGCAAGCCCCGCCACCTTCGTGTTGGCCGCCAGCGCGCCGCACAGGGCAAAGCATACGCCGCGTGCAAAGCCCGGCCTGCGCGCCAGCGCCAGCGACTGCCACAAGCCGCACAGCGAAAGCGAAAACAGCGCGATATCCTTGTTGTTAAAATGCCCGTGGGCAAAAAATGGCGGAGTGAGAAGCAGGCAGACCGGTCCCAGCAGCGCCCAGCCCCGTGATAGCCCCATCTGCCGCAGCGTGGCGTACAGCGCAAAGCCGCCCAGCGTGAACACGGCCCAGCAGGCCATGTGCCACAGCGCGCTTTGCTGCGCCCCGGTGAGGGAGAGGTCCAGCACCACCCAGCCAAAGGGATAGAAAGCAGCGGTGCCGTGGTCCTGCTCGATGCTCTGCGATATGGGCCGCAGCGTTTCAATGGAGAGCGGTCCCTGCCGGGCGGCAAGCGTTTCAAAACGGCTTTCATCAAGCCCCAGGACACGGGCATATTCCCACAGGTTCATGCGCAGAATGTCCATTTCCGTCTGCTCATCCCAGGAGGGACCATAATCGGCGGCGGTCAGAAGCCCCAGTGCCAGAAAGACGGCGAAAAAGACGCATACCGCCCACCGGGGCAAAGCCTTGTTCATCACAACACCTCATTTGCAGCGGGAAAGCTCCTCCCCTGATTATACCGCAGAACGTCCGGCTTGGGAAGATGAGAACGAAAGGGCCCGTCTGCGCCTTGGCGCGGACGGGTCCCTTTCATGCGCCGGATGAGGCGCTTTCATCCATCAGATTTCTTCGTCGCCGCCGTCCGAACCATCGACCACGGTTTCGGTTTCGTCCGTCATCTTGGCTACGGCCTCCTCAAAGGCGGCCTCGTCGGCTTCTTCCGGTTCCTCCTGCTCGGCGCGGGCTACGCCCACAATCTTCGCGCCATCGCTCAGGCGCATGAGGCGCACGCCCTGCGTGTTTCGGCCGCTCTCGCGGATGTCGCTTACCGCCATGCGGATAATGGTGCCGTCATCCGTGATGAGCATGATATCCTCGTTCTCATAGACGGCCAGCTGAGCGGCCAGTTCCCCGGTCCTGTCGGTAAGCGCCATGGCACGGATGCCCATGCCGTTTCGGCCCTGCTCGCGGTACTGGTCGGGGTCGGTGCGCTTGCCATAGCCACCGGTGGTGATGGCCAGAATCTGCTGGCCTTCCTCCAGACGGCTCATGTCGATGAGCTCGTCACCCGGCTGCAGTTTCATGGCGTGCACGCCCATGCCCGTGCGGCCGATGACGCGGATGCTGCTTTCATGAATGCGCAGCGCGCGGCCCTGACGGCTGCCGATGATCAGGCTCATATCGCCGTCGGTGAGTTCCACGGCGCACAGCTCATCATCCTCGCGCAGCGTGATGGCGATCAGGCCCGCCTTGCGCAGGTTGGCGAACTCGCTGTAAGGCGTGCGCTTAATCATGCCGTTCCTGGTCATCATGACCAGGTAGTGTTCCTCCAGTCCGCGCGGGACCGGGATCATGGCGGTCACCTTTTCATCGCCCGCAATCTGCAGCAGGTTGACGATGGCCATGCCGCGCGCCGTCCGTCCCGCTTCGGGGATCTGGTAACACTTGAGGTTGTAGACGCGGCCGCGGTTGGTGAAGAACATGATTTCGTCATGCGTGTTGACGATGATGAGGCGCTCGGCGAAGTCCTCCTCGCGGGTCGCCATGCCGCTGACGCCCTTGCCGCCGCGGTGCTGCGCGCGGTAGGTGCTCTTGGGCAGGCGCTTGACGTAGCCGAAATGCGTCATGGTCACGACCATGTCGTCGGACTGGATGAGGTCCTCGATGTCGATCTCGCCCTCCATCACGGTTAGCTCCGTGCGGCGCTCGTCGGCAAACTTGTCGCGGATTTCGGTCATCTCCTGCTTGATGACGCCCATGAGCAGGGCCTCATCGGCCAGCAGGCTCTTGTAATAGGCGATGTTCTTTTCCAGCTCGTCATATTCGGCCTGCAGCTTGTCGCGTTCCAGACCGGTCAGGCGGGCCAGGCGCATGTCCAGAATGGCCTGCGCCTGCTTTTCGGAGAAGGCGAAGCGCTCCATCAGAGCGGTGCGCGCGGTAGTGGTGTCGCTGCTCCCGCGGATGATGGACACGATCTCGTCGATGTGGTCCAGCGCCTTGAGCAGGCCCTCCAAGATGTGCGCACGCGCCTCGGCCTTGTCCAGGTCGTATTTGGTGCGGCGGGTGACGACGTCCTTCTGGTGGGCGATGTAGTGGTAGAGCATCTCCCGCAGGGAGAGCACCTTGGGCTCGCCGTTCACCAGGGCAAGCATGTTGGCGCCGAAGGTCTCCTGCATGGAGGTGTGCTTGTAGAGGTAGTTGAGCACCACGGTGGGGTGCACGTCGCGCTTGAGCTCGATGACAATGCGCATGCCGTTGCGGTCGCTCTCATCGCGGATGTCGGAGATGCCGTCCAGGCGCTTCTCATGCACCAGCTCGGCGATCTTCTCCACCAGCTTGGCCTTGTTGACCATGTAGGGGATTTCCGTGACCACGATGCGGCTGCGGTTCTGGCCCATGGTCTCGATCTCGGTCTTGGCGCGCACCAGAATGCGGCCCCGGCCCGTGTGATAGGCCGCGCGGATGCCGCTCTGCCCCAGAATGATGCCGCCGGTGGGGAAGTCCGGCCCCTTGATGAACTGCATCAGGTCCTCGGTGGTGCAGTCGGGATGGTCGATCATGTGAATGCAGCCGTCCACCACCTCGCGCAGGTTGTGCGGGGGGATGTTGGTGGCCATGCCCACGGCGATGCCGTTGGAGCCGTTGACCAGCAGGTTGGGGTAACGGCTGGGCATGACGGTGGGCTGGAGCAACGTTTCGTCGAAATTGGGGTAGAAGTCCACGGTGTCCTTGTCGATCTCGCCGATCAGGTGCAGCGTGAGCTTGCTCATGCGCGCTTCGGTATAACGCATGGCGGCCGCCCCGTCGCCGTCGACGGAGCCGAAGTTGCCCTGCCCCTCCACGAGGGGATAGCGGATATTGAAGTCCTGCGCCAGACGCACCATCGCGTCATAGACGGAGCGGTCGCCGTGAGGATGGTATTTGCCCAGCACGTCGCCCACGATGCGGGCGCTCTTGCGAAACGGCTTGTCGGGCGTCATGCCCAGTTCGTTCATGGCGTACAGGATGCGCCGGTGCACGGGCTTGAGGCCGTCGCGCACATCCGGCAGGGCACGGTTGATGATAACCGCCATCGCGTAGCTGATGAACGATTTTTTCATCTCATGCTCAAGGTCGATGGGGATGAGCTTGTCGTTGATGGTGGAAGCCATGGGGGTGGTCCCTCCTTACTGTGATGGGGCAAGAGGAAGCGTCAGATATCCAGGTCGGTGACCAGCTTGGCGTTTTCCTCGATAAACTCCTTGCGGGGCTCCACCTTGTCGCCCATCAGGAGGCTCATGATCTCGTCGGCAGCCATGGCGTCCTCCACGGACACCTGCATCATGGTGCGGGTTTCGGGGTTCATGGTGGTCTGCCAGAGCTGCTCGCTGCTCATCTCGCCCAGACCTTTGTAGCGCTGAATCTCCGGCTTGGGGTCGCGGCCGATTTCCTGCAGCAGCTTTTCCAGCTCGTTGTCGTCGTAGACGTAGTATTCCTTCTTGGCCTTGGTCACCTTATAAAGCGGCGGCATGGCGATGTAGACATAGCCCTTTTCGATAAGGGGCCGCATGTAGCGGTAGAAGAAGGTCAGCATCAGAATGCGGATGTGCGCGCCGTCCACGTCCGCGTCCGTCATGCACACGATACGGTGGTAGCGCAGCTTTTCGATGTTGAACTCGTCCCCGTAGCCGCAGCCGAAGGCAGTAATCATGGCCTTGATCTCGTTGTTGGACAGCGCGCGGTCGATGCGCACCTTCTCCACGTTCAGAATCTTGCCGCGCAGGGGCAAAATGGCCTGGAAGAAGCGGTCGCGGCCGGTCTTGGCGCTGCCGCCGGCGCTGTCGCCTTCCACGAGGAAGATTTCGCACTTCTCCGGGTCGCGCTCCGTGCAGTCGGCCAGCTTGCCCGGCAGGCTCGCGCTTTCCAGCACGGTCTTGCGGCGGGTCAGCTCGCGTGCCTTGCGTGCCGCCTCGCGGGCGCGCGCCGCGCCCACGCAGCGTTCCAGGATAATGCGCGCGATGGCCGGATTTTCGCCAAGGAACGTGGAAAGCCGGTCATAGACCAGACCGTCCACGATGCCGCGCACCTCGCTGTTGCCCAGCTTGGACTTGGTCTGACCCTCAAACTGCGGCTCCACGAGTTTTACGCTGATGACGGCGGCCAGGCTTTCGCGCACGTCTTCGCTCTTGAGGTTGGCGTCGGAGGCCTTGAGGAAGCCGAACTGGCGGCCATATTCGTTGATGCTGCGGGTGAGCGCGGAGGAAAAGCCGGTCAGGTGCGTGCCGCCCTCGGGGGTATGGATGTTGTTGGCAAAGGTGTAGATGTTCTCCTGATAGGTGTCGTTGTACTGGAGAGCGACCTCCACCGTGGTCCCCTTGATGACGCCCTCCATGTAGATGGGGTCAGGGAACAGGACCTCTTTGTTTTTGTTGAGATAGCGGACAAATTCGATGATGCCGCCCTCGTAATGGTAGATACGCTCGATGGGGGGCTCCACGCGCTCATCGGTCAGGGTGATGCGCACGCCCTTGTTGAGAAACGCCATCTCGCGCAGCCGGGCCTTGAGAATATTAAACTGAAAATCGCCCGTTTCAAATACGCCGTCGGGATTGTCCTCACTGCGCGCATCGGGCCAGAACTGCACGGTGGTGCCGGTGCGGTCGGTGGTGCCGATCACCTTCAGGTCATAGAGCACCTTGCCGCGCGCGTATTCCTGCTGGTAGATGTTTCCGTCCTGGTACACGGTCACCTTCATGTGGCGGCTGAGGGCGTTGACCACGCTGGCACCCACGCCATGCAGGCCGCCGGATACCTTGTAGCCCTCGCCTCCGAACTTGCCGCCCGCATGCAGCACCGTCAGGCATACTTCCACCGCGGGACGGCCCAGCTTGGGGTGAATCCCCACAGGAAAGCCGCGGCCGTTGTCGCGCACTTCGCAACTGCCGTCCTTGTGCAAAAAGACGTTGATATCGGTGCAATAGCCGGCCAGCGCCTCATCGATGGCGTTGTCCACGATTTCATACACGCAGTGATGCAGGCCGCGAAAATCCGTGGAGCCGATGTACATGCCGGGACGCTTGCGCACTGCCTCCAGACCTTCGAGCACCTGGATCTGCGTTTCATCATACACGTTTTTATCCACGGCGGTCGCGCTGGTCGCGGAGGCGTGCGGCTCGGTCTGATCGTTGGGCAGATCGGTATCGCCCGGCTGATTGTAGTTGATTTCCGGAGTCTGATCGGTCACCAAATTCCACTCCCTTTGGCGCGTGCCGCGCCGGATGCTTCCGCCATGGCGGACATGGAAAACCGCCTCGCGCCCGCGCAGAGCATGAGGCGGTATCCATACCCCTATTATACCATTTTTTTTGCCGTATGAAAAGGGGCCGCTTCCTTAATATATAAAAGAAAAGGCGCTTCCCCTCCCTTATGGGACAGGAAGCGCGGAAAAGTTTACTTTTTCTGCGTGTTTTTGCGCAGGCTGGACAGGGTTTTGCTTCCGGCCATGCCGTCGGCATGAAGCCCCTTCTGGTACTGGTACTTCTTGACCGCCTCATAGGTCAGATCGCCGTATACGCCGTCAATGGCGCCCTTGTAGCAGCCGACCTTCTTGAGCATTTGCTGGAGGGACTTGACCTTGGTGCCCTCGCACCCATAGTACAAAGTGTTGGGATTTTTGGGCTTTGAAGTATCGATGCGTTCGCGGTCACGGGTGCCGTTGATGGCGCTGGTGCCCTCGTAAAGCGCGGTGAGGGTGCGGTTGCCGGGCTTGCCGTCCACCGTGATGCCGATGGCCTCCTGGAACTTACGCACGGCGCGCCGCGTTTCAGGACCGAACTTGCCGTCCACCTTGCCCTTGTAGTACCCCTTGCTCTTAAGCTTGGACTGCATATCGCGCACATCCTGGCTTTCTTCTCCATAGGGAATGGTGTTATAGGCCAGTGCGGTTGCCACCACCGACAGGCAAAGGATCAACGCCATCAGAAATGCGACAAAACGCACAAAGGACATTCTCATACCCCTTCCTCCTTTCCTTTGTTTCAGTATACCGCAAGTGGAACGTCTTGCCAAGAGGAAAAAGAAGCGGAGGAAAACCTTTGTGATATCTTTACAAAGCCCGGCTTGTTTTGATATAATCACGTAAGATGTGCGCCTGTAGCTCAGCAGGATAGAGCGGCCGCCTCCTAAGCGGCAGGCCGTGGGTTCGAATCCCGCCAGGCGCGCCAGGCGCCGCAGAAATATGCGGCGCTTTTTTTTCATGTTTGCCAGGGGAGGGGCTGGACGCAAATCCCTTGACGCCCATGGGGCGGAGTGCTATAATACCCCGTGAATCGGCCCAATTGGGCGTGGAATGATGGAAGCGAAGGAAGTGGATAGCAGGATGATCATGCGTGCAAGAAATGTGCTGTGCCTTGTCATGGCGCTGATGATGGCCGTTTCCGTCTGCCTGGCGGAGGAGACGCCCAGCTTGAAGGATGACTTTTATGCGGTGGTGAACGCCGAATGGCTGGAGCAGACGGAAATTCCCTCGGACGCTCCGGAAGTGAGCGTCTTTTCCGAACTGGGGGACCAGGTCCAGGAGGTGCTCAAGGCGGACTTCCAGGCCATGCTCGACGGCGAGAAGGCTGTGCCGGAAGAACTGACAGACTTCATCGAGCTCTACCGGCTGGCGGCGGACTATGAAACCCGCAATGCCCTGGGCGCGGAGCCGCTCAAGCCGTACCTTGAGAGGATCGAAGCGCTGGACGGTATGGACGCGCTGCGGGAAAACCTGGCAGACCTGATGATGGCGGGCATGCCTCTGCCCTTTGGCGTGACAGTGATGGCGGATATGGCCGATGCCTCCGTCAACGCGCTGTATATGGGGCCCTGCGCGCTCTTCCTGTCGGTTAAGGACTATTATCTCGATGATGCCACCCGTACCACGCTGCAGGGCGTTTACGGCCAGATGTCCAAGAACCTGCTGGTGATGGCGGGCAAGACCGAGGAGGAGGCCGCGGAGATCGTATCCCAGGCGCTGGCCTTTGACGAAAGTCTCGCGGCATACAGCCGTACCGCCGAGGAGAGAAGCGACGCCACCGTCAGCTATAACCCGCAGCCTCTTGCGCAGCTGGACGAGCAGGTGGAGAATTTTGACCTGACCGCCCTGCTGGGAGACCTGATGAAAGAGGTTCCCGAAACCGTCATCGTGACCGACCCCGCCTATTTTGAGGCCCTGGATGAACTGGTCAGCGACGAGACCTTCCCCCAGATGAAGAGCTGGATGCTGGTGGCGATGGTCAACGCCGTCGCGCCCTACCTCAGCGATGACTTCCGCGTGCAGGCCGCCGCCTTCAGCCTCGCGCTCAGCGGCGCCGCTGAGCCGACCGGCGCGGAGGAGGCCGCCTATAACGTGGCGATGGGCGTGTTTAGCGAGGTTGTGGGCATCTATTACGGCAAGACCTATTTCGGCGAGGAAGCGCGCCAGGACGTGCAGGCCATGGTGGAGCAGATAGTGGATGTCTACAGGCAGCGCCTGACCGAGAACGAGTGGCTTAGCGACGAGACCCGCGAGATGGCCATCCGCAAGCTGGACCACATGAGCATCCATGTGGGATACCCGGATGAGGCAAGGCCCATGTACGCGCTGCTCAAGACGGTGCCCGCCTCCGAGGGCGGCACGCTGGTAGATAACATGATGGCGTATACCCGTGCGTCGGCGGAGTATGTCCTCGGCCTCTGCGGACAGCCTGTGGACCGCAGCGAATGGCCCCTGAGCGCGAACACGGTCAATGCCATGTACACGCTCACCAACAACAGCATCAACTTCCCCGCCGCCATCCTTCAGGAGCCGTTCTACAGCCTGGAGCAGTCCGTTTCCGCCAACTACGGCGCCATTGGCGCGGTCATCGCGCATGAAATTTCCCACGCTTTCGATCCCAACGGCTCCAAGTTTGACGAAAACGGTTCGCTGGCCAACTGGTGGACCAAGGAGGACCTGGCGAAGTTTGAAGAGTTGTCCCAGGCGATGATCGAAGAATTTGACGGCCTGCCCTTTGCGGGTGGAACGGTCAACGGCACCCTGACCGTGACGGAAAATGTAGCCGATGCGGGCGGCCTGTCCTGCGCGCTGGAGGCGCTCAAGCAGACCGAGGACGAGCCAGACCTGGAGGCCTTCTTCACCAGCTGGGCCAGGGCGTGGCGCAACAAGTCCACCGAAGCCTATATGAATCTGAACCTGACCATGGACGTGCACGCGCCCTCCAAGCTGCGCGCCAATATCCAGCTGCAGAACCTCGATGATTTCTTCACCACCTTTGGTATCGAGGAGGGCGACGGCATGTACCGCGCGCCCGAGGACCGCGTGTCCATCTGGTAAGGTATTCCGCCCCGGCCGTCTGTGCGGCCGGGGCTTGCGCTTTCGCCGGACTCTGGAGCGGAACGCTCCTCCCAAAGTAGAGAAAAAATAGAATATCCTCCGGTATGCTGGCTTCACGGGCTGTGGGAAAGAGCCGCCCGTGATTTTTTTCATAAGCGGGGGATGCAGATGCGTTGGAAACAGACCGATTCGTCGCCTGCGGGAGGAAACCGCCGCAGGCGGCTGATCGCAGCCGCGGGACTGACCGCCTTTGTGCTGGCGATGGCGGCAATCTGCCTCATGGCGGGCAAACCGATGCTCGCCCTCCTGTCGGACCCGGAGCGCTTCCGCGACTGGGTGGACGAGCGGGGATTGTGGGGCCGAGCGGCCTTTGTGGGCATGATGTCCGTGCAGATTATCGCGGCCATGATTCCCGGTGAGCCGCTGGAGATCGCTGCGGGATATGCCTTTGGCGCGGCGGAGGGCACGGCGTTGTGCCTGCTGGGCGCGCTGCTGGGTGGGACGGCGGTCTTTCTGGGGGTCCGCCGCTTTGGCCGCCGGGCGGTAGAGGCGTTTTTTCCACCGGAGAAAATCGACGCCCTGCCGCTCCTGCGAAACGGACGCAGGCTGGAGGGATGGCTGTTCGTTGTGTTTTTGTTCCCCGGAACCCCCAAGGACCTGCTTACCTACTGTGCGGGGCTGACGCACATGCGCCTGGGCAAATGGCTGGCCATCTCCGTGGCAGGACGCATCCCTTCGGTGCTCACCTCCACCATCGGGGGCGACGCGCTGGGCGCGGGCAGCTACGGCTTTGCCGCGCTGGTGTTTGGCGCGACGCTCCTGCTTTGCGGGGCGGGCCTTGTGGTATACCGCCGCATGAGCGGCCGGGAAAAGGGAGGAAAGAAGCATGCCCCGTCTTATGATCGTGGATGACGAGCCGGAAATCACCGCCATGCTCAAGCGCTATTTCGTGCGGGAGGGCTACGAGACGGTGACGGCGCTCACCGGAGCGGAGGCGCTCAGGAAGCTCCGCTGTGCGCCGGATATGGTTCTGCTGGATGTGAACCTGCCGGATATGGACGGCTTTGCGGTGTGTCGCGCGCTGCGGGAGCATCTGGACTGCCCCGTGCTGTTTTTGACCGCCCGCGTGGAGGATGCCGACAAGCTCAGCGGCTTTGCCAGCGGCGGGGATGACTACGTGCTCAAGCCCTTCTCCATCGATGAACTGGGCGCGCGCGTGGCGGCGCACCTGCGGCGGGAAACCCGGCGCGCCCGTGCCGCCGTGGTGCGCATGGACGGCGGGCTGGCCATCAATTACACGGACCGAACCGTGACCTTTGAGGGAAAGCCGCTCGCCTTTGCAAAAAAGGAATTTGACATCATTGAGCTCCTCAGCCAGAATCCCGGCCAAGTCTTTGACAAGGAGCGCATCTACGAGCGCGTGTGGGGGCTGGACGGCACGGGCGACGCCTCGCTGGTGGCCGAACGCGTGCGCCGCATCCGCGCGGGCCTGGCCGCGGCGGGCGCCAAGCCCTATATTCAGACCGTGTGGGGGTGCGGCTATAAATGGGTCGAGTGAGACAAGAGCGGAAAAGATTCCGGGACTGGTCGCTTCGGCCGGCCTTTTGGGCGTATACGCTGGTGGCCTTTGGACTGGCGACGCTGGTCTGCGCGCTGTGCGTCACCGGCCTTGAAAACCTGCGCATGCACAGCTATGCCAGAGATTACTGGGACGCCTATCAGGAATACGAAATCCCTGAGGACGGCAGCTACGAGATGTGGGCCGACGAGGACGGCGTGCACTACCGCATTCTCAACGCCGAGGGTGTGGAGGTTGCGCTGGCCGAGGGCGACGGCGTGACCGCGCGCGTGACGCTGGGCTACATGGGGGAGCTGGCCGGGGATGAGGACGGGACAGAACCCAATCTGATCGCCGTGGTTCCGCTGATGGACGAGCAGCAGCGCGCCATGAGCGTGGTGCTTACGGTGCTGTCCATCCTGTGCTTTCCCCTCTGCTACGGCGGCGGAGCAGCGCTGTGCGCGGCCCTGTTTTACCGCAGAAAGCTCAAGGGGCCCATCGCGCTTCTGGATATGGCTTCGCGCAAGATTGCCGAAAAGGACCTGGACTTTGCCATCCACTGGGACCGGCGGGACGAGATGGGCGCACTGTGCGCCTCCTTTGAGGAAATGCGCCGGGCCCTTTGGGAAAACAACCGCGTGATGTGGCGGCAGATGGAGGAGCGCAAGCGCCTCAACGCCGCCTTTGCCCATGATCTGCGCACGCCGCTGACGGTGCTGCGCGGCTATGCGGGCATGCTGCTGCACGATCTCTCCGAGGGCGCGGACCCTGCGGAGATGGCGCAGGAGGTCGGCGTGATGGACGCGCAGGTGCGCCGTCTGGAGGACTATGCGCAGGCCATGAGCAGCCTGCAGCGGCTGGAGGACCAGCCGGTGAGGCGCGCCTGGGTGCGTTTTGACGATTTGCGCGCCCAGATGGAAAGCGAGATGACCGTCTTGCTTAAGGACAGGCAGGCCGTGCTCGACGCGCCCCGCGAGGGGGGAGCGGAGATGGATGCGGAGCGGGTGATGCAGGTATTCGACAATCTTTTATCCAATGCAGCGCGTTTCGCCCAGAGCCGGGTGGAGGCGTCGCTCGCCTGGAACGGGAGCACGCTGGTCCTCTCCGTCAGGGACGACGGCCCCGGCTTTACGCCGGAAGGGCTCCGGCGCGGCGCCGAGCCCTTCTACCGCGGTGACGGCCCCGACAACCAGGGACATCTGGGTCTGGGCCTGAACATCTGCCGCGTGCTGTGCGAGGCCTGCGGCGGCGGGCTGGAGATTGCCAACGCGCGCGGGGGCGGCGCCAGGGTGCGGGCATGGTTTGGCGCGTAAAGCGCTTTTTTGTCACTTTCGCAGGAGAAAAGGACCGCCGCCGCGAACCTTCTTACCCGGATTTGCCGCAATGACCGATACGGGAGAGAATGTGCCTATGGGAATGACGGTTTATTTTCTGCGCCATGGACAAACGGCCTGGAATGCCGAAAAGCGCATGCAGGGACAGACGAATGTGCCGCTCAACGATGTGGGACGCCGGCAGGCGCGCGAGGCGGGGGGCAGGCTGCCCGCCATCGGCGTGTGCCTGACCAGTCCGCTGCAGCGCGCGCGGGAGACAGCGCTGCTGGCGCTGGGGGGCGAGGGCACGCCCATACGCGACGAACTGCTGCTCGTCGAACAGGGATACGGGGTGGCGGAGGGCAGCAGTCAGGACGCGGCCTATGACGACCCGCAGGACCCCATGTATAACTACGGCCATGCCCCGCAGGACTACCGCCCGCCGGAGGGTGGCGAGAGCTTTGAGGCGCTGTGCCTGCGTGCACGCGTGTTTTTGAGCCGCTGCCTGCTGCCACTGGAGGGACAGTATGATACGGTGCTGGTATCGGCGCATGGCGCGCTGCTGTGCGCGATTTTCCGGGAATTGCTGGGCACGCCGATGACGGATTTCTGGCAAAATCTCCTGCCGCATGGAGGCGTGCGCGTTATGACCGTGGAAAACGGCTGCTGCCGCCTGCTGGAGGCGCCGCCCAGCGTGCGCCCCTGAGGAGGCCCGGACTGTGGATGAGATCCTTGTGGTGGCGGAAAAGCCCTCCGTGGCGCGGGATATCGCGCGGGTGCTGGGCGCGTCCGCGCGCGGAGAGGGACGCCTGACGGGCGGGGGCTACGTGGTCACGTGGGCCATCGGGCATCTGGTGGCGCTCAAGGAGCCGGAGGAGCTGGATGAGCGCTACAGGCGCTGGCGCGCGGAGGACCTGCCCATTTTGCCCGAGCGTATGCAGCTCAAGGTATTGCCCAAGACCCGCGCGCAGTTTTCCGTGGTCAAAAAGCTCATGAACAGCCGCGAGATCCGCTCCATCATCTGCGCGACGGACTCCGGACGCGAGGGCGAGCTCATCTTCCGCTACATCTATGAAATGGCGGGCTGCCAAAAGCCCGTGGAACGCCTGTGGATTTCCTCCATGACGGACGAAGCCATCCGGGCGGGCTTTGCCGCGCTGAGGCCCGCAAGCCGCTACGACGCGCTGTACCAGAGCGCGCGCTGCCGCTCCGAGGCCGACTGGCTGGTGGGCATGAACGCCAGCCGCGCGTTTACGCTGCGCTACGGGGCGCTGCTTTCCGTGGGCCGGGTGCAGACGCCCACGCTGGCCATGCTGGTCACCCGCCGGCTGGAGATCGACCGCTTTGTTCCCCAGCCATTTTGGACCGTGCAGGCGGATTTCGGGGATTATCAGGGCGTGTGGTTTGAGCCCTCGCGCGAGGACGGAAAGCGCATCCCCAGTGAGGCGGCTGCGCGCGCCATCGCGGACAAGGTGCGGGGCAAACCCGCGCGGGTGACGGGCGTGAAGGCCGAGGAAAAGCGCGAGCTCGCCCCCCAGCTCTACGACCTGACCACTCTGCAGCGCGAGGCCAGCAGCCAGCTGGGCTTTTCGGCGGAGCGCACGCTCAAAACCGCGCAAAGCCTCTATGAGAAACGCAAGCTCATCACCTATCCGCGCACCGACAGCCGCTACCTGTCCCACGACATGGGCGGCTCGGTGGAAAAGGCGCTCAAAAACCTGCCGGAAAGCTATGCCGCGCTCTCCGCGCCCGTGCTGGCCGGGCCCATTCCCCGCATCAAGCGCGTCTTTGACGATACGAAGCTGACGGATCACCACGCCATCATCCCCACGGGCCGCCGGGCCGACCCGCAGGCGCTGTCGCCGGACGAGGCCAAATTGTTTGACCTGATCGCCCGCCGGCTGATCGCGGCGTTTTACCCGCCCTGCCGCTATCAGGCGGTGCGCGTGGTGACGGAAAGCGAGGGCGAGCGGTTTGTGTCCACGGGCACAACGGTGCTGGAGGAGGGCTTCCGCGCCGTGTACCGCGATATCAGGCGCGATCAGCAGGAGGATGCGCCCCTGCCGCAGCTGCATGAGGGCGATGCGCGCACGGTCAGGGGCGCGCGCGTGAAAAGCGACAAGACCAAGCCGCCCAGGGAGCACACCGACGCCTCGCTCCTGGCCCAGATGGAGCATGCGGGCCGCGTTATCGAGGACGAGGCCCTGCGCGAGCAGATGAAGGGCTGCTCTCTGGGCACGCCCGCCACGCGCGCGGCCATTATCGAGCGGCTGATCGACGTGGGCTACGCACGCCGCAAGGGCCGGCAGATTCTGGCCACGGAGAAGGGCGTGCGGCTGATTGAGGCCGTGCCGCCGGAGATCGCCTCGCCGGAGACGACGGGGCGCTGGGAGCAGGCGCTGGAGAACATCGCACAGGGCGGGGGCGACTGTGACCGCTTCATGGCGGGCATCCGCCGCCTGGCGGCGTTTCTGACGGATTATGCGGCAAAGTCCGCGCCGGAGGTAGCCTTTGAGAAGGAGGAGCGCCGGGGCAAGGGCCGAAGGCGCGCGGCGGCCAGGTCGCTGGGGATTTCCTGCCCGGCATGCGGCAAGGGGCAGGTGGTAGAGAATGCGAAGGCTTTCGGCTGCTCGCGCTGGCGCGAGGGCTGCCGCTTCACCCTGTGGAAAAACGCCGTATCGGGTGCGGGCGGGCCGGAGCTGAATGCCAAAATCGTGACCGCTCTGCTCAAGGCCCCGGACGGGGACCTGCGCGGCTCCACGGGCACGCTGCACTATCACGAGGGCACGGTGGGTTTTACGCCGAAAGCCCCACGATAAGGAGGAAACGAAGATGCGTCACATTCTGTGCTACGGGGATTCCAACACCTGGGGCTATACGCCGGGCACCGGGGAGCGCCACGCGCCGGACGTGCGCTGGACGGGGGTGCTCCGGCGGCTGCTGGGCGAGGGCTGGGAGGTGCTGGAGGAAGGCATGAACGGCCGCACCACCGTGTTTGACAACCCCATGAGCCAGGGACGGAACGGCAGCGCCTACCTGCTGACCTGCCTGGAGACACACAAGCCGCTCGACCTGGTCATCCTGATGCTGGGCACAAACGACCTGCGCTTCACCGACGCCTGGGGCGCGGCGGAGGGCGCGGCGGCGCTGGTCAAAAAGATCCGCCTGTACAACCGCATGGAGGAAAGCACCCACATCTTTCCCGGCAAGCCGCGCATCTTGCTGATTGCGCCCATTCTGGCGCGCGCCGACCTGGACAACCGCGACGTGATCGAGCGCTGGCGCAGCTATCCGCAGAAGTCGCGCGGGTTTGCCGCGGCCTATGCCGCCGTGGCGGCGGAGCTGGGCGTGGACTTTCTCAACGCCGCGGCCTATGCCGACCCGTCCGCGGTGGACGGTATCCACATGGAGGCGTCGGGCCACGCCGCGCTGGGCGAAGCCGTGGCGCGCAAGGTGCGGGAGATTTTCGCGGGCGAGTGACGGAACAAACAGCGATATGCGAGGCGGGGACATCGTTCCCGCTTCGCATTTTTTGCCTTTCAATCAAAACCCCTTGACAGACGGCCCGAAATGCGGTATGCTGATTCAGCTGTCAAGCCAAAAGGATTGACGGCGGAAGGAGCGGGCCGTGAACACGCAGGAAAGCACCCGGCCGGAGCGGCTGGAAAAGAGCGTTGAGATCGGCACCCTGTGCGCCTTTTACGGCGGGCTGCTGACGCAGCGGCAGCAGGAGATGCTCCGACTGTACTATGAAGAGGACTTTTCGCTGGGCGAGATCGCCGAGCAGTTCGGGGTCAGCCGGCAAAACGTGCACGAGCTGATCACCCGCTCGGTGCAAAAGCTGCGCCGCTACGAGGCGGCGCTGGGCGGCGCCGGCCGCATGGCGGTCACCGTGCGCCAGCTCACCAGAGCGCTTATGCTTCTGGAGGAGGCGCGGGGCGGCGATTTGCCCACGGAAACCAGAAATCGCCTGGACGAGGCCGCCGCGCTGGTGCGGCAGGTTATCGACCGGCAGGAAGGGGAGGAGAGAAGCCATGGCCTTTGAGGGACTCAGTCAGAAGCTGTCCTCGGCGCTCTCCAAGCTGACGGGACGCGGCAAGCTGACGGAGCAGGCCGTCCGCGAGGGCATGCGCGAGGTGCGCATGGCGCTATTGGAGGCCGACGTCAACTACCTGGTCGTCAAGGACTTCTGCAAGCGGGTCACGGAGCGCTGCGTGGGCCAGCAGGTGCTGGACAGCCTTTCCCCCGCCCAGCAGGTCATCAAGATCGTCAACGAGGAAATGACCGCCCTGATGGGCACGGAAAATGCGCGGCTGACCTGGTCGTCCAGCGTGCCCACCATCTATATGCTCTGCGGCCTGCAGGGCGCAGGCAAGACCACCATGGCCGCCAAGCTGGCCAACTACCTGCAAAAGACGGGCAAAAAGCCCCTGCTGGCCGCGTGCGACATCTACCGCCCTGCCGCCATCAAGCAGCTGCAGGTGGTGGGTCAGCAGGTGAACGTGCCGGTCTATGAGCACGGCACGCAGGACCCGGTCAAGACGGCGCTGGAGGCCGTTGAGCACGCGCGCAGCTACGGCCGCGACGTGCTGATTATCGACACCGCGGGCCGCCTGCACATCGACACCGAGCTCATGGAAGAGCTCAGGCGCATCAAGGCGGCCGTCAAGCCCCAGGAGATCCTCTTCGTGGTGGACGCCATGACCGGCCAGGACGCGGTCAACGTGGCCAAGACCTTCGATACGGAGCTGGGCATCGACGGCGTAATCCTCACCAAGCTCGACGGCGACACCCGCGGCGGCGCGGCCCTGTCCATCCGGGCCGTGGTGGGCAAGCCCATCAAGTTCTCCGGCACGGGCGAGAAGCTCTCCGACATCGAGCCCTTCCACCCCGACCGCATGGCCAGCCGCATTTTGGGCATGGGCGACGTGATGACGCTCATCGAAAAGGCGCAGGAGGCCTTTGACGGCGACGAGGCCGAGAAGCTGGTCAAGAGGGGTTCACGCGACCAGCTCACCCTGGAGGACTTCCTTAGCCAGATGCAGCAGATGAAAAAGATGGGCGGGCTGCAAAGCATGCTGAGCATGCTGCCGGGTGTGGGCAACAAGCTGGCCAACGTCGAAATCGACGAGAACGCCATGAAAAAGCCCGAAGCCATCATCCGCAGCATGACCCCGCGCGAGCGCCGGAATCCCGGCATCCTCAACGCCAGCCGCCGCAAGCGCATCGCGGCGGGCAGCGGCACCACCGTGCAGGACGTCAACGCCCTCATCCGCCAGTTTGAGCAGGCCAAGGGCATGATGAAGCAGATGATGAACGCCCGCGGCAAACGCGGCCGCATGCGCCTGCCGTTCTGAACCGGCCTGACATCACCCTCGTGTGATTTCAGATACAAACCAATGCAACCGATATAGGGAGGAAACAAACCATGTCTGTGAAAATTCGCCTGAAGAGAATGGGTATGAAGAAAAAGCCGTTCTACCGTGTGGTTGTGGCTGACGAGCGCAGCCCCCGCGACGGCCGCTTCATCGAGGAAATCGGCTATTATGATCCCATGACCGAGCCCGCAACCGTCAAGATCGACGTGGAGAGCGCCAAGCAGTGGCTCAAGAACGGCGCGCAGCCCACCGACACGGCCCGCGTGCTGCTCAAGAAGAGCGGCGTGATCGAGGGCTGAGCGCATGAAAGAGCTCGTTGCATACGTGGCGCGGTCGCTGGTGGACAACAAGGACGCCGTGACCGTTGAGGAGACCGTCGGACCCGAGGCCACGATCCTTGAGCTGCATGTCGCGCCCGAGGACATGGGCAAGGTCATCGGCAAGCAGGGGCGCATCGCCAAGGCGATCCGCGCCGTCGTGCGCGCTGCGACCGCCAAGGACCAAAAGCCCGTATTTGTCGAGATTCAGTGATCTTTTGAAACGCATTGGGCGCATCGGGGCAGGTTGCCCTGCTGCGCCCAATCTTTGTAGGAGCCAAGGAGCGGCATATGAAGCATGACTATCTGCTTTTGGGCGAGGTGGTGCGCCCGCAGGGCATTCACGGCGAGGTGAAGCTCAGACACTACACCGACGACCCGGAGCGCTTTCTGGAGCTGAAAACCGTGTACCGCGAGCGGGAAGGCCGCTATGAGCCCATCGGGGTTACGGGCGCGCGCGTGCGCGAGGATGATGTATTTTTGATGCTGGAGGGCGTCCGGGACCGCAACGCCGCCGAGGCGCTGCGCGGCGTCAAGCTGTGGGTGGACCGCGCCCATGCCCGGGAGCTGGGCGAGGATGAAGTCTATATCGCCGATATTCTGGGGGCTGAAGCCTACGACACCCAGGGAGGCCGCGTGGGCACGCTGCGCGAGGTGCTCACCCCCGGCGGGGTGGATGTGTTTGTGTTCGACACGCCCACGGGCACGCTGATGGCGCCCGCGCTCAAAACCGTGCTGCTTGAGCTGGACGCGGAAGGCGGCAGAATCGTGCTGGATGAAAAGCGCCTGGAAGAGGTCGGGCTGTATGAAGATCGCCGTTCTTAGCCTGTTTCCCGAAATGTTTGACAGCTTCCTCTCCGCCAGCATCCTGGGCCGGGCGCGGACGGAGGGGCTTTTGGACGTGCGGCCGGTGGACATCCGTCCCTACAGCGACAAAAAGCACAAGAACACCGATGATTATCCCTTCGGCGGGGGCGCGGGCATGGTCATGATGGCGCAGCCCATCGTGGACGCGGTGCGCGACCTTCGCTCGCAGGGCTACGCCGGTCCCTGCATCTATTTGAGCCCCCGCGGCACACCGCTTACCCAGAAAAAGGTCGTGGAGCTTTCCGCGAAGGAGGGCATGATTCTTTTATGCGGGCATTACGAGGGCGTGGACCAGCGGGCCATTGACCTGGTGGTGGATGAGGAGATCTCTTTGGGCGACTTCGTGCTCACCGGGGGCGAGGTGGCCGCCATGGCGCTGATCGACGCGGTGGCACGCTATGTGCCGGGCGTTTTGGGCAGCGGGGAGAGCACCGAGGAGGAGAGCTTCTCCGATGGCCTGCTGGAATACCCGCAGTACACCCGTCCCCGCGTGTTTGAGGGGCGGGAGGTGCCGGAGGTGCTGCTGGGTGGCGACCATGCCAAGATCCGCGATTGGCGCAGACGGCAGGCGCTGCTGGCCACGCTGCGTGCACGGCCGGATCTGTTCGCCTCAGCACCCATGACCGACAGGGAACGCCTGTGGGCGCTGGACGCTGCAAAGGAGGAATGACATGCTGCTTCGCAGGCTGGTGGCGGCATTGGGGCCGCTGCTTCTGTGCGTGCTGGTGTGCGCGGTATTCCGCTGGCTGGACGGCATGATCGGGGCGGCGAGTTTTCTGGCCTTTCTCCTCAAGGGCGCGCTGTTGGGTGCGGCGCTGGCGCTCACCCTGCCGCTGGCGGGTATCCGGGCGCGCACCAACGGCCTGACCGGGTGGCTCTTGCTGGGAGCGGGCATCCTGGCCGTGGCGCTGGCCTATCAGTACCTGGAAACCGAGGGGCTGGTCAGCGTGCCGGTGCTGCGCGCCGTGCTGTCCATCAACGGACAGGTGGTGCTTACCGAGGGCGCGGCGCTTGGCTACCTATGTACGACGGCGGTGCTGTACCGGCCCAGACGTCTGCCTCCGGCCGGCGGGGAGCGCGCTGGCAGATGAGGCGCTCGATGTATTCGCCGCTGGTCAGGCCCTCGCGGGCCGATTCGGCCAGAGCCAGTTCGTAGGCCGTCCGGCTCAGCCGGAGGCATACGCTCACCTTGTCGGGCGTGCAGCTTTCAAAGGCGGATTCCAGGCCCTGCGTATCCTTGAAAAACTTGCTTTTCATGCGCATGGCCCTCCTTTCCGGGCAGTTGGGCGGGAAGGTCGGACTTGGGGCCGCATCCCGTCATGGGTCAGGATATGCGCTTTTGCGCGGCGGGTTCGCCATAGGTTGCCCCCGGCAGCGCAAGGGCATGCACAAGCGGGAAAAGTGTGTTATAATAAAAAGGTATGTGTGGAAAGCGGACGCGCCGGAGGGAGGAATGCCATGTTTGCGGCATTTGTCAGGTTTGCGGTCACGGTGGCTGCGGTGCCGCTGTGCGCCGAATACCTTGACGGCGTCAAGATGCTGGATCTGACCAACGCGCTGGTTGTGGGCGTGATTCTGGCCGCGATTTACACGGTGCTTCGGCCCGTGATGCGGCTGATTTTGTCGGTGCTGAATTTTTGCACGCTGGGGCTGCTCTACATCGCGGTGGATGCATGGCTGGTATGGACCGCCGCGGGACTGGTGGAAAACAGCGTGGTGTTTGACAACTACTGGTGGGCGCTCGCCGTGGCGGTCATCATTAATGTGGCGCGCACGCTGGTAGATGCGGCGGGCGGCGACCTGAAGCGGTGAACATGGGGAAGGATGGAACGAATGCATATTTTTCTGGTCAATGATGACGGGATCGGTTCCAAGGGCATCATGGCGCTTATGGAGGCGGCGGTAGAGCGTGGCCACGAGGTCACCATGTGTGCGCCCCGGTATCAGCAGAGCGCGGCCAGCCACCGCTTTACGCTGACCGAGCCCATCTATGTGAAGGAATGGCCCGTGGACCGGCCGGGATGCCAGGCCTACGCCATTACGGGATCTCCGGTGGACTGCGTGCGCGTGGGGCTGCAGCAGCTGGTGACCCGCCCGGTGGACATCGTCCTCTCCGGGGTGAACGACGGCTATAACGCCGGCATGGCGGTGCATTACAGCGGCACCGTGGGCGCGGCCATGGAGGGCGCGCTCAACCATCTGCCTGCGATGGCCGTTTCCATCCATCACCATGCGGATCAGGGCATGATCGATCATCTGGCGCGCTATGCTGTGCGTGTGGCGGAAAAGTATGCCCGCGCAGATACGCCGCCTCACACCGTGCTCAATATCAATGCGCCGCTTCTTGCGCCGGAAAAGCTGCTGCCCCCGGTGTATGCGCCGCTGGATACCGGCAATTTCATCGACGGGTACGAGCGCCGTCAGTCCCCCAGAGCGGGCACGTATTTCTGGCTGCTGGAGGGCTCCAAAACCGAGCCGCCCGCCGAGGGCACGGATTTGTTCTATCTTGGCCAGGGCCATATCACGCTGACGCTGATGGGCAACCCCGTAAGCCTCGACAGGCGTGTGTGGGACGGGCTGGACATCGGCTGAAGCGGCCGGCAGGAAAGAAGGTCTTGATCCCGTGCAGGACACCCGGGAATTGATCGGCATGCTGAACCAGGGCACCCGGCCGCTGAGCAAGGGGCACCGGCGTATTGCCGAATACATTGCCCAGCACTATGACAAGGCGGTCTTTATGACGGCCGGGGCGCTGGGCCGCGAATGCGGCGTAAGCGAGAGCACCGTGGTGCGTTTTGCCTCCGCCATGGGCTATGAGGGATATCCGGAGCTGCGCGAGCGTCTGCGCGGCCTGGTAAGCCAGCGCCTGACCAGCGAGCAGCGCTTCGCCATTACCTCCGGCATCGAGCAGGGGGATGTGCTGGCCACCGTGCTCAAAAACGACGCGCACAACATCCGTAAAACCGTCGAGGCGCTGTCCCAGGAGGATTTTGACGATGTGGTCAGGCGCCTTCTGGACGCACGGCGCATCTATGTGATGGGATTGAGATCCGCGGCGCCGCTGGCGCAGTTCATGTACCACTATCTGCACCAGATTTTCGACGGGGTGGCGCTGGTGAGCAACACCACCGGAGACGTGTTCGAGGAGATCGCCCGCATCGACCGCAGCGACGTGCTGGTGGGCATCAGCTTTCCGCGCTATTCCACGCGCACGGTGGAGTGCATGCGCTTTGCCAAGAAAAACGGCGCGCAGGTGGTGGGCATCACCGACAGCGAAATGTCCCCGCTGTATGCGCATGCGGATGTATGCCTGTGCGCCTGTACCGACATGGCCAGCTTTGTGGACAGCCTGGCAGCGCCCTTGTCGGTGATCAATGCGCTCATCGTCAGCGTTGGGCTGAACCGGCGCGAGGAGCTGGGCGCGCATTTCAAACGGCTGGAGGGGATATGGAACGCTCACAGCGTCTATATCGACAGGCAGGATGAATGAGGTGGCGGTGATCGGCGGCGGGGCCGCCGGCATGATGGCGGCGGTAACGGCCGCCGGGACAGGCGCGCGTGTGACGCTGCTGGAACGCAACGAAAAACTGGGGAAAAAGGTTTATATCACCGGCAAGGGCCGCTGCAACCTGACCAACGCCTGCGACCGGGACGCCTTTTTGCAAAATGTGGTGCGGAACCCGCGCTTTCTCTACAGCGCGCTGGACGCGCTGCCGCCGTCGGCTCTGATGGAACAGATGGAGCGCTGGGGCTGTCCCCTGGTGGTGGAGCGGGGAAACCGCGTGTTTCCCGCCAGCCAGAAGGCCAGCGACGTGACCCGCGCCTTTGAGCGGCAGCTGCGCCGGCTGGGCGTGGAGGTACGGCTGAATGCGCGCGTGACCGGCCTTTCTGTCCAGGACGGCCGGGTGGCGGGTGTGACGCTCGCCGGCGGAAGCAACGTGCCCTGTGCCGCCGCCGTTATATGCACGGGCGGCGCGAGCTATCCGTCCACCGGCTCCACGGGCGACGGGTGGACATGGCTTCGGGCCTGCGGGCATACGGTGCTGCCGGCGCTGCCTTCGCTGGTGGGGCTGGAGAGCCCGGCGGAGTGGGTGCGTGCGCTCACCGGCCTGTCCCTCAAAAACGTGCGGCTTACGCTCTTGCGCGGCAAAAAGCGCCTCTACAGCGACCTGGGCGAGATGCTCTTCACCCATTTCGGCGTGAGTGGGCCGCTGGTGCTGAGCGCGTCGGCCTATCTGACCGGTCTGCCCGCGCAGGAGATGAAACTCGTTTTGGACCTCAAACCGGGGCTGACGGACGCGCAGCTGGATGCGCGCATTCTGCGCGACATCGCCGCCGCGCCCAAAAAACAGCTCGGCCACGTGCTTTGCGGCCTGTTTCCCGCCCGGCTGGCGGAGACGGTAGCCCGGCTGTGCCGCCTGGACCCGCTCAAGCCCGCCGGCGCGCTGGAGCGCGAGGAGCGCCGCCGCCTGACGGAAATGACCAGGGCCCTTGAGTTGCCTGTTTGCGGTACGCGCAGCCTGGAGGAGGCCATCGTTACCCGCGGCGGTGTGAGCGTGCGGGAAATAGACCCCTCCACCATGCAGAGCCGCCTTGTGCCGGGCCTGTATGTGGCGGGCGAGGCCATCGACGTGGATGCGCTTACCGGCGGGTTCAACCTGCACATCGCCTTTGCCACCGGCCTGCTGGCCGGGCGCGCCGCCGCGGCGCAATGCCTTGATATACGGGAGTAATGGACATGCAGTTGATCGTATTGGACCTGGAGTGGAACCAGCCGACCAGCTATCAGAGCGCGGCCTACCGCCGCGTGGGCGACCGGCTGCTCTTTGAGGTCATTCAGTTTGGAGCGGCCAAGCTGGATGAGGGGCTGGAAATCGTGGACACCATCTCCATCCCGGTGAACCCCACGCATTACCAGACCATTCATCCGCGCGTAAGGCGCATGACGGGTCTCACGCGGGATGTTCTGTGCGATGCCCCCGCCTTTCCGGAGGCGATGGAGACGTTTATGGACTGGTGCGGCGAGGACTGCGCCTTCGTCACCTGGGGCTGCGATGATGTGAGCGTGCTGCAGCAGAATGTGGACTTTTTCCGGGTGGAGCGTCCTCTGCCCAAGATGTATGACCTGCAGCGCCTCTACGCCGCCGAAGCCGGCAAGAGCGGGCAGACGGCGCTGAAAACCGCCATGGAGGCGCTCGGCGTGGAGGTGGACGAGGAGCGCAGCTTTCACAACGCCATGCACGACGCGTACTATACCGCGCAGGTGCTCCGGAAGCTGCCGCATCCCATGGACGTGCTGCGCTATGAGGAGCAGCCGCGCAAGCTGTGCCACAACGACCGGCGAAGCCGCTTCCGCGTGACCGACCTGGTGCCCTCCGTGCGTGAGGCGCTGGAGGGCGAGGCGCTGGCCGCGCCCAAGTGCCCCACCTGCGGCCAGCCCACCAAGCGACAGACCGCTTTGATTCCTCAGGCGCCGGGCAAATACGTGGCGCTCAGCCGCTGCCAGCAGCATGGGCAGATGTTTGTGAAGATCCGGTTTTCTCAGCTGCCTGACGGACAGAAGGGCATGCACTTGAGCGTGCTGCCGGCCAACCGGCAGACCCGGGCCTATGTGCATACCAAGGAGCTGCAATATCAGTACCGCCTCAAACGCGGCGATTACGAGCATATGGACGTGGAGGACCTCTCTGCGGCGTATTCCAGCAACATGCCCTTTGAGGATGCCTGAGGAGGGAGGTGGCGCGGCAATGGCAGAACAGGCCATGATTCATATTACGATGGGAGCGCAAAGCGGGGACTTTGCATCCGGAACCACCGCGGGCCAGGCAATCCGTGCGATGCTGCCCGCCGGGCAGGCGGAGCGCGTTCTGTGCGCCATGCAGGGCGGGATATGCGTGGAGCTGTCCGACCCGCTGACGGAGGACTGTGTGCTGGAGCCGCTCACCTATCAGGACGAGGAAGGACGGCGCGTCTATGAGCGGTCGCTGCGCTTCCTGTTCCTTTTGAGCCTCAAGCGCCTCTATCCGGAGAAGCGGGCGCGCATGCTCAACTCCGTGGGCTACGGGCTGTATCTGCGCCTGTTGAATGGCGAAATCGGGCATGAAATGGCCCGTGCCATCGAGGAGGACATGCGCGAGCTGGTCCGGCAGGATCTGCCCTTCCAGAAGGAGGAATGGACCCGCGAAGAGGCCATCGCCTACTTTGAAAACGAGGGTTGGCTGGACAAGGCCCAGCTTCTGCGCTACCGCCCGCAGCAGAGCATCCGCATGTACCGCATCGGTCCGCTGTGCGAATATTTTTACGGAGCCATGCTGCCCTCCACGGGTATGATCCGCGCCTTTGCGGTCAAGCCGCATTATCCCGGCGTGGTTCTGATGGCGCCCTCGCCCGCCAATCCTGACGAGCCCGCGCCGTATGTGTCGCGCGCCAAATTCCTGCGCGAGTTTGCCACCTCCCAGCGGTGGTGCCGCATCCTGGGCGCGGAAAACGCGGCGGATGTGAACCGGATGATCCGTGATGGCCGCCTGCGGGAGTTTATCCGCGTCAACGAGGCGCTGCACGACAAATCCATCGCCGGCATCGCGGATGAGATCCTGCGGCGCGGCGCGCGCGTGGTGATGATCTTCGGCCCCTCCTCCAGCGGCAAAACCACCTTTGCCAACCGGCTGGCCGTGCACCTGCGCGTGCTGGGGCAGCGTCCGCATCTGGTGTCGCTGGACGATTTTTACCGCGACCGCCGCGATATTCCGCTTGAACCGGACGGCAAGCCCGATCTGGAGCATGTGGACGCGCTGGATGTGCCCCTGCTCACCTCCTGCCTGGAGGAGCTGCTCAGCGGACGCACGGTTGAGATGCCGCGCTTTGATTTCAAAACCGGGGCGCGCTGTCCCAAGAGTTACGAGCTGACCGTCGGCCCCGGCGAGCCGCTGCTGCTGGAGGGCATTCACGGCATGAACGACCGCATCACCGCCGAGGTGCCCGAACAGTTGACGTACGGCATTTACGTCAGCGCGCTCAGCTGCATCAACCTCGACGATCACAACCGTATCCGCACGACGGACGTGCGCCTGCTGCGCCGCATCGTTCGCGACATGCGGTTCCGCAACACCTCGCCGGTGGAGACCATCGACATGTGGCCCAAGGTGCGCGCGGGGGAAGAGCGCTGGATCTTTCCCAACATGGAAAAGGCCGACGTGATGTTCAATACCTCGCTGCACTACGAGCTGCCGGTGCTCAAAACCATCGCCTACGAGCTGCTGCTCTCCATCCCCCGCACCGCGCCGGAGTATCTGGTGGCGCATCGCCTGCTGAAGGTGCTGCACTATTTCCTGCCGGTGGACGGCGATGTGATGGACGAAATCCCGCCTCTGAGCATTCTTCGCGAGTTCATCGGAGAGTGTTCATTTTATGACATGCATTGACATGCGGCAGGGGATATAGTATAAATAAGTGTTGCCTGTTGCCGGACATGCAGATGGAAGGATGTTAGCCTGTGGAAATCGTAGCGGCAGTCATTGAGGCTGTCATGGGTATCATGAGCGCCTGGCTGGTATTGATGCTGCTCTACCAGCTGTGCATCAGCTTCTTTGGCTTCAAGCGCAATACCAAAAACTATCAGGATCACGATCCGCAGATGCGCTTTCTGGTGCTTGTGCCCGCTCACAACGAGGAAGCGGTCATTGCGGATATCATCGACAACCTGGAGCACATGGAATATCCGCGCGAGCTGTATGACTTTTATATCCTTGCCGATAATTGCACGGACAGGACCGTGGAAGTAGCGCGCCGCATGGGGGCCAACGTGCTGGAAAGCCACAAGGAAAGTCCCGATGCGCCGACCGGCAAGCCCATCGTTTTGCAAAAGGCGCTCAACGCCCTGGATGGATATCAGGACCATTACGACCTGGTCATGTTCTTTGACGCCGACAACCTGATCGACCCCAACATGTTTCTGGAGGTCAACAGCCAGTACCTCTCGGCAGAGGGCAAGGCGGACATCATCCAGTGCTACCTGGGCTGCAAAAACCGCAAGGGCATGGTGGCCATGTTCTATTACATGACCTATACCATTACCAACCGGTTTTTCCAATACGCCAAAAGCCGGCTGGGCCTCAACAGCGTGATCGGCGGCACGGGCTTTGCCGTATCGGCGAAGTACCTGTACAAGCGCGGCGGATGGACCGCCATGTCGCTTACCGAGGACTTTGAGCTGCAGATCGAGGCCACCTGCGACGGCAAGCGCATTTTGTGGAACAATAACGTGCGCATCTATGACGAAAAGCCCACGCGCTTTTACGCCAGTTTCCGCCAGCGCACGCGCTGGGCGCAGGGGCACTGGTTTGTAGCCTTCAAAAACACGGGCCGGCTGTTTCGGGCCCTGTTTCAGAGGCGCATCCGGCTGGGGGAATTTATCTCCACGTTTTTCTATATGTACAGCCTTACCCCCTATGTGGTGCTGATGGTGCAGCTGGCCCTGGGGCTCCTGATGGAGCTGTTCAAACTGGTGGGCTGGATTGAGAGCCCCCCCGTACACGCCACCATGGAGAGCTGGCTTACGCTGAACTGGCCGAGCATCGTGCTGTTTATCTATTCCTTTATCTTTTTGTTCTATATGGGCGAGTGGCTGGACAACCACCGGCGTGTGGATCTGAAGATCCTGCTGCCCATGCTGTGCAGCATGGTAATCAACACCATGCTGGCGGGATGGGCGCAGGTGGTGGGCCTGTTCAAGCACCGTCATCAGACGAACTGGGTCAAGACCGAGCATTCCATCAATCATCTGGAGGACATGACGGTACGCCTGGAAGATGTGGGCCTGGCCGGCGTGGAACCGGACGAGGAAAGCAGAGAGGACAGCGTCAGAGCCTGACGCGCCGGGGAGGGGAACGCGTTGCCGACGAAAGGGGCGGCCGTCAGTGTGATCGTGCCGGTCTACAATGCGGAAAAAACGCTTGTGAGCTGCATCGGGAGCGTGCTGCACCAGCCCTTTGAAGATATTGAAGTGCTGGCCGTGGATGACGGCAGCACCGATCAAAGCCTGTCGCTTCTGCGGGAGATTGCCGCGCAGGACGGAAGGGTGCGCGTGTTTGCGCAGGACAACAGCGGCGTGGCTGCCGCGCGCAACCTGGCCCTGAACCATGCGGTCGGAACATACGTGCAGTTTGTGGACAGCGATGACCTGCTGGCGCCCGACGCCACCGGGCGCATGGTGGAGGCCATGGAGCGGCGCAGGTGCGACCTGGTCATCGCCCCGTATACGGAGGTGCTCGGCCAGCTGCGCCAGAAGCGCGGATTTCTGGATCAGGACATGATTCTCAGCCAGCGTCAGTTTTTGGACAGGCTGTCCGCACATCCCAACAGCTTCTTTTATGCCGTGCTGTGGAACAAGCTCTACCGACGCGATGTGATTCTCCGCAATGCCATCCGCTGCGACAGACGGCTGCCCTGGGGCGAGGATTTTGCCTTCAACACCCAGTACTACCGATGGGTCCGCTATGTGGCGGTGCTGGGCGAGCCTGTGTATGACTATGTGAGAAGCCCGGGCGGGCTCGCACTGTCCACCTCGCGGCAGGCGGTGATTCATCCCTGGAACGCCATGAAGGTGAAAACGGAGCTGTATCGCTATTATGTCCGCCTCTATGAGCAGACGGGGCTGTATGAGGAATATCGCCGCGTGCTGCCGCAATATCTGTTCAAGGTCACGCTGAATAACTGAGTCGGGAGCGGTGACCGGGCGGGAAGAGCCTGTGGGGGCTGGCTCCACGAAAACCGCGTGCCCAAATCAATCTGATCTGCAAGCGAGCCTTCGCTGTTTGGCGGGGCTCGTTTTTTGGTGTGCGCAGCCAATGAGAAAGGTTTGGACACCGGTGCTGCATCTGTTTTGAAAAGCGCTCTGGCAGGCAAAATCCGAAAAAAGTTATTTCGGATGTGGCGTTTTCTGTGGCATGCTGTGTCTAATCAGTGAAAGGTGGTGAGGCCGCCGTGGAGACTGTCAAGGGCCCTGACAGCAAGGAAACGAGAATCGAACGCATGGTGAACCTGTACCAGCTTCCATTGCTCCGCCTTTGCGTCATGTACCTGCGCGACGAGGAGCAGGCGAAGGACGCGGTACAGGAAACGTTTCTCAAAGCCTATCGGAATCTGGACGGATTCCGAGGAGATGCATCCGAAAAGACCTGGCTGACGCGCATTGCGATCAACACCTGCAAAAACATACGCAGGTCGGGATGGTTCAGGTATATTGACCATTCAGTCCCTCTGGATAGGGTTGCCGGACGGTCTGCCCCGGCGAGCCAAGAGGATGACGAAATTACAACGGAAATCCTGAACCTTCCCATCAAGCTGCGGGAGGTTGCGCTGCTGTGCTGGCTACAGGGAACGACCTGCGACGAGGCCGCCGAGATGCTGGGAATTTCCCGGCAGGCTGTCGGCAGCCGGTTGAACCGTGCAAGAAAAAAGCTGCGCTTTGCTTTGGAAGGAAGTGATGTTCATGACCCTTCATGAAGAACAGGAGAGAGTTCAAAGGGCGGTAGAGCATTCGCTTGCCGGTATGAAGAGCGATCCATGGCTGACGCAGAGGGTTCTTGCAAGAGCGAAAGGAGAAGAACCTGTGAAAAAGGTATCTGCTGCATTGATTTTGGTGATTGCTTTGATGCTTGTGACAATGGCCGTAGGATTGGCCGCCGGAACGGGCCTGCTGGACTATCTTTTCCGCGGCGGCGCAAAGCCGTCCGCCCGGCAGCGGGATCTGCTGCAAAGCGTGAACGCGGAGCATTCGGCAAAGGGCGTATCCATAGCGGTAACGGAAGCCCTTGCAAGCAGCGGCAGACTGTCCATGGGATTTTCGATCACAGCGGATCAGCCCGTCTGGGTGCATCTGCTGGACGTTGCCGTAAATGAGGAAGACGCGCCCCCGCAGGATACCAATGTGCTCAATCAGTTTGTGGGAGATCCCATGAGTGAGGGAAGCAGGACCGTATCCGGCGGCCTCACCTGCGTCCTGAGCCAACCGATTCCTGCCGATGCGCATGTGAAGGTAAGGCTGGCGCTGCTGGTTCCGGCCGGCGAAATCGTGCATAAAAGCGATTTTTCTACCGAAGAGGAACTTCACAAAGTGATTGGGCAGGGGAAGGTGTTCCTGACCGGCGATCATGGCGAGTTCCAGGTGGAATACGACCGCATTGCCGCGCGTAACGATCCCGAGCAGAACGCCATCTATGCACAGCTTGAACCGTACTATGCCATGGAACGTGCTCTGACCGCCGAGGAAACGCGGGAAATGAAGCACCTGGAATCCATGATGTACAATATGGCGGATCTGTATGTTCATTATGGAAACATGAAGCTGCTGGACGATTTTACGATTGATTTCGTGCTGAACGGGGACATGGAAAACGCCATCCCGCTGAACAGGGCGGAATCGGACGGAACGCCCGTACACTACGGCGTGAGGGTTGAGCAAGCGTTCATCGATGCCATGGGCTTTACCCTGCGGGCCAGGCTGTACCCGACCGGCAGCTGGACGGAGGAGCGGATCGAACAGGCAGCCTCAGCCTTTGCCTTCTATGATGAAGAGAGGAGACCGTTACGGTTTCAGGACATGTGGGTGGAAAAAGACAGTGGCGGCTGGCAGACCGACGAGTCCGGAAACCGGTACACGGAGATCTGTTATCGGATGCCCGCGCTGGAAAGCCTGCCCGCGCTGGTGTATGCCGTTCCTGAGGGAACAGGCGCAAACGCGGGCCCCCTTTGGGAGGATGCCTTCGTGCTGGTGCCCGGCGGTACGGTGGCTTTGAGGGAAGAGGCCCAATAGAGGAAAATCTCTTTTAGCAGGGAAAGGCCCGCCAAAGCACAGCCGCTTTGACGGGCCCTTCCCTTGTGCCACCGCGATTCTGACGCTGAGCAGTGAATCGCACCGCGCCTTACTCCGTGACGACCTCGCAGGCGCTCACGCGGATCAGCGCCGCGTCCACCAGCTCCAGCTCGTCCTGACGGTCGTTCACGCGGTTGGAGGAACGCTCGGCGTTGGTCAGCATCCACGCCTCGCCGTTCCAGGTGAACATGATTTCGCCGGAGAATTCCTCCCTGCGCAGCTGGGCGTCGCGCGCCTCCACCACCTGGCCGTTGAGGTCCACCAGCGTGAAGCGGGCATGCGTGTACGTCTTTTCCGACCAGGTGCGGCAGAATACATAGCCGCCGTCCACCGGCGTAAACTCGGTTCCGATGCCGGTGGGCACGGGCAGCTCCCACAAAAGCGTGCCGTCCTGGTCCAGGCACAGCAGGCTCATGGCCGTCGTCTCGCGTGTGTCGGGGTCCGTGTGGGACCAGAGGAAAACGATGCTGCCGTCCTTTTGCAGGCAGGGCGAACCGAAGTCCCCGGAGGCATATTTGTCAGGCGAGAACCTCCAGCGCTCGGTGCCGTTTGCGTCCACACAGGCCAGGGCGGCGAGGCGTTCCCCCTCCACCATGAAGAAGCCGCAGACGATCTGCCCATCCGGCGTGGCCAGCACCGAGCGCCCGCCAGTGCTTCTCACAGAGGAGTCCCCGGTGTCGGGCAGGGTGTATATTCCTGATTCATCCGCAAACTGGGTGTCCACCTCGTAGCCGGAAAAGACATAGCCCCCCGCGCACCGGTCGCCCGGAAGCTCAAACGGGGCGGTCGCGGGCAGGCTTACCTCGCCCGCAGGCTCGCCGTCCTGCGTGAAGTAGCGGATGGCAACCGCTTCCGTCACCTGGCTGGGGCTGTTGTAGTACAGCACGGCGATGCGTCCGTCCGCCAGCACCTGCGGCACCACGTAGCGGGTGGTGCCCTGCGCGCCGTCGATGACCTCCCAGGCGATGCTCATATCCGGGTTCAGGCACAGAAGCCAGGCGCGCTTCTCTCTGGTCACAAAGGGAAGCTGCTCCTGACCATTGCGTCCCAGCTGGGTGGAGCCGTTGAGTAGCAGGCAGCCATTGGGCAAGGGCGTGGCTTCATAGAAGGTTTCCTGCCCGGTGCCGCCAAAGTACCACGTATCGGCGGTCTGATCGTCCGCCAGGGCGGCGGGACACAGCAGCGCCGGCAGCAGTAGCGCGATCAGCAAGCGCCCCATGAGGCGTTTGAATGCTCTGTTCATCATAGGATTCCTCCTGATTCGTTTTTCGTCTGTCCCTTGCCGTCACCATCATACTACATCACGTCTTACAAATTGTCAACCGTCGGATACGTTTGTTACAAATTGAAAATCGTCGGAGGGGGGATTGACAACAAGTAAGACAGAATGTATTATAAGGCTGTCTGTAACACATGTCGTCTTATCAAAACGCGAAGGGGGAAACCCATATGAAATCGCAGCGTTTGCCCGATACCGAATTTGAAATCATGACCTATATCTGGGACCGCGAGCCGCCCGTGACCACCACCATGGTGATGGAGGCGCTGGGTCGGGCGCGGGGCTGGAAGATCCAGACCGTAGTCACGCTTTTTGCGCGGCTGACCGAGCGCGGCTTTCTGCGCGTGGAGCGGGGCAGCGGACGGGAGCGGGCGTTTTATCCCATCATCACGCGGGAGGAATACCTGCGCATGGAAACGGAGAGCTTTGTGGAGCACTACCACCGCAACAGCTTCAAAAGCCTGCTGACCGCCCTGGAAAGCGAGCGCCTGACCGAAAGCGACCTGGATGAGCTGAGCCGGTGGCTTCAGCGGCAAAAGGAGGGCGGCCGTTCGTGAAAAGCTATTTTTTGGCCATGGTCTGCACGGGCGCGGGACTGTCGGTGCTGTCGCTGGTCTACCTGGCGCTGCTGCCGCTGCTGAGGCGGCGATACGGTCCACGCGGACTGTATCGCGTGTGGGTGGTGGTGCTGGCGGGCCTGCTGATTCCCTTCAGCCTGCTGGCAAGCCGTCCGCTGATGACGGTGGAGCTGCCGCGGGCGTTGTCACGGCCCGTCGGAGGCGGCGCGGCAACCGCAGCCCCGCTGACTGCCGAAAGCCAAACGGCGGATGCCGTGCAGGCTCCATCGGCTGTGCAGGCGTCTGCCGCCGCGCAGACCGCTCAGCAGCCTGTCCGGACCGATGCCGACGCTCAGCATGCATATGTGGAGAATACGACCGGAACGACCACGGCAGACCGGATGCTGACGGCCGTGGAGGGGGAGCAGAGCGCTTCGGCAAGCGCCGTCATCCCCGTGGACTGGCTCTCCGTACTGGCGTGGGTCTGGCTGGCGGGCGTGGCGGCGGTGCTGGCTCTGGCGGCGCTGAGCCACCTGCGCTTTGTGCGCACCGTGCGCCGCTGGCAGATGCCCTGCGAGGCGGAGGGCTACGCCGAGGCGCTGCAAAGCTGCCTGTCGGAGATGCACATCCGCCGCCGGGTCAGCCTGCGCCTGTGCCCCACGGTGTCCAGCCCCATGCTGATGGGACTGCTGCATCCCGTGATTCTGCTGCCGGATGAGGAACTGACCACCGAAGAGCTGGCGCTGGTCCTCCGGCACGAGCTGACGCATCTCAAACGCGGCGACCTGCTGGTCAAGGCCGGGCTGGTGCTGGCCTATGCCCTGCACTGGTACAATCCCGTGGTCTGGGCCATGGGCCGCTCCCTGTGCTTCTATCAGGAGGCTTCCTGCGACAGCCATGTTACCGCTCGCGCGGATGAGGAGGAGCGCCGCTTCTATTCCGAAACCATCCTGCGCGTCATCCGGCGGCAGGCGCGCGCCCGTACCGCCCTGTGCACGTCGTTTTACGGCGGGCGCAACGGCATGAAGCGCCGCATCATCGCCATTATGGAGGGCCGCCGTCGGACGGGCGTGGCGCTGGGCGTGCTGGCGCTGGCGATGACGGCTGTGCTGGGCGGCGCGCTGGCTCTGGTCGAGGACGAAAGCCCCACCCTGCCGCTGAACGCCTGGGTGCATGCCGCCGAAGGCGCGGGAACCGTGCTCCTGACAGGCCCCAGCGCCAATGACGTGAACTGCCCCATGGGCATCTACCTCAACGGCACGCCCGTCACCGTGGTCGAGCTGTGCGAGAGCAGCGCCCTCCCGGAATGGAACAGCGTGGAGGGCGAGCCCAACTGGGCCAGCGTGCTTATCGCCGGGGACGGCGATACCTCCGGCATTCCGGGCTGGATGCCCCTGCGCGACCTGGTGTACGAAAAGCCGGCGGACGCGCTTCCCACCGCTACGCTGGCGTCCGGGGAGGAAAGCGGCTTCACCACCCTCTACACCCTCAACCACCGCGAATCCGACGTGGCCGCGCTGGAGCGCGACGGCACCGGGGTGACGGTGCTGGGCCAGCTGGACTATTGGCTGCACGTTTCTCTGGAGGGCGAGGGCATGTTTATGCTCATGGAAGACGCGGCCCTCTCCGACGAAGCGGACGCGCTGCTCTACGACCTTTTGCCCGACCGCTTTGACGGCATCACCCGCATCCAGTACGACAACGACCGCAACCTGAATCGTCTGCTGAAAAGCATGCACGAAAAATACGGTGAGAACGTACCGGTGGAATTCTGGTCACTGGAGGACAAGGCATGGTACGGGCAGCTGGAGGAGATGTATCTGGGTGCGCACGACCACTACTACATTTTGCCCGGCGAGGATGATCTCCCGCTGGAGGAAGCCGAGCAGATCGCGCTGGACGCCTACGCCGAAGCCTGGGGCAGCCACGCCATCCCCGCCGATGAGCTGGAGCTCTATCCCGGATTCTACCGTCTGGGCCACAGCGAGCCCGTCTACTGGTCCTTCTACATCTGCGAGAAGGATACGTACAACGTGCTCTGGCACGTCGAGCTGGACGGCAAAACCGGCGAGCCCAGGGGGTGACCCCCTGGACCCCCGCTCCGCCGGGAGGAGGTGGGTGGCAGAGGCCGTTCCCGCGGGCAATGTTGTCGTTTTTTTCTTCATCCGCCACGGCACCCTTTTTCCGCAGCGTAAAGCCGGAGGGCCTTCTGCCCTCCGGCGGCAACAAGCCCGGTGGCCTTCCGCCACCGGGCGTCCTTTATTGCTTGCAGCCCGCCGCGCGCCCCCTGCCCGCCGCAGGCGGGCAGTCCGCCGGTCCAGGGGGTCCAGGGGGTGACCCCCTGGACCCCGCTCCGCCGGGAGGACGTGGGTGGCAGAGGCCGTTCCCGCGGGCAATGTTGTCGTTTTTTTCTTCATCCGCCACGGCACCCTTTTTCCGCAGCGTAAAGCCGGAGGGCCTTCTGCCCTCCGGCGGCAACAAGCCCGGTGGCCTTCCGCCACCGGGCGTCCTTTATTGCTTGCAGCCCGCCGCGCGCCCCCTGCCCGCCGCAGGCGGGCAGTCCGCCGGTCCAGGGGGTCACCCCCTGGACCCCCTGGAGAGGGAGAGGACGTTTTCTACGCCTCCGGCGTAGCAGAACATGTCCACGGGCTGGCAGCGCTCAAAGCGGTAGCCGCCACTGGTGAGCAGCTGCACATCGCGCGCCTGGGTGGGCACGTGGCAGCTCACATAGACCACGCGGCGGGGACGGGCGGCCAGCACGGCCTCGATGACGGCGGGCTCCACACCTTTCCGGGGCGGGTCAAGCACGACCACATCCGGGCGGAGGCCGTCCGCAACCAGCCGGGGCAGCAGGTCCTCCACGGCGGCGACGTGAAATTCGGCGTTGGTGATGGCGTTGCGCGCGGCGTTGCGACGCGCACCCTCCACGGCCTGGGGCACAATCTCGATGCCGATCACGCGCGAGGCGTGACGCGCCAGACACAGCGACAGCGTGCCCGCGCCCGCGTAGGCGTCCACGGCCACGTCGCCGGGAGCGAGGGCGGCAAAGTCCACCGCGGTCTGATAGAGCCGCTCGGTCTGGTCGGGGTTGACCTGAAAAAAGGAGAGGGGCGGCATTTCAAAGGTCAGGCCGAGCAAAGTTTCAAAAATGGCGTCCTCGCCGTAGAGTCGGTGGCTTTCGCGGCCCAGGATGACGTTGTTGCGCTCGGCGTTTACGCTTACGTGCAGGGAACAGAAGCCTCGTGCATGCGCATTCAGCAGTTCGATGAGGCGAGGGACGCCGGGCAGCTTGGCGCGCGTGGCCGTGAGTACGACCATCAGGCTGCCCGCGCGCGAGACGCGCGTGACCACGTGGCGCAAAAGGCCGCGGCCGGTTGCTTCGTCATAGGGCTGGATGTGCTCGGCGCGCATCCATTCCTTCACCGCCGCGATTACGCCCGTAAGCCCGCCCATGGCTACCGGGCAATCGTCAATGGGCACAATCTGGTGGCTGCGGCGGCGGTAGAAGCCCAGAACCGGCGCATCCGCCGTGCCGCCCACGGGCAGGGCCGTTTTGTTGCGGCAATGCCACGGATGCTCCGCGCCCAGGACGGGCGGCACATCCTCAGAGCGGAGCGGGAGGCCGCCGATGCGCGTCAGGCAGTCGAATACCTGCGCGCGCTTGGCGGCAAGGGTGGCCTCGTAGCGCATGTGCTGGCCGCTGCATCCGCCGCAGCGGTCATAGACCGGGCAGGGCGGATCAACACGGTCGGGCGAAGGAGTGAGCACCCCCATCAGGCGGCCAAAGGCATAGCGCGGCTGCACCTTGACGCACAGCACATCCGCCTCCTCGCCGGGAAGCACGCCGGGCACGAATACAGGCATGCCCTCGTTCAGGCATACGCCCTCCAGCTCGCTTCCCAGACGCTCGCAGCTAAGGCGCAGACGTTGATTTTTCTGCATCATAGGCCCTCCCTCGTGGCAAGGGGGAAGGAGGCGCGTCGCTCCAGCCAAAGCTCCAGCAGCGCCAGCGCCACCGCGCCCTCCACCACGGGCACGGCACGCACGGCCACGCAGGGGTCGTGGCGGCCGCGCACGGCAAGGGATGTCGGCGCTTTTTGGGAAAGGGACACGGTCTGTTGCTCCAGACTGATGGACGGCGTGGGGCGGAACGCGGCGCGCACGATGATGGGCATGCCGCTGGTAATGCCACCCAGCAGGCCGCCCGCGCTGTTGCGCGCGGTGGCCACCCGCCCATCCGACATCACATAGGGGTCGTTGTACTCGCTGCCGCGCAGGGCGGCCGCGCCAAAGCCCGCGCCGAATTCGACGCCCTTGACCGCAGGGATGGAAAACAGCTGGGCGGCCATGACGGCCTCCACGCCTTCAAAGAAGGGCGCGCCCAGTCCGGCAGGCAGGCCCACGGCGGCGCACTCCACCACGCCGCCCAGCGAATCGCCCGCGGCGCGGGCCTCCATGATGGCGGCATACATGCGGCTCCCGGCTTCGGGGTCCAGGGTGGGCACGGGCTGCGCGTGGCATCGCGCCAGCGCTTCCATATCCGGGCAAAGGGGATCGAGCGCGTCATCCCGCTCGGAGGAGATGGACAGGACATGCGCTCCCACGCGTACGCCTTCGCGCGAAAGCAGCTGCAAGGCCACGCCGCCCGCAAAGGCATAGGGCAGGGTGAGGCGGCCGCTGTGATGTCCGCTGCCGCGCAGGTCGTCAAAACCGGCGCTGCGCACCCAGGCGGGGTAGTCGGCGTGGCCGGGGCGCGGTCGGTCGGGAAGAAAGCCGTAGTCCGCGCTGTGGGTGTCGGCGTTATCAAACAGGGCGGTCAGCGGCTGGCCGGTGGTAGCGCCGTCCTTGAGGCCACTCACGATGCGCGGCAGGTCGCTTTCGCGCCTGGGGGTAGCGATGGCGCTGCCGCGCGCGGCGCGGCGCTGCAAAAAGGCGCTGAGCGCGTCCATATCGAGGGAAAGTCCGGCGGGCAGGCCGTCGAGCGTCACGCCGACGGCGGGACCGTGGCTTTCGCCGAAGATCTGCACGGAAAGCATGCGTCCGATGCGGCTGCTCATCTGGCGATCCCTCCCAACTGAGAGTAGGTATCCACAAAACCGGGCCAGGATTTGGAGATGCACTCCGCGCCCGTCACCGTGATGGGACCGTCGGCAATCAGCGCGGCGGTAGCCAGCAGCATCACCATGCGGTGGTCCCCGCGTGCATCGGCGGTGAAGCCGCCGCGCAGGCGCACGGGACCGGTGACGGTGAGCGTGTCGCCGTCGGGGCTGACATCGGTTTTCGCGCCCAGCCGGGCCAGCAGCTCCTGCGTGGCCAGCAGCCGGTCGCACTCCTTCAGGCGCAGGCGGCTGACACCCGTCAGGGTGGAGACGCCGCGCGCCTGAGTGCAGGTCAGCGCCAGAATGGGCGCAAGATCGGGAATGTCGGAGCAGTCGATGCGGGCGGGCATCAGCCCGGCGTGCGACGGGCTGGCGGCATACCACTCGCCGCGCGTCTGACGGATGCGCAGGCCCATCTCCTCCAGCACATCCACGATGCGCGCGTCGCCCTGCAGGCCGTCGCGGCGCAGGTTGGGCAGCATCACGCCGCCGCCCATGGCGTCCACGCACAGAAGCACCGCCGCCTGGGACCAGTCGCCCGATACAGCGATGCTTTCCGGCGCGGGCGCGCAGGCGGGCGATAGGCCGAATACGCCTTCCTCCCGCTCCGTGAAGGAAATCCCGAAGCGCTCCATCAGGCGAAGCGTCATATCCAGATAGGGCCGGCTGACGATGGGGCCGGTTACGGTGAGCGCGGCGGGCGCAGGCGTGCCATCCGGGGTGATGGCATGGGCCAGCGCGATCAGCAGGCCGGAGGCAAACTGGCTGGAGCGGGAGCCGTCCACCTCATAGCGGCCTGCGGGCAAAAAGCCGCTTACCTCCACCACCGCAAGCCCGTCCGGTCCGGCGGGCGTGCGCGTCATGCGGCCTCCGGCCTGCCGGACCAGCGGCTCAAAGGCGTCCAGCGGCCGGCGGAACAGCGCAGGTTCCATCAGAAAGCGCACTGCCTGTCCCCGCGTGAGAAACGCGGGAATCAGCATGCGCAGGGCGGCGGCACAGGCATGCACATGGCACTCTGCCGCAGGCGCGTCTGTGACGGGCTTGCCGGGCGGCGGCGCGGGCGTCACAATCAGCGCGCCATCCTCCAGGCGCACTTCACCGCCCAGGGCGCGCACGCCGTCGATCATGGCCAGGGTATCGTCGCAAAGCGGTGCGGAAAAGCCGTTCAGGCGGCATTCGCCGCGCCCCAGGGCAGCCAGGAGCAGCGCCCGGTGCGCCTCGCTCTTGGCAGGGGGAACCGCCGCGCTCCCGCTGAGGCGCGCGGGACAAAAGGTGATGGATGACATGAAAAAAACTCCCCTTTAACCGGCAGAAAAGATCAGGGCAAATAACAGAATCATACGGTTTTTATTATAGCATACCGGCCCTTAAAAACAACGAGCAGGAGCGGGGAGAAAGCGAAAAATACGGAAAAAATCCGGCTGGTTCACTTTAGGCCAGAAAGCCCAGACTCTTGAGCGCAAACACCCACAAAAACACAGTCAGAATAGAAAATACCGTGGTAAACACCACCTGTCCACCCGCCAGATCGCCATTGCCGCCCATCTGCTGCGCCATGGGAAAGCTGGAAACCGAGGTGGGCGAGGCGTACACGGCGATCAGCGCGGCCAGCGACACATCGCGGATGCCCAGCGCCACCGCCAGGCTCAGAAAGATCAGCGGAACCACGACCAGCCGCCCCGCCACACCGATGACGAGCAGTCGGCTATTGGCGCGCGCCTTGCCGAAGTCCAGCGACGCTCCCAGCGTGAACAGCGCCAGCGGCGTGGCGACGGAACCCAGGCTGCGAAGCGGCGTTTCAATGAGGGTGGGGATGGGAATGCGGAAATACCATAGCAAAAATCCCGCCAGCGTGCCTAAAATGAGCGGATTGAGCAATACGCCCTTTACGATGCGCCAGGGCGAGCTTTTTTCACCGCCAAAGATCATCAGCGCTATGGTGGAAAGCACGTTGAACACCGGCACCACCACCGCCACCAGGAGCACCGCGATGGAGGTATCCCCCTCGGGGTACATCATCATGACCAGCGGAATGCCGAAAATGGCATAATTGCTGCGCGCAATGCCCTGAATCAGCACACCGCAGGAGGCGCGGTCGCGGCACAGGCGCGGCGTGATGACAAACAGCGTGCCAAAGCATAAAAGCGTGGTCACGAACGCGTAGAGCAGCGTGCGCACGTCCGTAGACGCGCCCAGCTGCGTGTCCACGATGTTGAAGCACAGAAGCAGCGGCAGAAAAATTTTGAATACACAGGCGTTGATCTGCCGTGCGGCGGATTCGCCGATCACCCCCACGCGGCGTGCCGTGAAGCCCACGGCCATCATGACCAGCAGGGGAAAGACGGTGTTGAGCGAGAAGAGAAGGTCATCCATGGGGCGGGGTTCACCTCCCGTTGGGGATCAGGGCGGGGGAAAGGCGCTCAGGGCCAGCAAAAGCTGAGCCATGTAATAGATGCCCAGACTCACGAAATGACAGGAGCTGGGGCGCTTGAGCAGCAGGTTATGACAGAGCGTCATGTCCGAAACGACGAACGTCACGGCCCCCAGCGCCGCCAGCGTGGAACGGGCCGAGGGAGCCAGCAGGGGCAGCGGCAGGCTGAAGGCCAGCAGCGCGGCCAGCGCGACGACATAGATCATAACGCCCGCCAGCAGATGCGGCTTGGGAAAGTGCCGGCGGTAGCGCAGCGCAAAGCACCACAGCCCTGCCAGCGCGACCACGAATACTGTCAGGCACCACCAGCTCAGCACCCGGTACTGGCTGAGCGCGGCCACATAGACCACATGCCCCGTGAAAAACAGCGCGCCGCCCACTTCAAAGCGCACATCCAGCGCAACATCCGCAAGCGTGCATACGCACAGGCCGATGAAGATCATCAGGCCATAGAGGTCCCGCACCTCCGCGGAGAAATAACCCGCCGCCGCAAACGCCGCGGCCAGCGCCGTGGGCAGGGCCTTGAGCGCGAGCGAGGCTTTGCGGTATCCCTTGGCCATGGCGCGGAAACGCGCCGGCATCAGCACCAGCCACGTCAGGGCGATATATAGCAGAAGATAGGCCATCCCCGCCTCCCGCAGCGCCTGGAGCGCCGCTTGATTCGTTTTGTCTTTCTTCTATCATACGCTTTTTCCGGCGGAGTGTCAATTCTGCCTGTCGGAGGAAAAACGGGGCAAAGCAAAAACGCCCGGCGGTCATTTTGCCGCCGGACGTTTGAAGGGTTACAGCTTTTCTTCTCCGGACCCGCTCTCCCCTTCGGAAGGCGCGCTTTCAGGCGCCGTGCCGGGCTCCCTTGCGGGGCGTTCCCCGCTTCCGCCTTCCGGCATTGCTTCGGGCGTTTCTCTCCGGCCGCCGCCAAATCCGCCCCGGCCGCCGCCAAATCCGCCCCGGCCGCCGCCGAAGCCCATGCCGCCGGTGGAATCGGTGGTCATCTGCACGGACTGGCGGTTGCCGCCCATGGTCACGGTATAGGTTTCGCCGTCCGTAAAGCGGTCGGAATAGAGAACCGCGTGGCTATAGGCATGCAGCGTCTCAAAGTGGATCAGCACATTTCCGGCACTGTCAAGCACCTCCAGGACGCCGGAGCCGGACGCGTTCATCACCGTACCGGGGATGGAGGGGTCGCTCACACCCTGGGCCATACCGGCGGAGCCCACGGCGGCCACCGTGCCGCCGGTCAGGGTGAAGGAGCCATCGTAATCCAGCGCACCGTCGCCGCCGCTTTCGGGGCCGTTGACATACAGCTCGCCGCCGCTCATATCCAGATCGCCGTTGACATCCACGCCGTCGCCGGAGGCGGAGACAGAGATCACGCCGCCGCTGATGTGCACGGTGCCCGTGGAGGAGGCAAAGCGGTCGCGGCCAAACCGGCCCGATGCCCCGAAGGTGCCCTCGTCGGAGCTGGTGGCGGAATCCCCGCCTGCCCCGTTGATGCCGTCATCGCTGGCGGTGATGCTGATCTCGCCGCCGGAGAGGGTCACGTCGGTGCCCTCCAATCCTTCGTAGGAACGGGTCACGGTGATGGTCCCGCCGGAGACGGTCAGCGCGTTGTCGGCATGCACGCCGTCGTCGCCGGTGGCAAGGATCATCTCACCACCGGAAACAGTCACATCCACCGCGTGCAGCGCGTCATCCACGCTGTCGATGGAGAGGGTGCCGCCGGAGAGGGTCAGCGTGGTTTCGGCCTTCACACCCTTCTGGCTGGGCGTGTCCTCTTCGGCCTGCTGCTCCCAGCCGCCCCGGCCGCCCCAGCCGTCGGAAGCCGTCTGGCTCACGGACGCGCTGCCCTCGCCGGTGGTAATGGTGAGCGTGCCGCCCGCGATGGCGACAAAGCCACGGTCCGCATCCTCGGCGTTGGTGGCCTTGATGCCGTCTCCGGTCTGGGCGCTGATGGTGATGGTCCCGCCGCCGATGGTGACCTCGTCCTTGCCGACCAGGCCGTCATCCACGGCGCTTACGGTGATATCTCCGCTCACGATGCGCAGCGAATCGCGGCAGTTGATCCCGTCCAGATAGGCGCTTTCGATGGTGAGCGCGCCGGTTCCGTTGATGGTCAGATCGTCGCGCACATAGATGGCCGCGTCGTTATCCTCCTCGGCGGGCGCGGCCGAACCCTGCGTGAGGGAATTGACGCTGCCCTCCGCCAGGGTCAGAATCAGCTTGTCGCAGCCGTCGGAGGTCAGCGCCGCCCCATCCTCGTTGTGGACGCTCACGCCGTCCAGCAGGAGCCATACGTCGCCCTCCGTGGCCGGCGCCACCCGGATGCTGCCGTCCGCTACCTGCCCGCTCAGGCGGTAGACACCCGGCTCGGTGATGTCTACGCCGCCTTCGGTCAGGACGATGTCAACGGCCTCGGAGGGATCGGCGAGGGTAAGGTCCTTGTCGCTGAACAGGTCATCCGCCGTCTCGGCCATGACGGCGAAAAACGCGGGAATGCACAGGAGAAGCGTGCAGAGAACAGAAAAGAAACGTTTCATGGGGAAAGGCCTCCTTGTCACAGCTCTTCGTGGACGGGCGCGTTGCGCGTGAGAGACAGGGTGAGGTTTCCGTTGCGGCAGCGCAGTTCATCCAGAAAGGCTTTTTCCTGTTTGGGGTCCTTGAGGACAACCGTGTAGCGCAGCTCAAAGAGGCTGCCCATACCGGTGGTCTTGACCCCCTCCAGTCGCCAGCGGCGCGTGTGGGCGGCAAACAGGTCGTCAAACACGCCGGTGTAGTCCAGATCCTCGGGAATGGTCACGCGCAGCAGAAGCGGCTGGGAAAAAGGATGGATAAAGTGCAGGGCCAGAAGCAGCGCGCACACCACTGCCGTGAGCAGCAGCGCATACCCCGTATAGGCCATGCTGGTGGCCAGGCCGGTTCCCATGGCCAGAAAGATGAGCGTGATGTCGCGCGAGGAGCCGGGCACGGAGCGGAAGCGCACCAGGCTGAATGCGCCCAGCACCGCCACACCCGTGCCGACGTTTCCGTTGACCATGAGGATGACGGCCTGCACCACCACGGGCAGCGTGACCAGCGAGGCGGCAAATCCCCTGCTGCACTGGCCCGTAAGCATGGCGGTGATGGCGATGAGCAGGCCGCAGGCGGCGGCGCAGAGCATCAGCACCAGCATGCTGCCGATGGACAGGCCCTGATTGACGTCAAACATGGCAGACAGCATCGCAAACACCTCCTTTCACGGCGGCGGGGCGCATGGCGCGGGCCTGCCCCGCGCGCATGCGGGCCTCATACACGCGGCCGTATTTGGAAAACGATGTGGGACGGATCTCGTTTTGATCCAGCGCAGCGCACAGCCACAGCGGGATGGCGTGCGCGGTCTTGATTTCCATCAGACGCATGCCGGGCGCGAGCAGCGATTCGCCCGCCGCCCCCAGGCGCAGGTCCAGATCCGTCTGCCGGCTGCGGATATCGCGGTCGATGGTGATGCGCAGTTGATTCGGGCTGGGCTCCAGCTCCGTGCAGGCGGTGCGGTCATAGGCCAGAAGCACGGCGGGCCGCAGCCGGTAGCGGCGCAGCATGTAGGCGATCTCCCGCCCGATCTGCCCGCCGGCGGCGGGGATGGATTCCTGCGCCAGGCAGTCCATCGCGCGCGCCAGCGGCAGGCAGATGCGGCGTTTATACACCACACCCTGCACCTTTTTCTTCACTTCCAGAAACACGTTGTCCCCGTCGCCCGGCACCCCATAGCTGCGCAGACGCAGCTTCTCTTTATATACGGGCTTTTCCAGGCTGCGCCGGATGAGCAGGCTGTCAGCGGTATCCAGATAGAGGCTCAAAATGGTGCTTTCGCCGTACTGGTCCGCTTGCATGTATTCGGGCAGCACGCGCATCAGCCCTTCGTACTGAGAAGGGGTAAGCAGAAATTTGCGCTCCACGCGCTCAAAAACATAGGTGAGATTCCCCATTTCAACAGTTCCCTTCCGGTTTGATTCGCCACAGGCCAAGCGTGCCGGCCAGCGTCAGCGCCCCGCCGCCCGCGAGGAACCAGCATTCCCAGCCGCCGTCCACTCCGGCGATGTCCACGATGCCCCGGTAATACAGCCCCGCCGTCACCGTGGCCAGACCCGCGAAGAGCAGGTTCTGCCATGGGCGTGCCAGAGCGGGGGAAACGGAGCGCCCGCGCGCGATGCTCCATGCCCACAGATGCACGGCGCCGCCCAGCAGCGGCACCAGAAACGCCCACGTCATTGCACGGGAGGTAACGCCATGCCCGAATGTCTGGTAGACGGCGCTCGCCGCGGCACAGCCCCCCGCGCAGAGGACGCAGCCCAGCGTACGCCTGCGCACAGTGGGCTCAAAGGCCGATGTAGACAATGTCGCTCACCTCCCGTTCCGTAATGGTGCGGCCATTGGTGGTGGGGTTGTTGACCACCTCGCCCTGAAAGACCATCGTGGACGAGCCGCCGCCATCCAGGTTGTAGGCCGTTTCACAGCCGATATCCAGCATCAGATCCGCCAGCTGCACAAGGGACAGCCCTGCGCTTTCCTCCGTGCGACCGTCCGTCACCACGAAGGCGTAGTGCAAAGGCCCGATCTGTCCGATGGCCGTACGCGGGTTGCTGGCCATGGAGCGCGCCACCTCGTCGCCGTCCGCCACGGACACTTCTCCGTCCGTGACCAGCGCAGGGCCGAAGGAGAAAATTTGCCACAGGCCGTCGGCGTCGCCGGCAGTCATGGTGCGGTCATCCGCAATGGAGAAATCCCCGGAGGCGTCTACCAGCAGCAGCTCCGTGGCCGAGGAGGCCGCGGTGTCCCGGTAGAGCACCCCGTTTCTGAGGCACCAGCCGCTTTTGCGCGAACCATAGAAGTCGCCGTTGATGGCCGGCACCGCGCCGTTTGCCCCGGCAAGCTCGCTTACGGTATCGGTCACGTTGCGGCCGAAGGTGTTTTCGGCCAGGGCCGTGCGCAAAAGGGCGGGGCTCGCCAGCCGCACGTCCGCCACATAGCAGGTGGTGCCGTCGCGCCGGAGAGTGGTGAGCTGCACGCTCATGGACTCGTCCTGATAGAAGGAGGCGCCTGCCGCCTGAGGCGCGGCCAGGGTGGCGGAGGGGACAAGGGTTTCCAGCACCTCATCGGCGACGTCGCGCGCACGGGATACAATCAGCTCCCGGTGCGGGATGACGAAGGTATCCAGCAGCGCCCAGGTGAACGCCGCGATCAAAAACGCCGCGTAGCACGCGGCAAAGCGCCATGGCGCCTGGAAAAAGCCTTTCATGCGGACCTCCTTTCCATGGGGCAGAGTATAGCGGCCCTTTGTGTAAGCCGTGTGAACGTGGACTGACGGACAGCCAAAGCCACAATGGAAATTTTCGGATGCTGTGCATTTGCCCATGCCGGGGCGTGTTCCCTGAGCCTGTACAATTCCTGCACTTTTTGACGCTCCGCATTGCAACCGGGCGGACGAGTCCTTATACTAAACACAGTGCGGCCTGCCGGAAGCGGGCCGCAAACACAGGGAAAGTGCACGGAGGACCAAAAGCATGAACGTAACCCAGAAGATTCTTTCCGCCCATTTGATATCCGGCGAGCTCAAGCCGGGCAGCGAAATCGCTATCCGCATCGACCAGACGCTCACGCAGGATTCCACCGGGACCATGGCCTATCTGCAGTTTGAGGCCATGGATGTAAAACGCGTCAAAACCGAACGCAGCATGGCCTACATCGATCACAACACCCTCCAGACCGGCTTTGAAAACGCGGACGACCACCGCTATATCGCAAGCGTCGCCCGCAAGCACGGCATCTATCTGAGCAAGCCGGGCAACGGCATCTGCCATCAGGTGCAGCTGGAACGCATCGGCAAGCCGGGCAAAACGCTGCTTGGCAGCGACAGCCACACCCCCACCGGCGGCGCGCTGGGCATGATCGCCATCGGCGCGGGCGGGCTGGACGTGGCGGTGGCCATGGGCGGCGGTGCGTATTATCTCAGCTGCCCCAGCGTGGTAAGCGTGCGCCTCACGGGGCGGCTCAGCCGAGGTGTGGCCGCCAAGGACGTGATTCTGGAGCTGCTGCGCCGCCTCACCGTCAAGGGCGGCGTGGGCAAGGTGATGGAGTACACGGGGCCGGGCGTTGAGACGCTGTCCATCCCCGAACGTGCAACCATTGCCAACATGGGCGCGGAGCTGGGCGCGACGACGTCCGTGTTCCCCTCGGACGAGGTGACGCGCGGCTTCCTGAAGGCGCAGGGCCGCGAGGCGGACTTTATCCCGCTGGCCGCCGACCCGGATGCGACGTATGACGAGGCGGTGGAGATTGATCTGTCGGCGCTGGTGCCTATGGTGGCGCTGCCGCATATGCCTGACAACGTAAAGACCGTGGCCGAGGCCGGGCCCATCCATGTGGATCAGGTATGCATCGGCTCGTGCACCAACTCCAGCTATCTGGACATGATGCGCGTGGCCGCCATCCTGAAGGGCAAGACCGTGAACCCCGACGTATCGCTGGTCATCGCGCCGGGCAGCCGGCAGGTGCTGAGCATGCTCAGCGCCAACGGCGCGCTGCATGACATGATCGAGGCCGGCGCGCGCATCTGCGAAACGGCGTGCGGCTTCTGCATCGGCATGGGACAGAGCCCCTGCACCAATGCCGTGAGCGTGCGCACCAACAACCGCAACTTCTTCGGCCGCAGCGGCACCAAGAGCGCAGGCATCTACCTGGTGAGCTGCGAAACCGCCGCCGCCACCGCCCTGACTGGCGTGCTCACCGACCCGCGCGGCGTGGACGCCGATTTGGACGTGGTCATGCCGGATACCTTTCTCTACAACGACAACCTCATCATCCCCCCTGCCCCGGAAGAGGAAGCGGACGCGGTGGAGGTCGTCCGCGGCCCCAACATCAAGCCCTTCCCCAAGGCCGAGGCCCTGGCGGAGAGCCTCAGCGGCAAGGTGCTGCTCAAGATGGAGGACAACATCACCACCGACCATATCATGCCCTCGGACAGCTCGCTCCTGCCCTTCCGCAGCAACATTCCCAAGCTCAGCGAGCACTGCCTCACGCCCGTGGACCCCACCTTCCCCGAACGTGCAAAGGCGGAGGGCGGCGGTTTCCTGCTGGCCGGTCAGAACTACGGGCAGGGCTCCAGCCGCGAGCATGCGGCGCTGGTGCCGCTGTACCTCAAGGTGCGTGGCGTGCTGGCCAAGAGCTTTGCGCGCATCCACCGCGCCAACCTCATCAACAACGGCATTCTGCCCCTGGAATTTGCGGATGAGGCGGATTATGACCGCTTTGAGCAGGGCGACGAGCTGGCGCTGGAAAATGTGGCGGAGCTGGTGCGCAAGGGTGCAAGCCGAATTCCCGTGACGAACGTGACCAAGGGGTTCACGGCGGAGATGAAGCTGGAGCTGACCGAGCGTCAGCGTGGCATGATCCTCGCGGGCGGACTTATCAACATGATTTCCCAGCAGAACCGGTAAAAAAGGGGGCGCGTCGGGTGAAAACCCGACGCGCCATTTATTTGCGAATCCCCAGCGCCATGTCCCGAAACAGCCCGGCGTGCTCTCCAGCTCGCGGTAGGTGCCCCGCTGCACGATGCAGCCCTTGTCCATGACGATGATCTCGTCGCAGTTTTGCAGGGTGGACAGGCGGTGTGCGATGGAGAGAACCGTGGTGCCGCATTCCTCTTTCATTTTCTCGATCTCGGCCTGGATGCGCTTTTCGGAGGTGTTGTCCAGCGCGGAGGTGGCCTCGTCCAGTATCAGGATGCGGGGTTTTTTGAGGAAGATGCGGGCCAGCGCGATGCGCTGGCGCTGACCGCCGGAGAGGTTGGTTCCACCCTCGGCCAGCACAAACTGATAGCCGCCCTCCAGCTGCTCGATGTCGGCGGCGATGTTGGCCTTGCGCGCTGCCTCCCGGACCTCCTCCGGGGAAACCTCCCGCTTCATGCCGTAGCAGATGTTGTGGTAGACCGTATCCGCGATAAGAAAAGGCGTCTGGGGCACGAGCGCCACGTTTTCAGCCAGAACGGTGCGCGAGAGCGAATCGAGCGGAACGCCGCCCAGCAGCACTTCGCCCTGCGCCTCCTCCAGCTTGTCGATCACCTTGATGAGCGAGGATTTGCCGCAGCCGCTGGGACCGGCGATACCGATGAACTTCCCCGCCGGAATCGCCAGCACGATGTCGTTGAGAATCAGCTGCTCCGGCTTTTCGGGGTAGGCGAAGCGCACGTCCTTCAGCGTTACGCTGTTGTCTTGCGGCGCTTGCCCCGGGATGCCTTCATCCTGACAGGAGAAATCCAGCGGCAGGTCCGACAGCCGGAAGTAGTCGTTTGCCAGCACCACGCATTCGGAAAATTCGTCCAGAATGCGGTGCAGCTCCCGAAGCGGGCCGGTGAGCTGGGTAAAGCACAGGTAAGCCGTGAGCACCGTACCCACCGTAATGGCGCCCCGTGAGGCCAGCAGCACCGACAGAGCGATCGCCAGCACGCTGAAAAACGCTTCATTGACGAATTACAGGCAGTCATAGAAGGCCATGGCCCGGCGATGGCGCATCTCCTTTTTGCGCAGCTGCTCGGAACGCGCCTCGATGCGCGCGCCTTCCGTCTGCGCGCTGTCCAGGGCGCGGATCGCTTCGATGCCGCCCGGCAGCTCCACCATGGCGCCGTCCATGTCCGCCTTGGTATCCATCAGCTCCACGCGGATGCCCTTCTGCGTGCCTGCCGATCTGGCGAAGCACGATGAAGGTACCCACGGGAATCACCAGCACCGCCCGCCACGCCACGGAGACGGGCGGCTGCGTGAAGATCGTGACCACCGCCGCCAGACCGGTGGTCACGGCGGGGGCGAAGTCCATGAACATCAGCTTGATCAGCTTCACCGTGCCCTCCAGGCTGCGATTGAGACGGCCGTGGATGTTGCCGGTCATGTGGGCGCGGAAATAGGACAGCGGCGCCATCAGCAGCGAGAGCGCGGCCCGCTGGCGCGCGGTTTTTTCCGCCTGGGTGGCGGTGTCCTCCACGATGAGCCGTCGCGCCACCTTGATGAGCTCGTTGACGATGTTGACAACCAGAATGGCCACCAGAATCGGCGCGACCGAGGCAAACGAGGCGTTCTGCCCCGCAAGCACATGGTCCGTCAGATACCCGATGGCCAGCGGCGTGAGCTGGCTGAGCACCGCCGAGACGGCCAGAATCAGCAGAATCAGAAAGAAGCCGGACTTCTGTTTCCGGGGCAGCAGGGCGAAGATGCTTTTCCAGATTTTCCGGCGGTTTTCGGGCTTTTGCATAACGCGCACGATCCCTTCTATGTGGCGGCGGGCAATGGTCGCCCGCATCATTTTACCACATATCGGGGATCGTGAAAACGGAAGGGTTCGGAGTTAATCCTTGTCCACGTGCTTTTTCATGTGGTTGAGCGCGTTTTTCTCCAGCCGGCTCACCTGCGCCTGAGAGATGCCGATCTCCCCGGCGATCTCCATCTGCGTGCGCCCCTGAAAGAAGCGCAGCGTCAGGATGTGCTTTTCGCGCTCGCTGAGGCGGCTGAGGGCCTCGCGCACGCCGATCACATCCAGCCAGTTGTTGTCCGGGCGCTTGTTGTCGGTCACCTGATCCATGATGTAGAGGGCGTCGCCGCCGTCGTTGTAGACGGGCTCAAAGAGGCTGACCGGGTCCTGAATCGCCTCCAGCGCAAAGACCACGTCCTCGCGGGGCAGCTTCAGTTCCTCGGCAAGCTCCGTCACGTTGGGCTCGCGGCCCATGCGCTCGGCCAGGCGGTCGCGCGCCTTGAGCGCCTTGTAGGCGATGTCGCGCAGGCTTCGGCTGACGCGGATGGCGTTGTTGTCGCGCAGGTAGCGGCGGATCTCGCCGATAATCATGGGCACGGCATAGGTGGAAAAGCGCACGTTCTGCGTCACGTCGAAGTTGTCCAGCGCCTTGATGAGGCCGATGCAGCCCACCTGGAACAGGTCGTCCACGTTTTCCCCGCGGTTGCTGAAGCGCTGGATCACGCTGAGCACCAGGCGCAGATTGCCCCGGATGAATTCCTCGCGCGCGTTCAAATCGCCGCTGTGCACCAGGGGAAAGAGCTCGCGCATGCGCTCGTTTGAGATCACGGGCAGCGTGGAGGTATCCACGCCGCAGATTTCCACTTTGTTCATCGCCATAACCCACACCTCCGCACATAGGCTTGTAACTGGAGTATGGGCCGGCAGGCGCGGTTTTATGCCGCCTCGACCCGTTGGGGCAAAGGCTCCAAAAAACCGACAAAACAGGATTTGCATCCGCTCGCGTCGAAACAGACAGGGAGCAGCGCCTGCCAAAGACGCGCTGACAGAAGGAGAGAACGGCGAATGAGCGAGGCGGCAAAGCAGCTGGCAAAGATGCTGGAAAAGAGCAAACGGACGGTATTTTTTGGCGGCGCGGGCGTGAGCACGGAGAGCGGCATTCCCGACTTTCGCAGCGCGCACGGCCTCTATGGCGGCGCGAAGGGAAAAAGCTACGAGGACATGCTGCATATCCGGTATTTCCTGACCTCACCGGACGAGTTCTGGGCGTTCTACAAAAACGTGATGCTCTATCCCGATGCCAGGCCCAATGCCGCGCATATCGCGCTGGCCCGGCTGGAGGCTGCCGGAAAGCTGGACTGTGTGCTGACGCAGAATATCGACGGGCTGCATCAGGCGGCGGGTAGCCGGAAGGTGCTGGAGCTGCACGGCTCCGTGCACCGCAACACCTGCATGCGCTGCGGGAGGCAGTTTGACCTTGCGTGGGTGCTGTCGCAGGAGGGCACGCCGCACTGCCCCTGCGGGGGGCTGGTGCGGCCGGATGTGGTGCTCTACGGCGAGCCGCTGGACGATGAGGTGCTGGAAGCCGCCGTGCGCGCCGTGCGGGGCTGTGATTTGCTGATCGTGGGCGGCACGTCGCTGGTGGTGCACCCGGCTGCGGGGCTGGTGGGGTATCTGCGCGCGGGCGTGCCCCTGGTGCTCATCAACCGGGATGAAACGCCCTACGACAGCCTGGCCGCGCTGGTCATCCGCGAGAATATCGCGGAGGTGCTGGACGAGGCGGTGCGGCTCTGTCTGGGACAGGCGTAAAACAATCGTAAAATTTTTGTAAAAATCGGAAAACCAAACCGGCTCCTTGCGCGTCTTATAAATAAAGAGACACGAAAGGAGCCGGTTCATCATGAAGCGCGATTACGAGTACAGACGCAGGAGAACGGGACAGCGGCACCGCTGGTGCATCCGCGCCAGCGTATGGCGCTACATGCTGATGGGCCTGCCCATCGGCGGAAGGTAATCAGCGGTAGAGGGACAGCCAGCTCTCCCGCACGGCCTCCCAGGAGTAGAGGCGGGGGAAGAGCGCGCGCTGCCCGGGCGCAAGGCCGGTGAGCGCTCCGTCCATGGCGCGCGCCACCAGCGCGGGTATGTCGGCAAAGTCGCGGAAGGATTCCAGCTCGATCCCCATGTCCTCCAGCTGGGGATAGCCCAGCCACGCGCCCTTGAGCACACAGGCGCCGGCGTAGAGGTATTCCTGCATGCTGGCCGAGAAGGCGTCGGTGCGGATGGCCAAAATGAACACGTCCGCGGACAGGCGCAGCATGGCGCTGTCCTCCGGGCCCAGGAACTGCGTCAGGACCACCGTCTGGCAGGGCAGGCGGCCCGCCAGCTCACGGGTGCGGGCCACATAGTCGGGATCGTTTTCGCCATAGGTCTGCTGCAAAACCAGCGTCATGCGCCGGAGACGTTCGGCAGGCAGCAGCTGGAGCGCTTCAAGCACCTCCAGCTGCTGCTGGGCGGAGGAGGCACTGTATCCCACGCAGACCACAAAACGGTCCGGCGCGATGCCAAAGCGCGCGCGGCACTGTGCGGGCGTGAAGCGCTCGCGCGCCCGGTCGATATCCGCGTAACCGGTCTGGCCGAAGTAGAGCAGCGTGGTCTTTTGCGCGATTTCCTCGCCATAGACGCGGCGGATCATGGTGCGGTTGAGCTCGCTGTGCACGCTGATGGCGTCGCACAGGCGCAGGTAGGGCTTCATGCGCCGAAGCGCGAGCGGGCTTGCGCGCAGGAGATCGCTGCCCCAGAAGCTGCACGCCCAGTGCGCGTGAAAGCGCCGCGCCACCAGCCGCCCCAGCGCCAGGTCGCGCTGGGACAGGTAGTGGTTGTGCACGATGTCAAACGGCCCCAGACGCTTCAGGTCACGCGCGTCGAGGGCGATGCGCGCCCACATGCGCAGCCTCGGAATGTGGCGGATGACGGGCAGCGTGTGGCGGTCGTGGTAGACCGTCACGCCGTTGGCCCGGTAGAAGTCGGTATACTTGCCGCCGTCGCCCCAGATGGGGAAGAGCACAAGTTCATAGCCGGCGGGCAGGAGCAGGTGCTCCATCAGCCGCCGGGTCCAGAAGCTGTCCGCGTCCGCAATCATGAGGATGCGCTTTTTACCGTCCATGACGCTCCTCCTTCCTGAAATGGCCGCGCAGCGCGGAAAGCACCTGTCCGGCGGTGGTCCAGAGGGTACGAAGCTCCGCATGGAACAGCGCGCAGGCCAGCGCCAGCACCAGCACCAGTGCCGCGTATTTCCATATGCCCGTCAGCAGCAGGTTCAGGCAGGACGCCGCCGTCATCAGCCCGATGGTCAGCGCCAGGTAGCGATAGTTAAGGATTGCGCGGTAGTACCTTTCACCCACGGCGGTGCGCAGAAGCAGCGTGAGAATGGCAGAAAGCGCCGAGGCCATGGCCGCGCCGGAGATGCCCAGCGGCGGGATGAGCACAAAGCACAGAGCGATGTTGGCCAGAGCGGAAAACAGGTAGATCAGCGTGGTCCAGTAGCTCTTTTTGGAAATGGTGATGCCCATGCCCGTGGTTTCGCCCAGGCAGTAGCAGATGGGGGAGAGGAACAAAAACGGAAAGAATACCACCGAACTGCGGTAGCTCTTGCCCAGCAGCAAAAACACCGGCGACTGCAAGAGCGTGATGCCCAGCCCGAAGAGCGTGAGCATGCAGGCCATGAGCCGGTGCACGGTATAGAAGCGCTGACGGTCGTCGCTCTGGTAGTTTTCCAGCACGTAGGGGGCCCAGTAGGTGTTGAAGCCCGTCTGGATGATGTTGATCGTGGAGGCCAGCCCCAGCGCGCTGGAGAAGATGCCCGTCGCCTCGTACCCCAAAAGGTGCTTGAGCGCCAGCGTGCTCACCGACGTGTTCAGCCAGCTCAGCACGCTCAGCGGCACCAGCGGCAGGGCGTATTTGCCCAGTTCGCGCACGGCGTCCCGGTCGGTCAGGCGGGGGAAGGAAAAGTCCAGGCGGCTGCGCTGCAAAATCAGAAAGACCACCGTAAAGACCGCCATCAGCGCCGTCAGGGCCACAATGGCGTAGCGGCCCGTGGGCTTGCTGAAGCCCACCGCCAGGTAGGCGATCTTGGTCAGCAGCGCATGCACCACGCCCTGGATGGTGTAGAGCAGCGCGTTCTGCTCCATCCGGTAGCACAGCGACAGAAAGCGGAAAATCACCAGCGAGCAGCTGTAAAGGCACAGGCACAGGAAGATGGAAAAATCCGGCTGCCCCACGATTTCCCCGCTCAAAGAGCGCCAGAAGCCCAGCAGCACCGCCGAGGACACCACCCCGAAGCCCAGCGCCACCGACAGGCAGAAGGTCAAAAGCGCGCGGGGGGTCATACGGCCGGGGGTTTCGCGGAAGAAGCGGACGAATGCCTGGTCCAGCCCCAGATAGCACACCGAGCAAAAGAGGGAGGTGTAGGTGCCGAACATGCTCACCCGCGCCAGCTCCGCGGGCGCAAAGAGCCGCGTGGAGATGGGCGTGGCGATAAAGCCCAGCGCAAAGGAAATCCATGTGACCATGGAAAATCCCACCATGTTTTTCAAAAACCGCTGCTTGCTGCGTTCCATGCGCCTGCGGGACAATGCCCGCGCTCCCTTCGTGTGTTAGCGCCCCTCGGGCGCAGGCTTTGACGCGCCCGCGCTTTCGCGGGGCACGGTGACGGTAAAGACGGTCTCGGGGCCGGTTTCCAGAGAAATGGTGCCGCCAAATTCGGCCAGCGTGCTGCGCACGATGCTCAGCCCCAGCCCATGGCCCTCGCCCTTGGTGGACACGCCCGGCTCGAACAGCCGGCCCAGCAGATCCTCCGGGATGGGCGCGCCGTTGTTGGAGATCACAAAGGCAAAGCCGCGCAGGTCCTCCGTGACGGCCAGGCGGATGCGTCCTCCGGGCACGTCCTCCACGGCGTCCATGGCATTGTCCATGAGGTTGCCGATGATGCAGCACAGTTCCCACGGCGGCACGGGCAGGCCCTCCAGCGTGCTTCGGATGTCCATCTCCAGCGCGATGCCGCGCTCCTCGCACGCCGCGCTCTTGACCTGCAACAGCGCGTTGAAAGCCGTCATCTTGGTGCGCAGAACCGAGGAAACGGACCGGTGCTCGTCGTATACGCGCTCCAGATAGGCGGTGGCCTCACCGTATTCCTGCATCTCCAGCAGGCTGTAAACCACCTGCAGGTGGTTGAGAAAGTCGTGCCGCTGGGCGCGCAGCTTCAGGTTGAGCGCGTCCATCTGCTCATTAGTCGTCTGCAATTCGCCGATGGTGCGCTCCAGCCGGCGGGTGCGCAGGGCATCCTGAATGTCCACGCCCGCGCCCCAGGCGGCCATCAGCGCGCCCGCGATGACCATGAATTGCAGCGACCAGCTGTTGCGCGCCTCCGGCCCCGCGGTGAGCACATAGAGCACGAAGGCAAACAGCACGCCGATCTGCACGGCGTTGACCACGATGGCAAACATCGTGGTTTTTTGAACGTCGGGCTTGCGTTTCAGCTCATGCTTCATGACCTTCTCCAAATCTGCGTGCATGCCGGTCGCGGAGCTTGGCTTCATGCCCCTGGCCGGTGGGCCGGTAATACACGGTATGCTCATAGCCCGGCGGCATGTAGGCCTGCCTGACAAAATGGCCGGGATAATCGTGGGGGTATTTGTACTGCGGTGTCCGGGCGTGCGGCGTGGCATAGCTCTGGTCGCGCAGGTACGGGGGCACGGGGGCCAGTCCGCCCTTCTGGGCGTCCGCCATGGCGGCGTCGATGGCCATGCACACGCTGTTGCTCTTCTCCGCCAGACAGACGGCGATGATGGCCTGCGCGATGGGGATGCGCGCCTCCGGCATGCCCACAAATTCCAGTGCCGTGACGGCAGCCTGCGCCTGTAGCATGGCCAGAGGGTCGGCCAAACCCACGTCCTCGCTGGCATGCACCACGATGCGCCGCACGATGAGTTTGGGGTCCACGCCCGCGTAGAGCAGGCGGCTGAACCAGAAGAGCGCCGCGTCCGGGTCGCTGCCGCGCATGCTCTTGATGAAGGCGGAGAGCATGTCGTAATACTGTCCCTCATCCATCTTGAGGAGGGGCTTCTGTACGCTTTCCTGGGCCGTCTCCAGCGTCAGGCGCTTGAAGGGGCGGCCGGTCGAGGGGTCGGTTTCCTCGGCGGTGGTCAGCCAGGCCAGCTCCAGCGCGCCCAGGGCGGTGCGCACATCGCCGCCCGACATGCGGGCGATGTAGGCAAGCGCGCCGTCCTCCGCGCGCACATCGCTCCCGCCGTAGCCGCGCTCCGGGTCGCGCAGGGCGTTTTGCAGCACGCGCAGCACATCCTGCGTTTGAAGGGGCTCAAACTGGAACACCCGGCACCGGCTCACGATGGCCGGGGTCATGCTGACCATGGGGTTTTCCGTCGTGGAGCCGATGAAGCGAATGAGGCCGCTTTCGATGGCGGGCAAAATGCTGTCGCTCTGCGCCTTGGACCAGCGGTGGCACTCGTCCAGCAGCAGGTAGGTGGCGCGGCCATAGCGCAGGCGGCGATCCTGCGCCTCCTTGAGCACCTGCCGCACGTCCGCCACGCCGCTGGTCACGGCGTTGAGCTTTTCAAAGGCGCTGCCCGTCATGCGGGCGATGATGGAGGCCAGCGTGGTCTTTCCGCAGCCGGGCGGACCCCAGAAGATGCTGCTTTGCAGCCGGTCGGCCTCAATGGCGCGGCGCAGCAGCCGGCCCGGCCCCAAAAGCCGCTCCTGCCCCACAAATTCGTCAAGCGTGCGTGGCCGCATGCGCTCGGCCAGAGGCGGCAGGGAGGCGCTTTCCTCCAGGCCGCTGAATAGGGTTTGCTGTTCAAAATCGTTCATGCAGTCAAAGGCGGCGGGACTGGCCGCGCCGCACGGGTCGTTGGTGGAGGGAAAGGCAGACAAACACTATCCACTATACACTTTTTCCCGAAAAATTGCAACGCGCGGCCCTACTCCTTCAGCCACGCGGCATAGCGCTCCGGCGGGTAGATGGTGCGGATCATATGCACCATGAAATCAAATTCCTCTTTGGTATAGAAGGAGGCATAGCGCTGGTAGAGCACGCGCAGGGCGCTCAGGCTGTAGACGCGCAGGCTGTAGTCGTTGAGCTTGATGAAGTTGGCGGAAAAGGGGGTCAGCTTGTCGAAAATCACGCCCATCAGGTCATCGGTGATGGCGGCGATCTGTCCCGTGCCCAGCCGGCGGGAGTGGTAGTTGTCGGTGATGACGGTCAGGCTGCCGCTGGTGAGGCGGTTGAGCTTCACCAGGAGCAGGCTTTCCAGCTCGTCGCGCAGGCTTTCCAGCGTCTGACGGTAGGGCGCGTAGGCGCGCATGTGCGCCGCCACATCAGCGGCCAGGGGATTGGCGCTCAAAAAAAGCGTCCCAAGCCACGGCCTGAGCACGCGCTCCACATCCGCCACCCCAACGGGAATCGCCATCGCCCCCTGATACCTCCCGTCTGTGCGGGCTGATGTCAACCCAATTCTGCAACATATTTCTACATTCTCTTCATCAAGTCCTTGTTTTGAAAGCGGAAAATATGACGGAAGGAAATCTTTTCTTTACAAAATGTAATTATATGCATTTAAGAGCGTATGAATATACAATTTCAACTTGTCAAGCGCCATGTTTTGTGGGGGGGATGACGCCCTGCCACCATGGGTAGGAAAGTGGGTTTTCAACATCCGGTGGCCTATGCAAAAGTGCGAGAGAAGGGGAGACTTGTCAAAAGTGTCCGTATCTGCTATGATAATTCACGAAATGTGGAATGGCGCGTGTGGTTTTCCACAAGGGCGTTTTCCACATTCTTTGCATCTTTAGAAGGAACCATGTGGATAACAGACCAAAGCAAACATTGTATAATATACAGGAATGGAAGGTTGAATGCGCCGTGATGAAGGCTGAGGAGCTGTGGGGAAGCGCCTGCAAGATTCTGCAGGAGGAGATGACCCGCATCAGTTACAGCACCTGGATTGAAACGGCTCTCAAGCCCTGCGCGCTGGTGGGGGATACGGTGCTGCTGGAGTGCGTAAGCCCCGTGGTGCAGCAGATGGGCACCAGCCGTTACATGGGCCAGATTCAAAAGGCGGTCAGCACCGCGGCGGGACGTGCCCTGACGGTGGAGGTCTACGGCCACGAGGAGCTCAAGGACCGGCTCAAGGCGCTGGAGGCCCGCTCCTCCGGCGATTCGCTGGCGCTGCTCAACCCCAAGTATACCTTTGATACCTTCGTGGTGGGCTCCAGCAACCGGTTTGCGCACGCGGTGTCCCTGGCGGTAGCGGAGGTGCCCGCCAAGGCGTACAACCCGCTGTTTATCTATGGCGGCGTGGGCCTGGGCAAGACGCACCTGATGCACGCCATCGGCCACTATGCGCACGAGCTATACCCCGATATGCGCATATTATACATCACCAGCGAGGACTTTACCAACCAGCTGGTCAGCGCCATGCAGACCAACCAGAACCAGCAGTTCCGCGAACGCTTCCGCAACGTGGACATCCTCATGGTGGACGATATTCAGTTCATCGCGGGCAAGCACGGCACGGAGGAGGAGTTTTTCCATACGTTCAACCACCTGCGCGAGGCCGGCAAGCAGATCGTGATGACCTCCGATAAGCCGCCCAAGGAGATTCAGAAGCTGGAGGAGCGCCTGTGCAGCCGCTTTGAGGGCGGCCTGGTGGCCGATATCCAGCGGCCGGATTTCGAGACGCGCCTGGCCATCCTGCGCAAAAAGGCGGAGTTTGAGCACCTCAACATCAGCGATGACATCCTGGCGCTGATCGCCGAGAAGATCGACACCAACGTGCGCGAGCTGGAGGGCAGCGTGACCCGCCTGACGGCCTATTCCAGCCTGACCCGCCGGCCCATCGACATGCAGCTGGCGCGCGAGGCGCTGCGCGAATTGTTCAAGCACTCCGAAACGCGCGTGATCACCTGTGACAGCATTCAGGACGCCGTGGCCAACTACTACGGCCTGAGCGTGGAGGACCTCAAAAGCCCCAAGCGCAACCACGAGATCACCGTACCCCGACAGATCGCCATGTACCTGGCGCGCGAGATGATGGGCCTGAGCCTGACCCGCATCGGCGACGCCTTCGGCGGCCGGCACTACACCACGGTGATGTCTTCCATCAGCAAGGTGGAGGATTCCATCAAGCAGTCGCCCAGCCTGGTGAGCCTTCTGGACGATATCCGCCGCATGATCAAAAACCCCACCTGACAAGGGGCGGAAAAGAAAATTTCGTGAAACCGCTTTGCAAACGCATGGATTCATGCTATAATTGAGCCGCTGTCCAGCTTAGGTTATATGGTTCAGGTTCCTTTCCTTCGAGTTTGTTCGAAAGCACGGAAACCACGCCAGGGACTCAAAGCAGATTCGAGACAGAACAAACCAAAAAGTGGAGGGAATCCAACCATGTTCGAAGACAAGACTTTGGTATGCCGTGACTGTGGCAAGGAATTTGTGTTCAGCGCGTCTGAGCAGCAGTTCTTTGCGGACAAGGGCTTCCAGAACGACCCCACCCGTTGCCATGAGTGCCGCGCCGCTCGCCGCAACCGCGAGAATCCCGGCCGCGCCGAGCGCCAGTACTACGAAGTGATCTGCGATGGCTGCGGCTGCACCACCCAGGTGCCCTTCCAGCCCAAGGGCGACCGCCCCGTGTACTGCCGCGAGTGCTTCGAGCGCAACCGCAACAACCAGTACTGAGATTGAAAAAAGCACCTCCGCTTCGGCGGGGGTGCTTTTTTTGTGCAATCAAGAAAGAAACCGGCCCGGCGGCAGAAAAGCCGCCGGGCCGGCTGCGGTATGTCTCGTTACAGCCACAACAGATAGGCCAGCGTGACGAACAGCCCCAGGCAGAACATGATAAGGCCGAAGCTGATGGAGCGGGTGAGGCGCTTGAACTGAAGGCCGGCCTCCTCCATCGCGGCGGCGAACACGCTCTCGTAGCGGGTACAGCTGGGCCGATGCAGATGGAACAGGCGGGTGACAAACTCGCTGGCGCCATCGCAGAAGCGTCCAAAGGCATAGGTGAAGCGGTTGCCCACCGGCACGGGCTGCCGCGCGGACAGCGGCGGCAGGAAGATACGCCGCACGCCCAGAATCAGCCCGTCGCACAGGCCGTCGGCAACGCGGGCCAGCAGTCCGCCCACGGCGCGCAGGGCCACGATTACGCCGTCCATCAGCCGGTCCAGCACGAGCGCCACACCATAGCCCACCGCGATCAGGAGCCTGAGCACCGGACGGTAGATCAGGTCCTCAAGATCCAGCCACTTGGGCCAGCGCTCCGGATAGGAGCGGGAGCCTTTTTTCTCCTTGCTCATGATGAACTGCCAGTTGAGGGCGTAGAGCACCACGCCGATGATGATGGACTTGGCCGCGCCCAGCAGGTTTTCACCGCTGAAATAGGCGATGGGCATGTGCGCGGGCGCCGCGGCGTTAAAGAAGGGACGCGCCAGCTCGCCGATGCCGCTCATCAGCACGCCGGGCAGGAGGCCCAGCACGGGGATGAAGGCCGCGCACAGCCCCAGCGCGATACCGGAGGGAACGGAGAGGTACTTGCGCATGCCGTCATACTCAGCCTGGCGCGTGGGGTTCTTCTGCCAGAACAGGCACAGGTAGAGCTTGAACATGTAGCACAGCGTCATGCCGCCGGAGATGATGAATACCCATTCCGCGATCTGATAGGGCAGCGCGCCCTCACCCAGCGCGGTCAGCTCGTGGATGTATTCCAGGAGGCCCTCATGCAGGAGGGACTTGCTGGCGTAGCCGCTGAAGCCCGGAATGCCCGCGATGCCGAGCATCCCCATCAGGAAGCAGAAGTGCAGCAGCGGTTTTTTGCGACCGAAGCCGCGCACCTCGTTGAGGCTCAGCGCATGCGCGTTCATGGCCACCACGCCCGCGCACAGGAACAGCACCAGCTTGAACAGCGAGTGGTTGACCATGTGCTGGATGGTGCCGTAGGCCGCCAGCCCGTTTTCGCCTGCGCTGAGGCCCTGCAGGCCCACGCCCACCATGATGAAGCCAATCTGGCTGAGGGACGAGCAGGCCAGGGTACGCTTGAGGTTGGTGGAGAAGATGGCCAGCAGCGCGCCCAGGAACATGGTGATCACGCCCAGGCGGAAGATCAGGTCGCCGAAGGCCGCGCAGCCGTGCATCAGGTAGCAGGTGAGCACCAGCATGCCGAAGATGCCGGCCTTGCTGAGCATGCCGGAGAGCAGCGCGCTCGCGGGCGCCGGAGCGACCGGGTAGGCCTTGGGCAGCCAGATATGCAGCGGGAAGGAGCCGGCCTTGGCCCCGAAGCCGAAGAGGATCAGCACCGCGGGCAGCCACAGCGCGTCAAAGCCATAGGCGCTGACGAAGGCGGGCAAAGAAGAGAAGGGGAGCGTCGCCATGCGGGCGGGCAGCAGGAAGATGCCCATGAGCATGACCAGACCGCCGATGACGGCGATGTAGAGGTACGTCTGCGCCGCGCGCATGGCCTCCGGGGTCTCCTCGTGCGCCACCCAGGGGTAGCTGGCCAGGGACATGACCTCGAAGAACAGGAAAGCCGTGTAGAGCGAATCGCTCAGGAACAGCCCTGCCGTCGCACCCAGCGTCATCAGGGTGAAGAAGGCGTAGCGGCCCGTCGCATGGTCATGCCGCAGATAGTCGCGGCTGAACAGCGACGTAACCAGCCACATCACCGAGGCGATCATCGCGTGCAGCGCACGGAAACCGTCCGCCCGCATGCGGATGCCCATGCCCAGGAAGCCCTCCCAGGTCAGCCGCAGCGCGTTTCCGCCGGCGGCCAACGCCGTGAGCCAGATCAGCGCCGCCACCTCGACCGCCGAGCAGGCGATCATCACCGCGATGGCGCGCTGGCCGCCCTTGCGGCCCAGCGCCCACGCCAGCGGCGCGCACAGCATGGGGACGACGGCCAGAATCAACAGTATCAGGGAACCGTTCATACCCACACCTCCTTACACAAGCCCCGCCGCCACCTGGCCCAGATAATCGGCCAGCGGCGCGGAGGCAAACACCAGAATCAGCATGACGATCACCAGCAGAATCAGCGGCAGCTGCATGCGCCAGCCGGGGTCCAGCCGCTTGCCCTCAAGCCCCGAATCCGGGCTGAGCGGCATCGCGTAGGCCGACACCGCAGGAGCGAGCATGTAAATGGAGGTGAGCACCGCCGAGACGATCAGCACCACGACGGCCGCCACGCCCAGCGCGCCGTTGGCGCCCAGCGCGGCTGTGGCCAGCGCCCACTTGCTCTGGAAGCCCACAAAGGGCGGGATGCCCACCAGCTCGATGCCGCAGAACAGGAACACCGCCATGGTGAAGGGCATCACGCGGCTCATGCCGCGCATCTCGCCGACATAGCTCTTGCCGGTGCGGATCATCATCGCGCCCACGCAGCTGAACAGGCAGATCTTCATGATGGCGTGATACACCATGTGAAGCAGTCCGCCCTGCAGCCCTTCGGGGGTGAGCATAAGTGCGCCCAGGAGGACGTAGCTGAGGTTGCTCATGGTGGAGTAGGCCAGCCGGCGCTTCATGTGCCGCTCGCGAACCGCCATGGCGCTGCCGAACACGATGCTGAACATGGCCACGATCAGGCAGACCGTCTGCGCCCAGGTGCCGCGCATCAGATCCGGGCTGAAGCAGTAGTGGCTGAGGCGGATGACCGCAAACGCGCCCGCCTTGACCACCGCCACCGCGTGCAGCAGGGCCGTGACCGGCGTGGGGGCCACGCTCGCCGCGGGCAGCCAGTCATGGAAGGGGAAGATGGCCGCCTTGACGCCAAAGCCCAGGAAGCCCAGTACGAACATGGGAAGGAGCAGATCCATGGGCGCGCTTTTCAGCGCGGGGATGCCGCCGGCCACAAAGTTGGAGTTGCCGCTGAAGTACATCACCGTGGCCAGCGCCAGGAACGCCATGGCTGCGCCGCCCAGCGAGTAGTATACATACTTGCGGCCCGCATAGACGGCCTGCGGCTTCATGCCGTGCATGACCAGGAACAGCGTTGCCAGGGTCAGCAGCTCGTAGAAGATGTAGAGGGTCATCAGGTCCTCGGCAAAGGCGATGCCCAGCGTGACCGCGTAGCTGAGCAGGTAAAAGCCGAAGAAGTGGTTCTCCCCGCCCTCGTGCGCCATGTATTCAAAGGCGTACAGGGTGGATAGCGGCCACAGGAAGGCCACCAGCCCGCCAAAGACGCGCCCCAGGCCGTCGAGCTTGAAGCTGATGGAGAGCAAGTCGGACAGCTTCAGCAGCGTGATGGGATGCGCGCCCGGCGTGAAGATGCACCACGCGACGCAGGCGGAGGTAGCCAGCGTGGCGGTCATGGTCAGCGCGTGGCAGGCCCGCACATCCCGGGGCCGCCAGATGAACAGCGCGACCGCGCCCAGAACGGGCAGCAGAATGGAAATCAACAGCATATCTCGGCCCGCCTCTCTTTTACAGCACAGCCGCCGCAACGGCGCTCACAGCGGTTTCCACCAGCGAAGGCCACAGGCCCAGAATCAGCGTCAGTGCGGCCAGCACCACCAGCGACCAGAGCATGGAGGCCTTCAGCTCGCAGCAGGAGGTCTCCAGCGCCGCCTCGCCGCTCGCGTGGCCGGGGAAGAAGCCGTTGATGCTCACCGGCAGCAGATAGCCCGCCGTGAGCAGCGCAGATACCAGCAGCACCACCGGTCCAAGCCAGCTGAAGGTGGCCACGCCGCTCGCCATGGCGCCCTGCGCCAGCTCCCACTTGCTGAAGAAGCCGCACAGCGGGGGCACGCCCACCAGGCTCACGCCCGCGAGGGTAAAGCACCACAGGGTGGCCGGCATGCGCTTGCCGATGCCGCGCAGGTCGCGCACATCGGTCAGGCCGGTCTTGAGAATGATGCCGCCGGCGCAGAGGAAGAGGAGGTTTTTCATGATGGAGTGGAAGTACACATGCAGCAGCGCGCCCTGAAAGGCCGTCTCGTTCAGCATGAACAGGCCGAAAAGCACGTAGCTGACCTGCGACACGCTGGAATAGGCCAGGCGCTTTTTGAGCACCGTGACCTTGAGGGCCATCATCGAGCCCATGAACACCGTAATCAGCGCCAGCATAATCAGCGCCGTCTGCACCCACGTGCCGCGCAGGAAGTCCGCGCCGGTCACGTAGAAGATCACGCGGATGATGCACAAAACGCCCGCCTTGGTAATCACGCCGCTGAGCACCGCGCTGGCCGGGGCCGGAGCGATGGGGTGGGCCGTGGGCAGCCAGCCGTGCATGGGGAACATACCGGCCTTGGTGCCAAAGCCGATCACCGTGATGAGCAGCACCCACAGAAGCAGCGGGCCCTGCGAGGCCACGGCATCAGGCGAGAGCGTGCCGCCGGGAACGAACAGGGGGGTCACCGCGTTGGCGGTAAAGAAGAAGATGCCCAGCAAACCCATCATCGCGCCCGCGATGGAGTACAGCAGGTATTTCATGCCCGCCGCCACGGCTTCCTTGGTCAGGCTGTGCAGAACCAGCGCCACGGACAGGAGGGTCATCAGCTCAAAGCACAGGTACATCGTCACCAGCGTACCCGCGAAGCACAGCCCCAGAAGCGCGCTCAGGGTGAGCAGGTAGAAGGTGTAGAACCGCCGCTGCGCGCCCTCGTGGGCCATGTAGCCGAAGCTGAACGCGCCGGAGAGCAGCCACATGCCGCTCATCAGGATGCTGAACAGCCGCGACAGGCCGTCGGAGGCCGCCACCACCGGCAGGTTCTGGGAGATGGTAAACAGGGTCAGGCTGCCATCGCCGGTCAGGCACAGGGCCACGGTGAGCAGAAAGCTCGCCACCAGGGAAGCCAGCACAAAGCGGTCACGCGCCTTGTCCGGCCGCAGCGCGGGCACAAACCAGCACAGAAGCGCGCACAGCGCGGGAAACAACGGGGTCAAAATCAACAGGACCGCCTGCATCTTGACATCCTCCTCACTCAAACATCATAAGGCCATTGGTGATGGCCGTCACAATCGGCTGCGCCATCAGGCCCACCAGCAGGTTCAGCGCCACAAAGCCCCACATGGCCCCGCCGGAAAGCGGGCTGCGCTCCGGCGCGGGGGCCTGGAAGCCGTCGCGCGGCGGGCGGTAGAGCGTGATGACGGTTTTCATGAAGTACAGCACGTTGAGCAGCGTGCTCACCGCCAGCGCAATCAGCATCACCCACATGTGCAGGCCGCCCCGGTCGAGCGCGGCATTGCTGAGATACAGCTTGCTGATGAAGCCGCCCAGCACCGGGATGCCCACCAGGCTCATGGCCGCCACGCTGAAGCATACGCCCGCGGCGGGATTGCGAAAGCCGGCGCCCCTGAGGTCGGAGAACCGCTTGCTGTTGCCCGATGCGTCGGCCAGACCGGAGGAGGAGATGAACAGCGCGCTCTTGGCGCAGGCATGCATGAGCATGTGATAGATGGCCGCCACAAAGCCAATATTCGTGCCCAGGCCCAGCCCGGCGTAGATGTAGCCGATCTGCGCCACGGAGCTGAAGGCCACCATGCGCCTGAGGTCATGGCTGAAAATGGCGTTCACGCTGCCCGCGATCATGCCCACGACGCCAAAGACGAACATCAGGTTCATCACATGGCTGCTGGTGACCAGCTCCATGCCGATGACGCGGTAGAAGATCTTAATGAGCAGGAAGATATAGGCCTTGCTGACGATGCTGGAGAGCACCGCGCTGGCCGTGGGCGTGGAATAGCCGTAGGCGTCCGGCAGCCAGGTATGGAAGGGGTACAGGGCGCTTTTGATGCCCAGACCCACGAAGAACAGGCCCATGATGACGGTGATGGGCGTCGTGTATTCGCCCGATGCGGACAGCTCCATCAGCGAATCATGGATGTTTTCCATGAGCAGGTGGCCGGTGAGGTTGTAGGTGATGGTGATGGCGATCAGGGTCAGGCCGGAGCCCAGCAGGCTCATAATCATGTAGCGCATGGCCGAGACCATCGTGCGGCCGTTCTGCCGCGACATGATGAGCGCGCAGGCCGTGAGCGTCATGATTTCGATAAAGACATACGCGGTGAACAGGTCGTTGGTGTAGAGCATGCTCATCATGGCGGCCAGCACCAGGTCCAGCATGACGCACACGATATTGACCTTCTTGCGGTCCACCTGCTCGGTGAGCTTGCGCATGCCGCCCAGTACGCTGAGCAGCATGATGAGGCTGAAGACCACCGCCAGCGTGGGTTCCAGCACGCCCGCGCGCAGCTCGTTGCCCCAGGGAGCGGGGAAGTGGCCCATCCAGTAGACGTAGCTTTCGCCGTAGCCCCACATGAAGAGGGTCAGCCACAGGTTCAGCGCCGCGACCGCCGCGGCAAGCCCCGCCGTCACCCACTTGGCCACGCGGCCCGGCAGCATGGCGCTGAAAATGCCCGACACCATGCACAGCATGATGGAGAAGAAGGGGACATTCTGTACAAATTGCATATCAGTCGTCCTCTCCCTTCATCATAAGCGTGATGCGGTCGATATCCAGCGTGTGGTAGCGGCGGTAGAGGCGCACGGTGAGCGAGAGCATCAGCGCCGTCACGCTCACGCTGACCACGATGCCCGTCAGCACCAGGCCCGCGGGGATGGGGTTGATGTAGTACTGGGCGGAGATGATGCCGTCGGTCAGGATGGGGGCGGTGCGGCCCTCGATATAGCCCACGGACGTCAGCAGCAGATAGATGGCCGTATCCATGATGTTGAAGCCGATGATCTTTTTGATCAGGTTGCGCTGGAGCAGAAGCGTGGTAAAGCCGATGGCGAACAGCAGCACCGCCACGATTTCCTCCAGATGTTCCTGGATGATGGTAAGCATCGCTTACATGCCCCCCTTGCGAAACAGCGTGTAAAACGCGTACATCGTGCACATGACGATCAGGCCCACGCAGATGTTCAGCGGCAGGATGAAGCCGGAGGAGAGGATGGCGCCGGGCGTGCCCAGCGGGATGCCGCTTTCGATGTGGTTGGCGCCGGTGTAGAAGGAATAGCTCTTGAGGGCGGCATAGGTCATCAGGGCCAGAAAGGTGATCCAGCGGAAGGTGCGGTAGGTGAAGAAACGCTCGGTCTTCTGGAAGCCGAAGGCGTTGAGGTAGAGGATCAGGCCCGCACCCATCACCGCGCCGCCGCTGAAGCCGCCGCCGGGGCTGAGATGGCCGTTCAAGACGATGTACATGCCATAGAGCAGGATCACCGGCACCAGAATCTTGGCGGCCAGCTGCAGGATGGCGTCGTTCTTGGGCTCGTGGTGACGGTCGTCCCACTCGGCCTCCAGCATGGCGGGCGTGGGCTTCTCGCCGGGAGCATGGTCGCCCAGCTTGAGCAGCAGCAGCACGCTGCACGCCGCCACGAACAGCACCGTCGATTCGCCGAAGGTATCGAAGGCACGGTAGTCCAGAATCATGCCAGCCACAAAGTTGATGGCGCCGGTCTCCTCGATGCCCTTTTCGATGTAGCGCTGCGAAACTTCATTATTATAGGGATTGTCCGCCTCGCCGAAGGGGGGCAGGGCCACCACGGTGCTCATCAGGAAGAAGATGATGAAGCACAGAACCAGCACCGCCGAGAGGCGGTACAGCCGGTTGATGAACTTGACGCCCTTGTGCAGCGACCATTCGTGAACGCGCGAATAGTAGGACCGCTCCTCCTCCACCAGGGCGGTTCGATGGTCGTCGGCGCGCTTTTCCGCGCTGGCGTAGACTTCGCCGCCCGCTTCCTGCGGCGCGGCCTGGTCCATGCTCTGTTCAATCTCGCCGTCCAGCACGCTCTCGTCGCCGGTTTCCCAGTTGACAAAGCGCTCCCACAGCGAGGGGCGGGAATCATTTCCGGTCATTCGGCTCGTCCTCCTTCTGGGGTTTGATGGCGTGGATCTTCTTGAGCACGATGAAGAACAGGATGCTGGTAACGCCCGCACCCACGGCCGCTTCGGTGATGGCCAGGTCGGGCGATTGCAGAAGCATCCACATGATGCTCATCAGCACGCTGTAGGCCATGTAGATGACCACGCTCACCAGCAGTTTGCGGGTGAGACAGGTGGCGATGGCGCAGATGAGCAGGAACCCGAGGACAACCACGGTAAACAGACTGTTCATAGGTCGATCATCTCCATTTCCTGCTCAGGATGTTCGTTGGTGGTCAGCTCCAGGCGCGCGATCAGATGGCTGCCGGTGGGGCTGGTCAGCCACAGGAACAGCGCCGTCAGCAGATATTTCAGGATGACCCAGCCGTCGTTCTGGGAAATGCACAGGCCGGTGAGCACCAGAAGCATGCCCAGCGAATCCCCCATGGAGGCGGCGTGCATGCGGTTGAGCACATAGCGGAAGCGGTACTGCGATACCACGCCCACCAGCAGCACAAACAGCCCGGCCAGCATCAAAACGGCCGTCAACACGAAACGGAACCAGTCAAGCATCGGAGCGGGCCTCCTTTTCCTTCTTTTCGCGCTCCTCCAGGGCGACGCCCATGTAGACCTTGCACAGCACCACCACCGCCAGGAAACCCAGCAGCGCGTAGATGAGCGCCACGTCCACCAGGTATCCCTCGCCCAGCATGGCGGCCAGGATGCAGATCATGGTCATGGTGAGCGTACAGATCATGTTGATGGAAACGATGCGGTCGGCAATGCGCGGGCCCTGAATGGCGCGAAACAGGCAAAACAGCGTCAGCACGCTCAGACATACCAGAACAGCCATGTAAAACGCATGATAGGCGTCAGCGAGATTCATGCCTCTTCCTCCTTTGTCTTTTGCATTTTTTCAAGCGCCTGGGAAAACGACGTGTCGTCAATGCCTTCCATGAACTGCGTATCCAGGCAGTGGACGGTCAGGCGGTCGCCTTCGCTGTGAACGGTGATGGTGCCGGGCGTCAGCGTAATGGAATCCGCCAGCGCACTCTTGAACCCACCCTTCAGCGGGGTGCGGAAGGTGACCAGGTGGGGCTTGACCTCGAGCTTCGGGGCGAACACGATGCGCGTCAGCGCCAGGTTGCATTTGACGATTTCCGTCAAAAGCAGTCCCACATAGCGCAGCGCGGCAGGGATCAGCCGGGCCGCGGCCCAGTCCTTTTTGGGGCTGTAGCCTAAAAACGCACAGCAGAAGGCGTACAGCACGCCGGAGAGAACCGCGCCGAAAGCGGCGATTTCCCATGTCAGACGGCCGTTAAACGCCACCCATAACAAGAAGAACACAAAGAACATTCGATGGACCTCCTCCCTCTTGCGGATGATGGCCGGCTCCCCTCCTTTAATTAGGTAAGAACACGAAAACCATCAGCTTGACATTGTACGCCGCAACCCTGCAAAAGCCAACGCCGGCCAGGAATGGTTTCGCATTTTTCCGGCAGGTTTAGCGGCTGCTTAGCGATTTTTGACGGTACAGGTAAACCGCGTCATACCAGAAGTTCGGGCTGCTTTCCGTGGCGATCAGCTCATAGCGCTCCACGATCCATTCCGGCTGCTTGCCCCGTGTGATGACATAGTCGCAAACCCCTTCGCGGATATAGCGAAGCTGTTCGTCAAGCATCTCCTCCAGGGGCACGTTGGTCTGGTGAAAGTATTTCACATTGGGCACGAGCCCGGCCGCGGTATAGAAGCCCGCATCCATGAATCCGTAGTTGAGCAGGGTCGCGCCGGGCGTCTGTTCCAGGTAGGCGGCGATGCGGTACTGCATGGTGTCCTCGCGGGGCTGTCCAAAGGACGCGCCATACTCCGGCGCCATGTTGCCGCTCAGCAGCGCGCACAGGCCCACGCAGCCGGCGGTCAGCACGACGGCGCAGCTTCCGAGCGCTCTCCGGGAGAGATGCGCAAGCCGGCCCTCCAGCGCCCGGCCCAGGGGAAGAAAGCCAAGCGGCACCAGGGCGGCCAGCGCCAGCCCGTAATAGGGGTAGCTCTTTCCGCCCACGAATATGCCCAGCGCACCCAGAAACGCAGCCAGCCAGACGGCCAGCGCTTCACGGCGGGGACGTTTCCAGGCGAACCACCCCATGCCGGCGGCTATGGGCAATGCGCAAAACGGGTTGTCCCTCACCCATTCCCAGCCGCACCGCAGCATGGCCTTGGCCCGCGGCACAAGGCCGGACGCCTCCTCGGAAGCGGAATAGAGAAACAGATTGTCGTAGAGATAGGTGCGCAGCCAGTCGTGGATAGCCGCGTTCATGCCGAAGTAGATCACCCAGGGCAGCGTGGACAGCGCAAAGCCCGCGACCAGCCAGCCAAGCGAGCGCCACAGGCCGCGCCCGTCGCGCCGGACCGCCAGATGGACCAGCAGCGCCAGGAACAGCCCGGCATGTACGCCGCAAATGGTGAACTTGATCCAGAACACGCAGCCGGCCAACACACCCTGCCACACCAGCTCCCCCGCCGGCATGCGCCCGCCGCCGCGGCGGAAATGGCGCAGCACGCCGTAAAGCGACCACATCATCAGCGGAAGGCAGAGCTCCTCGGCGCTGTCCCCCTGGGCAAAGCCGGGAGAGGCATAAATCACCAGCGCCAGCACGGGCAGCATCAGCCAGGCGCAGCGGCGCGCGCCGTAGAGGGCCATCAAATGATAGGCACCGGCCAAAAACAGGGCCGCAAGGCAGATCTCCATCAGGTACACGCCGGTAAAATCCCAAAAGGAGATCAGCGCGCACAGCGCGTGCAGGGCATAGAGCAGCGGCCCCTTGTGGTCATACAGGTCGCGGTAGACCACCTGCCCCCGCGTCATGCCCTTGCCGATGGTAAAGTAGATGTTGGCGTCGGACCAGTCGTTGATGGGGTAGCCAAAGGAGGACTTGGAGCAAAAAAACAGCACCGCCGCGGCAATCAGCAGCGCATAGGCCAGGACCTGCGCATCCTGCCTGCGGCGGGAGCAAACGGCGCACATACAGCATCCGCCCCTTTCCCGGCGCATCTCTTTGCACACAGTGTACCATATTTGGAAACGGGAAACAAGCCGCCGGGGCAGGGGAAAAGCCGGGTGCGCCGCTTGCAAAAATGGAACGGACAGGGTAAAATAACAGCGTATCATTCAGAACTGATCGGGCCGATCGGCCCACTTCTTCCCAAAGGAGGGTACGCATGAATCCCTACGTGTTTATGACCGACTCCGATTCCGACCTGCCCTTCCGCTATGTGGACGAACTGGACATGACCATGGTGTACATGCCCTATATCCTGGACGGAAAGGAATACTTTGACGACCTGGGGCGCAGCGGCAAACAGAAGGAATACTTCGACAACATGCGCGCCGGCGCGGCTCCGGTGACGTCCCTGCTGCCCACGGCCGCCTATGTGGAATACTTTGAGCCCTGCTTTAAGGAGGGGCGTGACATTCTGTTCGTGGCGTTTTCCAGCCAGCTGTCCGGCACGATCAACAACGTCTACGCCGCCCGCGATGAGCTGCTGGCCAAGTACCCCGACCGCCGCATGACGGTGGTGGATACCCTGAGCATTTCCGCTCCGCAGACCATTTTGATTCTCAAGGCTTACGAGCTCTACCGCCAGGGCAAGAGCATGGACGAGGTGGCCCAGTGGCTGGAGGACAACAAGCTGCGCGCTCAGGCGTGGTTTACGGTGGATGACCTCAAATACCTGCGCCGCGGCGGCCGCATCGGCGCCATGGCCGCTACCGTGGGAACCATGCTGGACCTCAAGCCCATCATCACCGAGAACCGGGAGGGGAAACTGGTCAGCTCCGACAAGGTGCGCGGCCGCAAAGCGGCGCTGCGCCTGATTGCGGACAAGGCAGCCGAGAACATCGACGATCCCGCGCAGGCGATGACCATCATCCTGCACGCGGACGCGTCGGAAGACGCCGCACGGCTGGAAACCATGCTCCGGGAGCGCGTGCCCGAACTGGGCGAGATTCAGACCTATTACGTGGGCCCGGTCATCGGCGCGCACTGTGGTCCCGGCACGGTAGCCATCTGCTTCTTCGGCAAGGAGCGTCCCTGCTGAAAGAGCGGCACGCTTGAGAGGGCCGGAAGGCCTGAGCCCTCCGGACAAGCTCCGAATCCATCGACATGTGCGGTGGATTCGCAAGCCGTGCGCAGCCGGGTTTTCTTACGCCGTTCTGGCGGAAAAGACCACCGCAGCCGGACTTTTTTCGACAATCAGAAACGCCGCCAGCCTCTTTCTACCAGAGGCTGGCGGCGTTTCTGATTGTGCAGGGAGGATATCGCAGGGCGGTCGGCGCCCTGCGTCCATGGAATTGAATCGATTTGTCTGCCGCCCGGCGGGCTGTGACAAAGCAGCTGCGGGGCGGCTCCTTTGTCATGCGCTGCAACGCCGGTGAAAAGATCCTTTTGGCCGAAGGGGCCAGGCATCGGTGGAAATCAGAGGTGCGGGGACCGAGATTGTTCCATAAGTTGCAAAAAGTGACTCAAAGGACTTTTTCATAGGGACGGCACGTTGATATAGTTAAACCATGTGTGACGCAAATGGGGGGAATCGACAATGGATTATGTGGATATGGGCAAGCGCGTGCGCAAGCAGCGTCAGCTGATCGGCCTGACGCAACAGGAGCTGGCGGAGCGGATCGGTGTGAGCACATCCTTTGTGGGGCATGTGGAGCGCGGCACCCGCAAGGCCAGCCTGGAAACGCTGGTAGCGCTGTCCAATGCGCTGGGAGTCGGCGTGGACTATCTGCTGGCGGGAAGCCTGCACAACGGCCCCGACGAGAAGGACCCCTCCACCACCATGGACCCCAACCGCCGTATGGTCATTCGGGAAATCCTGACCACCCTGCAGGAGCATCTCTCCGACTGGGGCCCGGACAAATAAAGCGGTCAGCCGAGCATGTCGCGCACCACGTCGCGCATGGAGTAGAGGCCGGCAGGCTTGCCCATCAGATAGGCGGCGGCCTTGAGCGCACCCTGGGCAAACAGGGCGCGGCTTTCGGCGCGGTGCGTCAGGATCACCTGTTCGCCGTTTCCGTAGAAGCCTACCTCGTGCTCGCCGGTGACGGTACCGCCGCGCACCGCATGAATACCCACCTCGCCGGCCGTGCGCTTCTGAGTGCGGCCGTAGCGCCCATAGACAGGGTTCGTTTCGGGCCCTTTTTCTTTTTGCACGGATTCGTAGAGCATCAGCGCGGTGCCGCTGGGGCTGTCGGCCTTCATGCGGTGGTGCTTCTCCACGATTTCCACGTCGAAGCCCTCCAGGGTGCGCGCGGCCATGCTGACCAGCTCGCTGAGCACGTTCACCCCCAGGCTCATGTTGGCGCTGCGCAGCACCGGAAGGGTCTGCGCAGCCTCGCGGATGCTGCTCAGCTCCACATCGGTATAGCCCGTGGCGCACAGCACCACGGGCATGCGGCGGGTGAGCGCCGCATGCAAAAGCTCCGGCAGCGCGTCCGGCCGGGAAAAATCAATCAGCACATCGGCGTCCGCGGGAATGCGCTCATATCCCGTGACGATGGGAAACGCGGCCGCCTGGCCCGCGTAGGCCACATCCACGCCGCAGGCCACCTCTACGCCCGCGCCCTCCGCTGCCAGCGCCAGCTCGCGGCCCATGCGTCCCAGCGCTCCGCCGATGATGATTTTCATGCTCCCGTACCTCCTTATGCTTCGGTCAGGCAATCAGGATGCCCATCTGTACCAACGCCTCGCGCAGCTTGCGCCGCGTGTTCTCGCCCGCGCCGATCAGCGGCAGGCGCAGCTCGCCCCCGCACAGGCCGAGCAGTTCCATGGCGTACTTGCAGGGGATGGGGCTGACCTCGCTGAACAGGGCACGCACCAGCGGCAGGCATTCGGTCTGCATGGTGAGCGCTTTCTCCGTCTTGCCGGAGAAATAGGCGCCGGTCATACCGCTTACATAGGCGGGAGCCACATTGGCCAGCACCGAGATGACGCCCTCCGCGCCAAGGGCCAGCAGGGGATAGATCATGTCGTCGTTGCCGGAATACAGGGTGAGACGGCCGCGCATGGCGCTGATCTTCTCCATCACGCGGGGAAGGTCGTAGCTGCTTTCCTTCAGGGCCACGAAGCGGCCGCTTTCCGCGAGCCGGTCGATGGTTTCAGGGGCGATGTCCAGGCCCGTGCGGCCGGGCACGTTGTAGAGCACGATGGGAAGTTCCGTGTGCTCGGCGATGGCCATGAAATGGGCGTAGAGCCCCTCCTGGGTCGTCTTGTTGTAGTAGGGGGTCACCACCAGCTGGGCCACGCAGCCCAGGCTGCGGTAACGCCGCTCGGTGTCGATCACGGTCTGGGTGCAGTTGCTGCCCGTGCCGCAGATGACCGGCACGCGGCCGCGCGCGGCGGCGACCACCTCGCGGATGACCAGCTCGCGCTCGTCGGGGGTCAGCGTGGCGGGCTCGCCGGTGGTGCCGCAGGCGACGATGGCCGCCGTGCCGTTATCCACGTGCATTTCCACCAGGCGGTGAAGGGCCTCCACGTCCACTTTGCCGGCCCGAAGGGGAGTGACCAGCGCCACCGCGCTGCCACGGAACAGGGGTTCATGCTTCATGCTCAAAACCTCCCGTCAATCAGAAAGCCTTGTGGGGAATGTATCCCAGCTTGCACAGGTACTCGGCGCTCAGCACGCCGCCGCCCGCCGCGCCGCGAAGGGTGTTGTGGCTGAGGCAGACGAATTTGTAATCCATCACCGGGTCCTCGCGCAGGCGGCCCAGGCAGATGGCCATGCCGCCCTCGGTGTCCCGGTCCAGCCGGGTCTGGGGACGGTCGGGCTCCTCAAAATAATGCAGGAACTTCCTGGGCGCAGAGGGCAGGTCCAGTCCCAGCGTGGCGGGCCTGCAGCTGTCCCAGCGCGCCAGAATCTCCTCGCGGGTGGGCTTGCGGCCGAACTTGACGCTCACCGCCGCCATGTGCCCGTCGGAAGCGGCCACGCGCAGGCACTGGGCGCTGATGACCGGGGATGTGGCGTCAATGATGGCCCCGTTTTCCACATGGCCGAAAATCTTGAGGGGCTCGCGCTCGCTCTTTTCGTCCTCGCCGCCGATGTAGGGGATGACGTTGTCGATCATCTCGGGCCAGGTTTCAAACGTCTTGCCCGCGCCGCTGATGGCCTGATAGGTGCATACCGTAACCGCCTTGGGCTCAAAGTCCAGAAGCGGCCACAGCGCGGGCACATAGCTCTGGATGGAGCAGTTGGGCTTGACGGCGATGAAACCGGCGCGCGTGCCCAGCCGCCGGCGCTGGGCCTCGATCACGGCGGCGTGCGCCCCGTTGATTTCCGGAATCAGCATGGGCACGTCGGGCGTATGGCGGTTGGCGCTGTTGTTGCTGATGACGGGCACCTCGGCCTTGGCATAGCGTTCCTCGAGGGCGCGAATCTCTTCCTTTTTCATATCCACGGCGCAGAACACAAAATCGACCTGCCGGGCTACGCTTTCCACGTCGGCGGCGTCCAGCACCGTCAGCCGGCCGATGGCCGGGGGAACCGGCGTGCCGGGAAAGGCCCAGCGGCCCGCCACCGCCTCGGCGTAAGGCTTTCCGGCACTGCGGCTGGAAGCCGCCACGCACGTGACCTTGAACCAGGGATGCTCCTTCAAAAGCAGCGTGAACCGCTGCCCAACCATGCCCGTTGCGCCGATGATGCCGACCCGATATTCCTGCATGACGAAACCCCGCTTCCTTGCTCAGTAATCCATAAAAACAGGTTTCCCAAACGGTGCGCGCCTTATCAGCATATGCCGCCGGACGCGCCGGGTGACGCCGGGAAAGATACCTAAGGATACCATGACGGGGGACAGATGTCAATTCCGGGGCGCGCTTTACAAAAGCCGCGGCATATGCTATGATACCTCAAGCCCTTTGCTGCACACGGATGTCACGAAGGCGCCGTTCTTCCTTCCGAAGAAGGATCTGGGCTTTTGGGCGACCATGCAACTGCAAAGGAAGGAACTCAAAAAATGAAGAAAAACCACATGATCCGACTGGTGCTGTCGGCCCTGTTTCTGGCCATCGGCTTTGTGCTGCCCTTTCTGACGGGGCAGATTCCGGAGGTGGGCAACATGCTGCTGCCCCTGCACCTGCCCGCCCTGATTTGCGGGTTTGTGTGCGGGTGGCCGTGGGGGCTGCTGGTGGGTTTTGTGCTGCCCATTGCGCGCAGCCTGCTGTTTGGCATGCCGCCGCTGGTGCCCACGGCGCTGGCCATGGCCTTTGAGATGGCCGGATACGGCGCGGTGGCGGGCCTTTTGTACCAGCGCCTGCGGCCGGGCCGGGGACGCGTGTATGTGGCGCTGATCGGCGCCATGCTGGCGGGGCGCACGGTATGGGGGCTGGCCAGCTGGCTGATCTACGCGCTTTTGACGCAGAGCCGCTTTGCGCTGGCCGCGTTCTGGATGGGCGGCTTTGTCAACGCATGGCCGGGCATGGCGCTGCAGGTGATGCTGGTTCCGCTGATCGTGATGGCGCTGGAACGCGCCCGGCTGATTCCGCTGAAGGAGAAGTAAGGCGACGGGTATGGAAAAGACGCTTTTGAAAAAGCGAATGAGAGAGACTCCGCGAATGGAGCCCGTGGACGCAGTCAAGCTCGTGTATCAGAGCGCGTTTGGCTGCGGCCATCTTTTATCGGAAAACTGCGCGCGCCGGGTTGCTGAGGAGCTGGCGCGCACGCCCGCGCGCGGGGACGTGCCGGTGGGTACGCCCATTGGGAACAGGCTGTGCCGGCTGAACCTGGCGGCGCCCGCGGTGCAAAAGCTGCCGCCGGAGCGGATCGCGGACATGATGCGGGTGACCATGGCGCGGCCCCTGGGCGGCAAGGCGGCAATGAATGCCGGGCTGGAAGCGCTGCGGGAGCTGGCCCGCGCGGGGGAAGCGCCGTTTTCGCCGGAAAGCCTGGAGGCGTTTCTCGGCGGCTGGGACGGACATACGCCCGTGAGCCACAGCGAGGCATACCGGGCGGCCTACGCCCCGGCCTACCGCGTGGTGCGCGAGGACCTGGGGACGCTGGTGCCCGCAGTGGTACGGATTGAGCGGAAGCTGGCCGAGGGCGGCCGCGCGCTGGCGGCGCTGGACGGGCCCTGCGGGTCGGGCAAGAGCATGCTGGCGGATGCGCTGGCCGCGCTGTACCATACGCAGCCCATCCGCATGGATGACTTCTTTTTGCCTCCGGCGATGCGCACGGAGCAGCGGCTCACGCAGCCGGGGGGCAACGTGCATTACGAACGCTTCCGGGAGGAAGTCCTGGCGGGCTTGATGCGCGGCGGCGACGTGGCCTACCGCCGGTATGACTGCCAGAGCGGCGCGTGGCTGGACCGTGTGCACCGCGCCGCGCCGGTGACGGTGATCGAAGGCAGCTACAGCCATCACCCGGCCTTTGCGGAGGCATACGGCGCGCTTGACGCCCTGCGCATCTTCGTCCACACGGCGGAGGAAGAAAGGATGGAACGCCTGCGCGCACGGGAGGGCGAGCGGTTTTTTACCTTTGAAACCCGCTGGATTCCTCTTGAAAAAAGCTACCTGGAGGCGTATGATATCAAAAGTGGGGCGGATATCGCCCTGGAGAGCCAGCCATGGGCCTGACCGGCCCGGCGCAGAGGGGGAACCGCATGCGGCTTTTGGTGATTGACGGGCAGGGCGGCGGCGTGGGCAAGAGCCTGATCGCCGCTGTGAAGCGACTTGCGCCCGAACAGGCGGTGATCGCCGCGGGCACCAACGCGCAGGCCACCGCGGCCATGCTGCGGGCGGGCGCGGACCTGGGCGCCACCGGCGAAAGCGCCATCCGTTACCAATGCCGCCATGCCGACGTGATCGCCGGCGTGACGGGCATTTTGCACGCCAACGCCATGCTGGGCGAGATTTCGCCGGCCATTGCGGCGGCGGTGAGCCTGAGTGAGGCACAAAAGGTGCTGGTGCCCCTGGAACGCTGCGGACTGAGAATCGCGGGCGTGGGCAAGCAGCCGCTGGACAGCCTGATCCGTGAGGCGGCGCGCATGATCTGCGCGCTTTGCGGCTATCCTGTGGACGGCTCCGAACAACAAAAAAGAGGGGAATCAACATGAGCGAATGTACGCACGATTGTTCCACCTGCAGCCAGAGCTGCGGCAATCGCACCGAGCCGGAAAGCCTGCTGGCCAAGCCGCATGAGCTGTCGCATATCAAAAAGGTGATCGGCGTGTGCAGCGGCAAGGGCGGCGTGGGCAAGAGCCTGGTCACCTCCCTGCTGGCGGTGCTGGCGCAGCGCCAGGGCCTCAAGGTAGGCATCCTGGACGCGGACATCACCGGTCCGTCCATTCCCAAGGCGTTTGGCATCAAGGAAAAGGCCATGGGCACCGACACGGGCATTCTGCCGGTCAAGACCAAGACCGGGATCGACGTGATGAGCCTGAACCTGCTTCTGGACAACGACTCCGATCCCGTCGTCTGGCGCGGGCCGGTCATTGCGGGCGCGGTGGGCCAGTTCTGGACCGACGTGATCTGGGGCGACAAGGATGTGCTGTTCATCGATATGCCTCCGGGAACGGGCGACGTGATGCTCACCGTGTTCCAGACCATTCCCGTGGATGGCGTGATTCTGGTTTCCACCCCGCAGGAGCTGGTGGAGATGATCGTGGAAAAGGCGCTCAAGATGGCCGGGATGATGGAGATTCCCGTCATGGCACTGGTGGAGAACATGAGTTATGTCGCATGCCCCGACTGCGGCAAGCATGTGGAGCTGTTCGGCAAGAGCCATGTGGCGGAGATCGCCCAGCGCTACAACATTCCGCTCACGGCCCGGCTGCCCATTGATCCCAAGCTGGCGGCCGGGATTGACAAGGGCATGATCGAGCTGTTTAACGGCGACTGGCTGGACAAGATCGCCGACGCCGTATACGACCTGCCTGCCAGAGCCGGCAAGTAAGGAGGCATCTCATGCGCATCGACAGGGACGAAAAGGGCGCGCGCGCGGAGGCGCTGTTTCGCGAGGGGTACAACTGCGCGCAGAGCGTGGTGCTGGTCTATGCGGAGGAAATGGGGCTGGAGATGAAAACGGCGGCCCGCCTGTCCAGCGGATTTGGCGGCGGCGTGGGCGGCCTGCGCGGCATATGTGGAGCGGTCAGCGGCATGGCCATGGTCTACGGCATGCTGCGCGGCTATGACCGGCCGGAAGAAAAAGCGGGCAAGAAGGCCGAGTATGCCGCTATTCAGCGGATGGCCAACCGCTTCCGCGAAGCGGAGGAGGCGATCGACTGCCGTCCGCTGCTGGAGCGCGCGGGCATTGACCCCTCGAATATGCCCAGCGAGCGGGACCCCGAATATTATGCGAAGCGGCCCTGCCCGCGCCTGGTGCGGGAAGCCGCCGCGATTTTGGCTGACGAGCTCAACGCGCAAGGCTTTGGCGCGCCGTCCCAAACCCCGGCAGGGGCCTGAGGCTCCTGTACCCCGCCTTGATCGGCATGCAAAACGCCCCGGACCGCATTCGCGCGGTTCGGGGCGTTTGTCTGCGCGGAGGCTTACAGCCGCACCACGCCTTTTCGGATGATGATATTGCCATACAGGGCGGTTTCGCCGGTCTGTACCACCGCATAGGCCGCGCGTGCGCGGTCCATGAAGGCGTCATGCTCCATTTTTTCCATCTGTGCGCCGGGCAGGTCGATGTCCGCCGCCTGCTGGAAACGCGCCCAGATGGGGGCGGTGTTGCCGGGGAACATGCCGTCGGGCACCTCCATCACGCACAGGGGAGCGTCCACAAAGTCATCCAGCGGGAACAGGGGCATCAGCGCCGCCATGACCTCGGCGCCGCCGTGGCCGTCCATGCGCACGCAGCGCTTGCCGATGGAGGCGGCGGGAAAGTTGCCGTCGGCCAGCACCAGCTCGTCGCCGTGGCCCATCTCGGCGATGATCTTGAGCAGTTCCGGGGTCAGAATGGGGGAAATCCCTTTGAGCATAGCGTATCCCTCTTTTCCGGTTATGCGTCGGGGCGGACGGCCCCGGCGCGCGTCTTTGGAAAGGGGCTGCCCCATGCGGGGGAAGAAGGGATTCCCGCCGCCGGAGCAGCCCGCCGCGCGAAAAAAACCGCGCCCGAATCAGTGGATCAGATCCTGATAGAACTCGTAGGCTTCCTTGTCGGTGTAGCCCTCGTGCACGATCTTGCGGATGGCCTGCGCCATTTCCGCGCTGTGCTCGCTCTGGAAGATGTTGCGGCCCATGTCCAGACCGCGCGCGCCGCCCTGAATGCTGCGGTAGGCCAGCGTGAGGGCCTCGGCTTCGGGCAGCTTCTTGCCGCCGGCAACCACGATGGGCACCGGGCAGGCCGCCACGATTTCCTCGAAGTTGTCGCAGTAGTAGGTCTTGACCAGCTGCACGCCCATCTCGGCCACGATGCGGGTGGCGAGCTTGAAGAAGCGGTCGGTGCGCTCCATGTCCTTGCCCACAGCCACCACGCCCAGCGTGGGGATGCTGTAGCGGAAGCCGGCGTTGATCACGCGGCTGAGGTTGTCGATGCTGGCGAGCTGCCCGTCCGCGCCGATGAAGGTCTGCACGGCCATGCAGTCGGCGTTCATGCGGATGGAGTCCTCGATATCCACGGCCACGACCTCATGGCTCAGGTCGTCATTGAGCATGCTGGAGCCGGAGGAGACGCGCAGGGCAATGGCCTTGCGGTTTTCCGGGGGGACGCAGGTGCGCAGCGCGCCGCGGGTGCCCATCAGGCAGTCCACATAGGGCATCAGCTTGGGAATGACCAGGTCCAGGCGCTCCAGGCCCGCGGTGGAGCCCATGAAGTAGCCGTGGTCAAAGGCGAACATCACGGTGTTGCCGCTCTTGGGGTCGAAGATGTTGCTCAGGTGCTTTTTCATGCCCCAGTCCAGGTTGTTGGCGCCCTTGACATAAAAGCCGCCCTGGTTGGCGAACGCTTCGTTCACATGATAGTCCTTCGCAATCTTCAATCCGTCTTTATCAGCCATGTTGAAAAACCTCCTTCGATAAGTAGCGGTAAGTCGGTCGCTCTGTGTGGACGCTGCGGGCAGCTGTCCGCCCGCCTGCGCCATGAAAGGGAGGAGAAGCGCCCGAAGGCGCCTCCTCTCCCTTGACTGGCTGGAAAGGGACGATCAGAACGGATAGTCCGCAACGTTCTCAGCGGTGAAGACAACGCGCTCGGGCAGCAGCACAACGCCGTTGTTCTCCGGAGCGGTCTCCTGGCCCTCGACCAGATCGCCGTTGGCAAGGATGGTCACATCGCCGATGCCGGGGATGCTCACCACGTCGCCCACCTTCACGGTGTTGCCGGCGGACACGTAAGCGGCCAGGTAGCAGCCCATGGCGCCCTGGATGCCGCAGTCCCACAGACCCCAGCGGGTGCAGATATTGTTCTCCAGGTAGGTGGTCATGCCGGAGGGCGGGCAGAAGCCGGTAATGGTGATGTCATCAGCGGTCAGGCCCTTGTTCTGGGCGGCGCCGCACTGTCCGGGCAGAGCGGTGGAGTCGTTGCAGATGATCAGGTCGATGTCGGGATAGGCGTCAAGGATGGACTCGCCGACGGTCACGGACTGGGCGGGATCCTGATTGCTGTAGTAGGGCTCGTTCACGGCGACCCAGTTGGGGTAGTTCTCCTTGATGTACTCCTCGCCGGCCACGTACCAGGAGTTCTGGTCGGCCACGCTGGGGTTGGAGAAGTGCCACACATAGGTGACTTCGCCGTCCACGTCCACGCCGCGCTCGGTCAGGGACTCAACGGCCATGTCCACCAGCATGGGTCCAAGCACGTCCGCGGTGCCCTGGGAAACCATCAGCGCGCGGGCGTTGGGGGAAACGTCGGAGTCCCAGGTGCTGACATAGATGCCGGCGTCCTGCGCTTCCATCAGCTTCTCGTCCAGAGCGGTGGCGTCAACGGCGGAGATGCAGATGGCGTCCACGCCCTTGTCGATGGCCTGCTGGATCAGCTCCAGCTGGGTGGTCACGGAAGCGTCAGGAGAGCCGATGTAGTCAACGGTCAGGCCCCACTCGGCGGCGTACTTCTGGGCGCCGTCGTTAGCAGCTTCGAAGAAAGAGTTGCCGGACACCTTCGGAATGAAGGCCACGGTCATGCCGTCCACGGGGCTCTTGCCTTCGGCAGCGGCCACGGAGACCAGCGTGAGCGCCATGCTCAGCACGAGGATCATCGCGAGGATCTTTTTCATGGTTGGGTTCCTCCTGTTTTTTATTATCTCAAGGGGCGTCAAACAACGTCCCATGAAATGCGTCTGTTAGGAAGCGGCGGCAGACTTTCGCAAGGTGCGGACCGCCCTGGCGATCATGCCCCGGCCGGCGATTTCGCGCCCCAGGACGACCAGCACAAGGACGATGCCGATGGGCAGATCCAGGTTCTGCGTGCTCACGTCGAAGCACAGGGGCAGGCCGTAGCGCAGGATGCAGATGATCAGCGAGGCCAGCACGGTGCCCAGGATGCTGCCCTTGCCGCCGGTATTGAGCGTGCCGCCCAGCACGACCGCCGTGATGATGGCCAGCGTGTAGCCGGAGCCGACGTTGTACTTGGCGGAGTTGACATTGGAGGTCAGGATCGTGCCGGCCAGCGCGGCGCTCACGGCGGAGAGCACATAGGTGCTCAGGATCACCAGGCGGGTGTTGATGCCGGAATATTCGGCGGCCTGCTGGTTGACGCCGATGAGGTAGAGGCGCTCGCCGTACTTGGTGCGGTGCAAAAGCCATATGCACAACACGATCAGCACCAGATAGATCACGATCGGCATGGGCACGCCCAGCAGCTCGCCCTTGCCCAGAAAGCGGTAATCCACGAAAGCGCCGTCCTCCGTCTTGGACGGGAAGCCGCTGATGCCCTGATAGGCGGGGGTGGCGGACATGCCGGATACCAGCAGCGCCAGGCCAGAATACAGGAAGCTGCCGCCCAGCGTGACCACCATGGGCTGCACGCCGCAATAGGCGATAAAGAAGCCGGACAATCCGCCGCACACCGCGGCGAGGACGATCGATACGATCATCGCCGCCCAGATGTTCACGCCCAGATCGCTCCACAGATACCCCTGGACGATGCTGGTCAGGCCGATGATGGAGGCGGCCTGGATATCAATGCCGCCGGTGATCATCACCAGCGTGACGAACAGGGCGATGATGCAGACGCTGATGTAGTTGACGATGCTGTTCATGATGGACTGCGGACGCAGGAACTTGGGATTCACCGCGCCAAAGACCACGAACTCCAGAACCAGAAACACCAGCAGGAACATTTCCCAGTGCTTGAAAATCTTTTTGACGGCCTTCATGCCTGATGACACTCTCCTTCCGCAGCGGTTTCCGCCGTTCTGGACAGGAGGCGTTTTCTTCTGGCCATTTCGATGGAACGGCGCTGGGTCAGCGCGTCCACCACGACGATGACGATCAGCATAATGCCGGTGATGGTGTTGTCATAGGTGGACGGCAGGCCGATAAAGACCAGCAGGCGGCTGATGGAGGACATGATGACCGCGCCGATGGCCGCGCCCACCATGTTGCCCAGACCGCCGGACAGCGAGATGCCGCCCAGCACGCAGGCCGCGATCGCGGTCATTTCATAGCCGTTGCCCGCCACGGTCATGACCTGGCCGTACTTGGAGGCGAACACGAAGCCGCCCAGACCGGCAAAGACGCCGCAGAGCACATAGGCCAGGAGCTTTGTGCCCGTGACGGAAATGCCGACCAGGTTCGCGCCGCCCGCGTTGTCGCCGACGGCGATGAAGTACTTGCCCTTCCTGGTCTTGGTCAGCACGATATGGGCCACCGCGACCAGCAGGATCGCAATCGCATAATACAGGGTGATTTCGGCAAAGAGGGTGAGGTTTCCGTAGCTGGCCAGCGAGCCGCCGAAGTTTTCCACCGTGCGGCCGTCGGAGAGGATGTAGATCAAGCCGCGCACGACGCTGTTGGTGCCCAGCGTAAAGATCAGGGAGGGAACGCCGAAATAGGCGACGCCCACGCCGTTGATCAGGCCAATGACGGCGCCGGTGGCAACCACGGCCAGCAGCATGACCGCGATGCTGCCGTCCTGCTTGGCGATCAGGCCGGTCATGGCGGCGGACAGCCCCAGCGTGGAGCCGATGGATACATCGATTTCACCGGTCATGATGACGAAGGCGATGCCGATGGCCAGGAGCGTATACATCGTGGCGGTGTTAAAGCAGCTGATGATGTTGGAATAGCTGAGGAACTCCGGCTCCGCGATGCCTGTGATCAGAAACAGCAGCAAAAGGAAAATCAGGCTGGACATCCACCTGGCTTTCAACAGGCTCTTGACTTTGTTCATTTGGCGACCACCCTTTCATGCCCGATTCCGAACGATGCGCTGGTCAGCGCATCCTGAGAGATTTCATCGTGGCTGAACTCGCCGTTGATCCGGCCCTGGAAGATGGTGATTGCGCGATCCGCCAGCTCCACGACCTCCTCGATGTCGGAGGAGACCATCAGCACAGCCACGCCTTCCTCCTTGAGCTGGCGGATGATGCCGTACACGTCGCTGCGGGCGGCGGCGTCGATGCCGCGGGTGGGTTCGTCGAGGATGACGACCTTGGGACGGGTGGACAGGGCGCGGGAGATGACCACCTTTTGCTGGTTGCCGCCCGACAGGCTGCCGATGAGGTCGTCCAGAGAGACGATCTTGGTGCGGAACTTGTCGGCATACTGCTGTGAGATTTCACGCTGATGGCGGCGGTTCATGTTCACCTTGCCCATTTCGCGCGAGCCCAGCAGCGCCGAGGTGGTGTTGGAGGAGATGGAGCGGATTTTGAACAGGCCGTGATAGTGGCGGTCTTCGGGCACGAAGTTGATGCCTTCCTGCAGGATTTTCCTGGTGGAGAGGCCGGTGATGTCCTTGCCGTCCAGGGTGACGGTGCCGGCAAGCGTCTTGTCGCGGCCGAAGATCGTGCTGATCATCTCGGTGCGGCCGGCGCCGACCACGCCCGCGACGCCGAGAATCTCGCCGGGATAGAGATCAAAGGTGATGTCGCTGAAGCCGTAGCCGGAGAAATTGCGTACCTGCAGGACGGGCCTGGTATTTTCATAATCCACGGGCTGATAGGCACGGTGGCCGGACTGGCTGACCTCGACATCCGTGGGCAGCAGGCCCTGAATGAGCATTTCCTTGGTGAAATTCTGCACCGGACCGCTCAGGGTGATCAGACCGTCGCGCATGATGGCCACGTCGGTCGCGATCTCGAACACCTCCGTCAGGCGGTGGGTGATGTAGATCATGCTGATGCCCTTGCGCTTGAGGTCCTCGACCACCTTGAAGAGGGACTGCACCTCGCTGAAGGTCAGCGCGCTGGTGGGCTCGTCCAGGATCAGGAGCCGCGCCTCGCGCATCATGCCGCGCAGGATCTCCACCAGCTGCTGCTCGGCAATGGACAGGGTGCTGGCCTTGCGCTGCAGGTTGAGCGTAAAGCCCAGCTCTTCCATGTGTTTCTGCAGGCGCTTTTTGAGCTCCGCCTCGTTTTCATGGAAGCCCATCAGCACGTTTTCCAGCACCGTCATGTTGGGAAACAGCATCGGCTCCTGAGGCACCAGATAGATGCCCTGTGCCAGAGAGGCGGAGGGCTTGCCCAGCTTGACGGGCTGGCCGGCCATGAAAATTTCGCCCTCGTCAAGATCATAGATGCCCATGATGATCTTCATCAGGGTGCTCTTGCCGGCGCCGTTGCCACCGATGAGGGCGATGACTTCGCCTTTCTTGACATCCATATTGATGCCCTTGAGCACCACGTTGGAGCCGAAGGCCTTGGTGACCCCCCGGATCGACATCAGGACGCCGGATCGTTCGTTCGCAGCTTCACTCATTCGTGGGACCTCCATACGGAATTACAAATGTTCTTACCGCGTCGTTTTTGTTCTATTGCCATGATACTATGCTTTTCCTCATTTGTCAATGTTTCAACCAAAAAAAACTTTGCCGCCATCCGCCGGGGCCGCAGGGTCTGTCCTTTTTCACCACGGCCTGAAAGCGCGATTTGAAGCGTTTTTCCTGTTTGCGGGCAGGAAAAGGGAAAGGGGAAAAAAGCGCAAGTTTTTTGAAACTGTGATTGACAATCGTCCGGCAGGGTGCTATACTAGGTGCATGGACAACATTTGTTTCCGCGAAAAACATTTGCAAGACACGAAACACGCCTGGGAGGGGCTCCATGGATTACGAAGAGTCGCTGATGATAAAGGCTGCCTGGTACTATTATTTTGAGGAAATGACCCAGCAGCACGTGGCGGAACTGATGGGCATCACCCGGATGCGGGTCATCAAGCTGCTGGAGAAGGCCCGGCAGACGGGCATCATTCAGTTCCGGCTGCGCAAGGACGGCGAAAGCCGCATGCAGCTGGAGCGCAACCTGATGAGCGCGTTTGGCCTGCAGGACGCGTTCGTCATTCCGGCGGCCATCGACCGCAGCGCGGTCAATGCGGGCGTGGCCGAGGCGGCCAGCATGTATATCAGCGAGCGGCTGACGGAAAACAGCCTCATCAACATCGGCTATGGCGATACCCCCAGCCGCATTCTCAACAACCTCGCCACCCTGGCCGAGCAGCCGCTCACCTGCGTATCGCTCACCGGCGGGGTCAGCTACTATCTGCCCGACACCCGCAGCAACGTATTCAATGCCAAGCTGCACCTGATTCCCGCGCCGCTTCTGACCGGCAGCAGGGAGATGGCCGAGGCGCTCCGCCACGAGGCCAGCGTCATGGAGCTCAGTCGCATGACGGCCCTTGCCCAGATGACGGTGGTAGGCGTGGGCGCCATGCACGAGAGCGCCACCATCTTCAAGTCCGGCGTTCTCAACAACAACGACTTCCTGTATCTGAGCATGCAGGGCGCTGTGGGGGATTTGCTCAGCCACTTCTTTGATAAGGAAGGAAAGCTGCTCAACACCCCGATTGAGGAGCGGCTCATCAGCACCCCGCTGGAGACGCTCAAGAGCCTGAAAAACGTGATCGGCGTGGCCGCGGGCGACAGCAAGGTGGAGGCCATTCATGCCGCGCTGAAGGGACAGTATCTGGATGTGCTCATCACCGACGACCGCACGGCGGAAAAGCTGCTGGGCAGCCGCACCGGCGAGGCGTAACCAGCCTGATACAAGCGCAACGATATCGAAACGGAGGGAAATGAACCATGGCAAACCGATACCTGATGGCCGTTGACGCAGGCACGGGGAGCGTGCGCGCGGTGCTGTTCAACGAGGACGGCGCGCAGCTGAGCTGCGTGCAGCGCGAATGGACCCATGCCGAGGACCCTCGCTATCCCGGCAGCATGGACTTCGATTGGGTGCACAACTGGGAACTGGCCAGCGAGTGTATCCGCGGGGCCATTGCGCAGGCGGGTGTGGACGCGGGCGATATCGCCGCTGTGAGCACCACCTGCATGCGCGAGGGCATCGTGCTCTACGATGAGGCCGGAGAGGAAATCTGGGCCTGCGCCAACGTCGACGCCCGCAGCGACGACGAGGTGGGGCAGCTCATCCGCATGAATCCCGAACTGGAAAAGGAAATCTACCGCGAATCCGGCCAGACGTACGCCCTGGGAGCGCTCCCGCGCATCCTGTGGGTCAAAAACAAGCTGCCCGAGCTCTATGCCCGTGTCAAAACCGTCAGCATGTTCAACGACTGGCTGATCTACAAGCTCACCGGCGTGCTCAAGACCGAGCCCAGCAACGGGTGCACCACCGGCATCTTTGATCTGCAGAAGCGCCGGTGGGACGCCTCCATCATGCGAAAGGTAGGCCTGAAGGACGACATCTTCCCGCCCGTGGCCGAATGCGGAGAGGTGGTCAGCCGGGTCAACGCAAAGGGCGCGGCGGATACGGGCCTGAGGGAAGGCACCACCGTGGTGGCCGGCGGCGGCGACGCGCAGCTGGGCTGCATCGGCGTGGGCGTGGTGGACAACGGCCAGGCCGCGGTCTTCGGGGGCAGCTTCTGGCAGTATGAGTTCAATACCGACAGCGGCAGGACCGACGCCGACTGCCGCGTGCGCGTCAACTGCCATGCCGTGCCCGGCCTGTGGCAGTACGAGGCCCTGGCCTTCAAGCCCGGCCTGGTCATGCGCTGGTACCGCGACGCCTTCTGCCAGGAGGAGGTCCGGCGCGCCAGGGAGCTGGACACCGATCCCTATCAGCTCATGAACGAGCAGGCCGCCAAGGTGCCCGCCGGCAGCTATGGCATGATGTGCGCCTTCAGCGACGTGATGAACTACATCGCCTGGCGGCATGCGGCGCCGACGTTCACCAACTTCGACTTCGACCCGGAGAAGTTCAACAAGTACACCTTCTATCGCGCCATCATGGAAAACACCGCCATGGTGACCCGCGGCCACCTCGAACTGGTGCGCGAGGCCACCGGCAACGCGCCCAGCGAGATCGTCTTTGCGGGCGGGGCCAGCAAGGGCGATATCTGGTGCCAGATCCTGGCCGACGTGCTGGGCCTGCCGGTCAAGGTGCCGGTGGTCAAAGAGGCCACGGCCCTGGGCGCGGCCATCCTGGCGGGCTACGGCGTGGGCGTGTTTCCGGATATCAGCGCCACCGCGCGCCGCCTGGTCAAGTGGGACAAAACCTTCACCCCCAACGCGCAGAACCATCAGGTCTATGAGCGGATGTACGGCCCGTGGCGCGAGATGTACAAGGCACAGCTCAAGCTGGCGGACGACCGGGTGACCCGCTTCATGTGGGCGGCGCCGGGTCTGTAAGCCATTCGTATCCCATACATATAAGAGGAGAAGGAGAGAATGCCGCTATGTTTACGATCAATGAAAACGACCGCGAATACCGCTTTGGCGACAGCGGTCCCAAATACCTGATGAAGGGGCCGCGCAGCAACTTCGCCGTGGTGCAGTTCCAGGCGGGCCAGGACTTCAAGGCGCATTACCACAATGTGATGGAGGAGAACTTCTTCATCCTGGAGGGTCAGGTGGACATCGTGGTGGACGGCACGGTGCATCATCTCAAGCAGGGGGACCTGATTCACATCGAGCCCGGCGAAATCCATTATGTGGTCAACCATTCCGACGCGCCCGTGAAGATGATCTCCACGCTCGCGCCCTACACCGACCCCGACAAGGTCGAGGTGGACAACTACACCTATTGAGACAGACGAAAAAGCGGGAGGCGGCCGCCGGTTTGGTCCGGCGGCCGCCTCCCGCTTGTCATATGCTTTCCAGATAGCGCTTGAAATTCAGGCCCGCCACCGCCTCCACCAGCGGCTCGCCGAAGCCGCGGCGGCGCATTCTCTCCAGCAGCGCGGGAAGGTCGCCCGCGTTGCGCAGGCCTTCCGGATGGGTTTCAATGCCGTCAAAGTCGCTCCCCAGCCCCACGTGCGCCTCGCCGCCCAGATCGCACATGTGGGCGATGTGATCGACCACCCGGTCCAGATCGGCCCGGCTGTCATGGCTCAGAAACAGGGGATAGAAGTTGACGCCCACATACCCGCCCGCCTCAAACAGGCAGCGCAGCTGATGGTCGCTCAGGTTGCGCGGGTGATCGCACAGGGCGCGGGCACAGCTGTGCGAGGCCAGGGGCGGGACCTTGCCGTCCAGCAGGTCGTAGAAGCCGCGCTCGTTCAGGTGGGACACATCCACCGCCATGTGGCGGCTGCGCATGCGGCTAACGATGTCCCAGCCCAGCGGGGTCAGGCCCTCGCCGCTGCCGGTGAGCGCGGGATGCGCCACGCCGTTTTCATTGTTCCATACCAATGCGGCCATGCGCACGCCCAGGTCCGCGAAACGGTCCACCTGGGCCGCATCGCCGCCGAAGGCCTCGCCGCCCTCGATGGTCAGCATCGCGTTGGCAACGCCCTCGCGCGCCTGCGAAAGCTCGGTGATCTGACAAAAGCCGCGCTGCTTCAGCCCTTCAAAGGCCTGCAGCTCCCTTTCCACGATAGTGGGGCTCATGCGCATGCCGTTTGTGCACACAAACAGCGCCAGGCACTGCACCCGCACGCCGCCCCCGGCGGTCAGCAGCTCCGCGGTCACATCCAGCGGCCCTCCGGCGGGACGGTCCGGCGCAGAGAGGGCATAGAGCGTATCGGCATGGGTATCGCAAACCAGCATAGGGGACGCTCCTTTCCTGCCGGCACGGGCGTGCCGCGGCTTACTCCATCTCGCCGTAGTGATTGCTGGGCGTAAGGTCGTACACCACGCGGACCACGCCCTTGACCTCGCTGCGGATGCGCTCCGAGGCGCGTTCCAGCACGTCGAAGGCCAGACGGGCCGCCATGGCCCCGCCCTGCGACACCTGCAGCGCACGCAGGCTCACCGCATAGGTGCCCGGCTGGTCCGGGCTGTCCACCAGATTGGTGTAGTATTGCCACAGGCGTTTGGCATAGCCGCCCTCGCGGATCTCCTCGCTGAAACAGGCGTCGGCGGCCCGCAGCACGGCCAGCCGCTCGGGCGTGACCTGGCCGAAGATGCGCAGGGCCAGTCCGCTGGCCGGGAAGGGCTGGCGCAGCGCGATGCTGTCGGGCAGGGACAGCGCCGTGGCCAGGCGGCGCACCTCCTCCTTGAACAGGTCCCGCACGGGTTCGCAGACGCACAGGTTATAGGCGCTCTTGACGCTTTCCATTTCGGCGCTGGTGGAGAAGCCGAACAGCGCGTCGTTGAGGTTCGCGCCCAGCACGATGGCGCGGATGCCGGGATCGTAGCCCAGCTGCTTGATGAGGACCTGCGTCATCAGCTGCGCGGCGATGCGCTCCTTGTCGTCCCGGCTGCGCACGCCGGAGAGCGCCCGCAGGAAGGCCTCACTGGCATCCACGTGCGCCACCACCAGGCCCATGGCGTCCATGAAGGTGGAGATGACGCTCTCGGGCTCCCCCTGGCGGAACAGGCCCGTGTCCACAAATACGCACATCAGCCGGTCGCCTACGGCCAGGCTGGCCAGACGGGCGCAAACGGCGCTGTCCACCCCGCCGGAGACCGCGCACAGCACACGCCCCTCCGGCGCCGCCTCGCGGATGCGCTCGACCGCCAGCTGGATCATGGCGTCCTCGTCCCACGAAGCGGCCGCGCCGCAGATGAAGCTGGCGAAGTTGAACAGAAGCTGCGCGGCATCGGGGTCGTTGCGCTCAATGGGATACTGCACCGCGTACAGCGGCAGGGTCCGGTGGCGGAAGCCGATGGGGCGCTCCGTAGCGGTGGCCAGCGGCAAAAGGGATTCGGGCAGGGTCAGATCCGACAGGGAGCGCAGCACGCGTTCGCCGCCGGAGATGTTGGTAAACAGAGGGTCATGCTCCAGACCCAGCGTCACCGCGCCGCGCGGGCAGGCGGAGGGCGAAGCCTCTCCCCCGTAAAAGCGGCACAGCGCCGGCACCATGCCGCCCAGCGCCAGCACCGGCACGCCCGCCGACAGCAGCGCAGGGTCCACCTGCGCCAGCGCGTTGTCCATGCCGTCATTGGCGCTCAGCACAATCCCCTTGGGCGCATAGGACAGCACCGTCTCCGCACGGCTGTCCAGCGCAAGGGGGAGGCTGTACACCTGGCGGTAACGAAGCGTGCGGGCAATCAGCGCAGACTGCCTGCGGCTTTGGCACAAAACCAGAATGGTATCCATTCAGACGGCCCTCCTCTGGGGCGGCCGGGAACCGGAGCCCGCCGCCGAAAGACAAGATCGGTGCTATAACATTCTCCGCCCGGGGTCCAAAACCCTTCCGGACGCTTCAGGCATCGCCCCCGTTATTGCGGCTTGGGAGAAAAGATTTACAATTGTGCGCCCGGCAAGGGGAGAGGGGCGTGCGCATCCGGCGAAACAGGGGTTGTAGAGTTGCGGGAATATTGGTATAATAAACGATGGTATACAGTCGGCACGTATGCCATTCGCGCCCCGGGCGCGTGATGGCTGCTCATGCAGGCCCCTTGGGAGCCGCCGGTCCCGCCAGGGGACCGAATCCACCCAACCCAACCAAGGATAAGGAGTGCGACATTTTGAGCGACTACTACCGCAACCACAATCAGTCCAGCGACCCTTTCCAGCCGCCGCGCAACGGGGCGGCAGAGGATGCGGCTCCCTGGGACATGCCTATGGACGGCCCGGAGATGGCGCAGGGGATGCCTGCATGGCAGCAGCCCGGCGTGATGGGCAGCGGTTTCCTGGCGGAGGACCCCGCGCCCTTCGGCGCGGAAATGCAGCAGAGCGGCGTGCCGCTGTTCCAGGACGCCATGGATTTTCGCACCCAGGGAGACGACGCGCCCACGCGCGTTGCCAAGCCCCTCGCACAGCAGATGGTGAATAAGCGCACCACCGTGGGCCGTGGCCCCGGCCCCTTCGAACGGCCCGCCGCGCCCGTGGCGCAGCCGGCACAGCCAGCGCCCGCGCCCCAGCCGGCGCCGCCGGCGCCTGCGGGCGGACCGGAGCGGGAGGAAGCGCCCGCCCCGCGCCGCCGCCGCAGCCGTGTGGCCGAGCGCGCGCAGGAAGCGGCCGTCGAGCCGCCGCAGCCGGCCCCGCAGGAGTATGATCCTTTCGAGGCGGGGGACAGCGAGGTGCCCGAAGCGCCGCGGGCGGAACGCCGCGCCGCCGTGCCCGGCGGACGCTATACCGGCGCGCGCACGGCCATGCCGGAGGGCGGCCCCCGCTCCCGGTCCGCCGCGGCGCGCCCCCAGGAGGGAGACCAGCCGCCTAAGGACGGGAATGCGTCCGCGCCGGCCCCCCGCCGTCCCGCCCCGCGCCCCGCGCAGCCGGGCAGGCGGCCTGCGCCCGCTCAGGGCCAGCAGCCTGCGCCGCAGGGCCAGAGGCCCGCGCAGCCGGGCAGACGGCCCGCACCCGCGCAGCGGCCCCCGCAGCAGCGCCCCGCGCCGCAGGGTCAGCGGCCCGCCCAGCAGGCGGCCATGCCTCCGGTCGGACAGCGCATGGCTCAGGCGGAAATGGAAGGCGGCGCCATGCCGCGCCGCCAGGCCGGCCCGCGCCAGCAGCCCGCCCGGCCCGCGGACGAGCCGTTCCGCCGCCCCACCGCGTCGGTGGACAGGCCCCGCTATGATTTTGAAGAAGACGAGGACTACGCGTCCCAGGAGCCGGAGCGCCGCCGCGGCGGCGTGCTGCTGCCCATCGTGATCGCCCTGCTGGTGGTCGGCGCACTGCTGGCCGGCATCTGCCTGCCCGACTGGGAAGGCATGGGCGGCGGCATCGGAAGCGCGATCGCGCCGGTCAAGTCCACGCTGGTGGGCGCCTTTACCAGCGTGAAAAACATGATCGTGCCTGAAGAGGACCCCATCAAGAGCTTCAGCGCCGCCGCGGCGGACAGCGCCGCGCCCACGCAGGTGATCTTCGCCGTGCAGACCGCCAAGTCCGTCATGGGCCTGCGCATCGTGGACGATCTGGGTAACACCGTCTACGACGGCAATTACTCCACCGATAAGGAAGCCAGCGGCGAGGTGATCTCCAACAGCAACGTGCTGCTGTGGAAGCCCTCCTGCACCATTGAGGATGCGTACAGCGGCGGCTTCACGGCCTATGCCCGCAGGCAGGACGGCGTGGAGAGCGAGGGCTTCCCCGTATCCGCTCCGGTGACCATCTCCGCGCCCCGCGTGGTGGCGGAGCCCATGCAGGGCTTCACATGCGACACGTCCATCTCCGGCGTGCCGGCGCGGCTGACCTTTACGCTCACCACCTCCACCGATGTGACTGCCGTGCGCGTGGTGGACAGCTACAACACCCCCGTCGTCAGCATGTACCTGACCGACCCGCAGAGCGAGGACGCCACGGTGACCGAAACCGGCGATCAGCGCATCTGGACGCTGGGCGCGGAAGTAACCACCGCCTATTCCGGCGAGTATGACGCGCAGTATCAGCTGGACGGAGAGCTCAACTTTACCCCCTCCGGCATGAGCGTGGACGTGCAACTGGGCAGCGAGCCCGTTGAGGAGACGAATGAGGACGAGGAGGAAGAGGAGCCGGCAGAGCCTACGCCCAGCCCGACGCCCTCTCCCACGCCCAGCCCCAGCCCCACCCCCAGCCCGACGCCCTCTCCCACGCCGGTGCCCACCACCTCGCCCCTGCCTGATCTGAGCGCGGAGGCGGCGCCCGCGGCCCTGCCTGAGGAGCTGACCCTGAAGGCCACGATCTACAGCGGCACCAAGACCATCGACACCTTTACCCGCGAGCGCACCATCAACATGCTCAACGCCTTCACGACCACCGTGGGCGGCAGCGATTACGCGGGCTGGCGTCAGGCGGGCGTGCTCACCTTCCGCAGCGGTCCGCTGCGCCAGAACGCGGCCTACGGCACGGTGGATGTGCAGTCCGCCAAGCTCAGCGAGGTATGGACCCAGCCCGTCGGTTCCATGAAGACCAACGAAAGCACCGTCTACGGCGTGACGGCTCCGGGTCAGCCCGTGATCGTCAAGTGGCCCACGGAGCTGCGCCAGCGCATGGGCATCAACGAAGAGATGAAGGAAGTCACCGCCCTCAAGGAGGTCATCGTGGCCGGGCAGGACGGGTTTGTCTACTTCTACAACCTGCTCACCGGCGAGGCCACCCGCGATCCCATCGAGCTGGGCGCGCCCAGCCGCGGCGGCCTGTCCGTGGCCACCAACGGCACCCCCATTCTGGGCGTGGGCCAGTTCAACAGCCGCCTGGCCAACAAGACGGTCAAGAACGGCTACCACATCCTCAACCTCGTCACCAACGAGAAGCAGCGTCTCATCGCCGGAGACGGCAAGGACAAAAACAGCAATTACAGCGGTTTCCTTGGCTCGGCCCTCTTTGACAGCAGCACCGGCACCATGATCGTCGGCGGCCAGAACGGCGTGCTCTACACCGCCGAGTTCGGTCCGGTCAAGGATACCTACAACTATCAGGCCAACGAGATCACCCTTTCCGAGACCATCCAGGGCTACAAGACCCAGGTCAAGGGGCAGGACCGCACCGATACCAACATCAACGCCAGCGTGGCCGTATACAATAACTACGTCTACTACGGCGATATCGGCGGCATCCTGCAATGCGTGGACCTCAACACCCTCACCCCCGTCTGGGCCGTGGATACCGGCGACAGCATCGAATCCACGCCCGCGCTGGATGTGGAGGACGGCTCCGTGGTGGCGCTCTACACCGCCAACGCCATCGTCAACGGCGGAAAGAACGGCGTGTGCACCATCCGGCGCATCAACGCCCTCACCGGCGCGGAGGAATGGGCCTACGAGGTCCCGGATCTGGTCTATGCCAGCAAGCGCGACATCGGCGTATACGCCAGCCCCGTCGTGGGTCAGGGCGCCATCCGCGACCTGGTCATCTTCACCGCCACCAACGACGAGGCGGGCGCCAAAGTGATCGCGCTGAGCAAGGCCGACGGCAAGGTGGTCTGGCAGACCGCGCTGGAAAGCGCCACCCTCTCCAGCCCCGTGGCCGTCTATAACGAGGACGGCGACGCCTGGCTGATTCAGGCCGAGAGCAACGGCAAGATCCACCTCATGGACGCCACCGACGGCTCCATCCTCGATACCCTGACCCTCACCTCCGGCGAGGGCGAGGAAAGCACGCTGGCCATTGAGGGATCGCCCGCCGTGTACGGCAACCTGATGATCATCGGCACCACGGGCAAGGACGCCGGCGGCGTATACTGCATCAAGATCGAGTAACACAAGAGGAGCGTATCGGCAATGAAGATTTATTTGGACGCGATGGGCGGCGACAATGCGCCCAAGGCTCCCGCGGAGGGAGCCCGGGAGGCGCTGGAGCGCTACGAGGGGCTGGAAATCGAGCTGGCCGGTCCCATCGAGCAGGTGAAGGCCGCGGTGGACGCCGCCTTTCAGGGCGCGGACCCCGCGCTGCGCACCCGCCTCGTCCTGACCGACTGCCCCGAAGTCATCACCAACTGTGAAGCGCCGGTCATGGCCGTGCGCAGAAAGAAGCAGAGCGCCATCGTCGACGGCATGCTCAAGCTCCGCGACGGCAAGGTGGACGCCTTCGTATCCGCCGGATCGACGGGCGCGGTGCTCTCCGGCGGCATGTTCCGCCTGGGCCGCCTGCGCGGTATCGACCGCCCGGCCCTTGCGCCGCTGCTGCCCAACGGCAAGGGCTACTTCCTGCTCATCGACTGCGGGGCGAATGTGGACTGCCGCCCCGAATACCTGCACCAGTTCGCCATGATGGGCAGCGCCTACATGCAGGGCATGCGCGGCATTCAAAACCCGCGCATCGGCCTGGTCAACAACGGCGCGGAGGCCGAAAAGGGCTGCGCCCTGACCAAGGATGCCTACGCGCTGCTGGCGGCCGATCAGCGCCTCAACTTCGTGGGCAACGTGGAGGCGCGCGAAATCACCCATGACCAGGCCGACGTGATCGTGTGCGACGGCTTCGTGGGCAACGTGATTCTCAAGTTCATGGAGGGCGTGGCCGGAACTTTGATGGGCATCATCAAAAAGGAGCTGCTCAGCGATACCCGCAGCAAGCTGGGCGCGCTCCTGGCCAAGCCCGCCTTTGGCCGCGTGAAAAAGGCCATGGACTACAGCGAAGTGGGCGGCGCGCCGCTTCTGGGCGTGCGCGGCAGCGTGGTCAAGGCGCACGGCTCCTCCAACGGCCACGCGCTGGCCTGCGCCATCGGGCAGGCGGTGCAGATGGTCCGGGGCGGCGTGGTGGAGAAGATCGAAGCGCTGCTGCCCCAAGGCGGAGAGCAGCCCGCTGAATAACGTTCTGCGCGGGAGCGCCGCTCCCGAACCAGATAAGGCGTATCCCGCCATGATTTTGATTGGATGAACAGGAGGAAACAACCATGGTTTTTGAAAAAGTGCGCGACATGATCGCCTCCCAGCTGCAGGTGGACGCGTCCACCATCACCCCGGAAAGCCGCCTGGTGGAGGACCTCAAGGCCGACAGCGCCAACGTGATGGTGATGATTCTGGAGCTGGAAAGCGAGTTCGGCATCGAGGTGGAGGACGAAGTCATCCTGACCCTCAAGACCGTTGGCGACGTTGTGGACTACATCGAAAAGCACCAGTAACGCCCCCCGGCATTCAGGCGCCCCCAGCGGCACACCCGTTGGGGGCGCAGCCATCCCGTAAAAAAAGGAGCATCGTCAATATGCAGCGTTTGCAGCAAGCCCTGGGCTATGCCTTCCGGGACCCGTCCCACCTGCGCCTGGCGCTGACGCATCCCTCCACAAAGCTGCCGGACAACCAGCGCCTGGAATTTCTGGGCGACGCGGTGCTGGAGTTTTGCGTCAGCGACATGCTGTACCAGAAATACCCCGACCTGCACGAGGGCGAACTGACCGCCCGCCGCGCCGCGCTGGTGTGCGAACGCACGCTCAGCGTGATTGCCCGCTCGCTGGACCTGGGCAGATATCTGCTGATGGGCCATGGCGAGGAGCAGACCGGCGGCCGCGAGAAGCCCAGCATTCTGGCCGACGCGATGGAAGCCGTGCTGGCGGCGGTCTATGTGGATGGAGGCTATGAAGCGGCGCGGGGGGTGATCCGCGTGCTGTTTCAGGAAGAGGAACGCCTGACCGCCTGGCGCGGCCAGGATGACAAGAGCGCCCTGCAGGAATACACCCAGGCCAACGGCCTGGACCTGCCCGCCTATGAGATCGTGGCGCAGAGCGGCCCGGATCACGACCGGCGCTTTACCGCGCAGGTCAGCGTGCAGGGACGGGCCGTGGCCACGGGCGAGGGCAACAGCAAGAAGGCCGCCGAGCAGGCCGCCGCCAAGGCGGCGCTCAAAGCCTATCGGGGAGAAGCATGATGCGCCTTACCAGACTGGAGATATACGGATTCAAATCCTTTGCCAAGCGCACGGAGATCGTCTTTCCGCAGAATGTAACGGGCATCGTGGGCCCCAACGGCAGCGGCAAAAGCAACATTGGCGACGCGGTGCGCTGGGTGCTGGGCGAGCAGAGCGCCAAGATGCTGCGCGGCAACAGCATGGCCGACGTCATCTTCAACGGCACCGAAAAGCGAAAGCCCCTCAACTACTGCGAAGTGACCCTGGTCTTTGACAACACCGACCATCAGCTTCAGGCCCCCTTCGACGAGGTGAGCATCACCCGCCGCGTCTACCGCAGCGGCGACAGCGAATACCTCATGAACGGGTCCAACTGCCGCCTGAAGGACATCGTGGACCTGTTCCGTGATACGGGCGTGGGCAAGGAAGGCTATTCCATCATCGGTCAGGGCCGCATCGACGATATCCTCAGCCAGCGCAGCGAGGACCGGCGCGCCATCTTCGAGGAGGCGGCGGGCATCAGCCGCTTCCGCTCGCGCAAGGAGGAGGCCGAGGGCCGCCTCAAGCGCGCGGACGAGAACCTGGTGCGCGTGGTGGACGTGCTGGACGAGCTGGAAAGCCACCTCACCCCGCTCAAAAAGCAGGCCGATACGGCGCGTGAATACCTGACCCTGACCGATACGCTCAAGGAGCTGGACGTGCGTTTGTTTTTGCTGCGCCACGGACGGCTGACCGAGAAGGAGAGCGTGGCGGAGCAGGCGCTTTTGCAGGTGAGCGACGCGGTGAAGGAGGCCGAGCGGACGCTTGCGGAGCTGACGGAAAAGCGCGAGGCGGGCGAGCAGCGGCAGGAGGAATTGCAGCGCGGGCTGAGCCGGGCGCATGAGTCGCTGCTGGCACAAAACGAGGCGCTGCACCAGGCGCGGGAGGCGCTGACCGCCGTAGAGAACCGCCTGAAGAGCGGAGAGGAGGCGCTGGAGCGCCTCTCCGGCGAGGAGGGGAGCCTGCGCGCGCGCCTGAGGCTGATCGAGGCCACCATGACCCAGAGCGACGGGGGGCTCAGCGAGGCCGAAAAGCTGCTCTCGCAGGCGCGCGAGGCGCTGGACGCGCGCAAGGCGGCCCATGCGGCCGCGACCGAAAGCGCGCAGAAGCTGGAGGACGAGCTCAGCGCGCACAAGGCGCAGATCATGGAGCGTCTGAGCCGCATGCAGAACGTGCGCACCTCGCAGGCGCGCCAGAGCGCCATGCAGCAGCAGATGAACACCCGCCGCGCCGAGATCACCGCCCAGCTGGCCGAGGAGGAGCAAAAGGAGCAGGAGCTCTCCGCAGCGCTTGAGCAGGCCGGCGCCAACCTCAAGGGGGAGCAGGACCGGCTCACGGGCCTTAGGGAAGGGCTGGAGACCTTCGAGCAGAGCACAAAGCAGCTGCTGGCCGATATTCTGGCAAAGCAGAAGCAGGCGCAGGAGGATTTGCAGAGCGTGCGCGCCATGGACACGCGCCTCAAGACGCTCAAGGAATTGCAGGACGGCTACGAGGGATACCAGTACGCCGTGCGAAACGCGCTGACCTATGCGCGGCGCAGCGGCCTGAAGGGCGTGCACGACGTGGTGGCGATGCTCTTGCAGGTGCCGCGCGAATACGAAACCGCCATGGACATGGCGCTGGGCGGCGCGATGCAGAACATCGTGACCGAAACCGAGCAGGACGCCAAGGTCCTGATTGACTACCTGCGCAAAAACCGGCTGGGCCGCGCCACGTTTTTGCCGCTGAACACCGTGCGGGGGCGCACCCTCAGCGCGCGTGAGCGCGAGGTGCTCTCTTTGCCCGGCTGCATCGGCGTGGCCAGCGAGCTGTGCGGCTACGACCCGATATACCGCGGCGTGGTGGAAAGCCTGCTGGGGCGCACCGTGGTGGCCAAAGACCTGGACAGCGGCATCGCCATCATGCGCGCGGGCGGACATGCCTTCCGGCTGGTGACGCTGGAGGGCGACGTGATGCACTCCGGCGGCAGCATGACCGGCGGCAGCATCCAGCAGAAGGCGCAAAACCTGCTGGGCCGCGAGCGTGAGATGAAGGAGCTGGCCGCGCAGCTGGAGGAAGTGAGCGCGCGGGCGCAGGCCGCCCAGGAGCAGGTGGCCCAGATGGAAAGCCGCCGCGCGGGCGAAAAGGAACGCCGCGAGCGCGCGCAGTACGAGCTGCACCAGCAGGAGATCGCCGTGGCGCGCGATACCGAGCGCCTCAAGGCGGCCCAGGCGGATTACGACGCGCACACCACGCGCCTGGACACCATGCGCGCGGCCATCGCCCAGCTGGACGAAAGCCTTGCGCAGATCGCGCGGGAGCTTCAGCGCATCGAGGCGCAGGGCGCGCAGGAGGAGGGCGACACCGACGAGATGAACGCCCGCACCGAGACGCTTTCCGCCGCGCTGGACAAGGCCCGGCGCGAGCGCGAGGCCGCGCAGGAGGCGCTGACCGACGCCATGCTCACCCTGCAGAACGCCGAGCATGACGTGGATCGCATCCAACGCGACCGGAAGCGTCTGGCCGGCGACAGCGAAAGCTGCCGCGGAGAGCTGGACGCGATCGCCAAGAAGCGCGAGCGCACCCGACAGGAGATGGACACGGCCCGGCAGGATGAAACCGCGGCGCAGGACGCCATCGCCGCCCGCGAGGGGGATGTGGAGGCCGCGCGCGCGCACGTGGCCGAGATGGAACAGCGCCGCGACGCGCAGCAGCGCGACCTCAGGGACCTGCAGGGCGACATCGACGCGGCGCAGCAGCTGTCCTCGCATGAAACGGAGCGCCTGCACCGTCAGGAGCTGGCACTGGGGCGCATCCGCGCGGATCTGAGCCAGCTCAGCGACCGGCTGTGGAACACCTACGAGCTCAGCTACGCCGGAGCGGAGGAAGCGCTCAGGGAGTATGACGCGCGCAAGGCAGGGGAAAGCGCCCCGGACGGCGAACCCTTATCCGCGCCCTTTGACGAAAACGCCGCCGACGAGGAGGCGCGCCGCATCCGCGACCGCGTGCGCCAGATGGGCTCGGTCAACGTGGGCGCCATCGAGGAATACGCGCAGATGTACGAGCGCTTCACCGATCTGAGCGCGCAGCGCACGGACCTCGAACGCGCCAAGAAGGACCTGAGCGCGCTGATCGCCCAGCTGCTGGAGCAGATGGAGACGGTGTTCGTCCGGCAGTTCTCCACGCTGCAGGAGTATTTCTCCGAAACCTTTACCCGCCTTTTCGGCGGCGGCCGGGGTGAAATCAGCATGAGCGACCCGTCCGATCCGCTGGGGTGCGGCATCGACATCATCGTGCAGCCGCCGGGCAAGAAGCGCCAGCTGCTCAGCCTGTTTTCGGGCGGCGAGCGCGCGCTGACGGCCATCGCTCTGCTCTTTGCCATGCTCAAGCTCAAGCCCACGCCGTTTTGCATCCTCGACGAGATCGAGGCCGCGCTGGACGACGCCAATATCAGCTATTTTGCCGATTACCTGAAGGAATTCAGCAAGGACACGCAGTTCATCGTCGTCACCCACCGCAAGGGCACCATGGAGCGCTGCGACACCCTTTTTGGCGTGGCCATGGAGGAGCGGGGCGTGAGCAGCATGGTCAGCGTAAACCTGACCGATTACGAATAAGCAAGGGAGGCGCTTTGCCATGACTGAAAAAAAGAGCCTGTTTTCCCGCCTGAGGGAGGGGCTGTTCAAAAGCCGCGAGCATATGTCCGTGGCGATGGAGGCCGCCGTTCAGGACGATCGCCCCATCGACGAGGATTTCTACGACGATCTGCTGGACGCGCTGATTCTCAGCGATATGGGCGCGACCTGCGCCACCGAGGCCATCGACCGCCTGCGCGAGCGCGTCAGGGCGGAGCACCTGCGCTACGCGCCGCAGGCCAGGGACGCCCTCAAGGGCATTCTGGTGGAGATGCTGGAGGTGGAAAAGCCCGCCCTGCACTGGCCCATGGTGACGCTCATGGTGGGCGTCAACGGCGTGGGCAAAACCACCACCATCGGCAAGCTCGCCCTGCGCTTTCAGGGACTTGGCCGCACGATCATCCTCTGCGCGGCCGACACCTTCCGCGCCGCCGCCGCCGAGCAGCTGCAGGTGTGGGCCGACCGCGCGCGCTGCCCCATCGTGCGCCACAAGGAGGGCGCGGACCCCGCCGGCGTGGTGTTCGACGGCATTCAGGCCGCCAAGGCCCGCAATGCCGACCTGCTCATCGTCGATACGGCGGGCCGCCTGCACAACAAAAAGAACCTCATGGACGAGATGGAAAAGATGCGCCGCGTCATCGACCGCGAATACCCCGAGGCCACGGTGCGCTGCCTCCTGGTGGTGGACGCCACCACCGGCCAGAACGGCCTGGCGCAGGCGCGCGCCTTCCGCGAGGCCGCGGGCATCAACGGCATCGTGCTGACCAAGCTGGACGGCACGGCCAAGGGCGGCATCGCCTTCTCCATCGTAAGGGAGCTGGGCGTGCCGGTGATGTACGTGGGCGTGGGCGAGGGCATCGAGGATTTGCAGTCCTTCAACGCCCGGGAATTTGTGGACGCCCTGTTTGAATGACCGGGCGCAAGGGAGGGTCGGCGCATGGTTCTGGGATCGTTTTATTTTAAGCAGGAAGCGCGCCGGGCGCTGCGCGGCAACTGGCAGCCCGCGCTGGTGGTCACGTTCTTTTCCGGCATTTTCCTTACGCTTTCCAGCGTTTTGCAGGCCCTGTGGGTGCCGGACCCCGTGCTCTATGCCAGCTACGGCCTGTTCGAGCGGTTCTGGCAGGAGCTGGCCGCCGTGTCCCAGGCCGAATGGGCGGGGCTGATTGTGGTCAATTTCCTTTCGCTGCTGTTGTCCCCGGCGCTGGCGCTGGGCTGCAACCGCTATTTCCTCAAGCTGCTCGACGGCAAGGAAAGCGGCGTGCGGGAGGGCCTGCTGGGCCGCATGCGCATATGGCCCAAGGCGCTGTGGCTGTACGTACAGATGGGCGTGCGCGTGTTCCTGTGGTCGCTTTTGCTGGTGGTACCGGGCATTCTGGCAGCCATCCGCTACAGCATGGCGCCCTATTTCATGGCGCAGGACCCCTCCGTCAGCGCCTCGGAGGCCATCGAACAGAGCAAGCACGCCATGAAGGAGATGAAGATGGCGTACTTTTCGCTCATCATCAGCTTCATCGGCTGGTCGTTGCTGGCCAACGTGGCGCAGATGTTTCTGATGAGCTTTGGCGTGGTGATCGCGCTGGTGGCCGCGCAGTTCATGCAGGTGGCCATTTCAGCGTATATGAACGCCGCGTGCGCCTCCTTTTTCCTGACCGTATCCAGCGAAAACGGCATGAGCAGCGCCCGGCGGCAGATGCGCGACCGGCTTCGGCAAATGGGCATGGATGACAGCGCCATTGACCGCGCGGGCTTTGGCGAAAATCCGCCGCACGGGGACGACACCCCCGGTGACGGGGAGGGAGACGGGTCATGAGGCTGTTTGGAAAGCGAAAAGTCAGCCTGAACGCCGCGCCGCCGCTCCTGCAGACCCCGCGGCTGGTGCTGCGCGGCTTTGACCCCAGCGACGCGGTAGACGTGCTCGCCCGCGCACGGGGCGAGGCGGCGGGCGCGATGGCCTCCGCTCCGCCATGCCAGTCCCATGAGGAGAGCCGGCGCACGGTGGAGGGGTTCATCCGTGGCGGCAGCACCTGGGCCGTCGTGGAGAAGCGCAGCGGCCATGTGATCGGCGCGGTGGCGCTGGCACCCGATTCCGGCCGGGAGGTGGAAGGCGCGCTGGCGCTGGGCTACACGCTGGGCGAGCAATACCGCGATCAGGGCTATGCCGTGGAGGCATGCGCGGCCGTGCTGGCCTATGCCTTTGACGAGCTGGACAGCCCGGTGGTGAGCGCGGGACATGAGCTGACCAACCAGCGCAGCCGCCGCGTGTTCAAGAAGCTGGGCTTTACCTGCGAGGGCACGGCGCGCCGCGCGCGCATGCTGTCGGGCGGCGAGTATGCCGATGAAATCCGCTACAGCCTGCTGCGTGAGGAATACCGGCCGCAGCCCGCGCCCAGATGAGGAAGGGAGAGGCTCCATGCCCCCGCTGAAATCCTACGATTCCGATTTGCCCTACAGCTACGCGCCGGGGGTGTTCCCCGCGCTGGAGCTGATGAAAAACGCACCCCAGCGCGCCCGCCGCCTGCTGCTGAGCGAGCGCGCCCAGGGTGAGGGCGTCGAAAAGCTGCGCCGCCTGTGCCGGGAGCACGGCGTGCGCGAGGAAACCGCCGACAGGGCGCTTTCGCGCATCAGCGGCAAGCAGAACTGTTTCGCCGCCGTGGTGTTTGACAAGTGGCAGAGCGACCTGGAAGCGCAGGCGCCGCATGTGGTGCTGCATCATCCCATGGACGAGGGCAACCTGGGCACCATTCAGCGCACGCTGCTGGGGCTGGGCATTCTGGACCTGGCAGTGATCCGTCCGGCGGCGGACCCGTTTGACCCCCGCGTGGTGAGGGCCACCATGGGCGCGATCTTCTCCCTGCGGGTCAAGCAGTACGACAGCTTTGAGGCCTATCGGGCCGAGCATCCCTCGCACGCGCTGTATCCGTTCATGCTGGACGGGTCGAAGCTGCTGGACGAGGCATGCCGTGACGTTCGCACGCCCTTCGCCCTGGTCTTTGGCAACGAGGGCAGCGGCCTGCCGCCGGAATTTGCCGGCCTGGGCCAGGCGGTGCGCATCCCCCACAGCGACCGCATCGACTCGCTCAACCTGTCGGTGGCGGTCGCTATCGGCGCGTATGCCTTTACCCGGCCCCATGTGGGCCTGAATTGCGACGAGAGAAAGGAGCTTATCTGATGAACGAGGCGTATCGGGAAGCGGCGGCCCAGCTGGAAAAGGACATTCGCTATCTGGCGAAGGCGGCGGGCCTGAAGCCTGGCGCGACCATGGTGCTGGGCTGCTCCACCAGCGAGGTGGCGGGCGGCCACATCGGGAAAAACAGCGTGCCGGAGCTGGGCGACGCCCTGGCGGAAACGATGATCGCCGTGTGCGGCGAGCTGGGCTTGCACCCCGTGTTTCAGTGCTGCGAGCATCTCAACCGCGCCCTGGTGATGGAACAGGCGCTGCTGGACCGCCTTAACCTGACGCAGGTCAACGTGATGCCGGTGCCCAAGGCGGGCGGCAGCACGGGCGCGGCGGCCTACCAGCGCTTTGAGCACCCCGCCGTGGCGCAGTTCATTCAGGCGGACGCGGCCATTGATGTGGGCGATACGCTGGTGGGCATGCATGTACGCCCGGTGGCGGTGCCCGTGCGCATGGAGGGGAGCGACGTGGGCCAGGCCCATGTCACGATGGCGTATTCGCGCCTGCCCTATATCGGCGGCAGCCGGGCGCAGTATCCCAACGGCTGATGCGTCAAAGGACCATAACAAAACCGGGGGGCGGACAGGCATCGCTTGTCCGCCCCCCGGTTTGTGTGCGGCATGCGCCGCGCTCCCCGCGCTATTCAGGCCGGCTGCGCGCGGCGGCGCGGGCCTTCGCGCCGCCGCGCAGGTGGGTGAGAATCGTGGCGGCCGCACCGATAATCAGAAAGAGATAATAGGTCATAAAGCGCCATACCAGGAGCGCCAGGCCTGCCGTGCCCTGGGTGAACAGCCCCCGGTAATAGAGCAGGAAGCCGCCCTCCTGTGCGCCGCTGGCGCCGGGCAGGGGGGTATAGCTGGCGCTGAGAAAGAGCAGGAACGAAATGGTCAGCAGCTGGTACCAGGGGGTGCCCGACTCCCCAAAGGCGCGATACACAAACAGGATGACCGACATCAGCCCCAGCACGCTCAGGGCGGAGAGGCCCAGCTGGATGGCGATCTGCCGGGGGTGACGGCTCAGGCGCAGGACGCTGGCATGGTAGCTGTCCAGCGCGGTATTCACGCGCAGGGCGGCCACTTCGGGGTCCTTGACCAGGCGCATACGGTGTCCCAGCCGGATGAAAAAGGCGGCAATGCGCTGCACCAGCGGCCGGTGAAAGGCCACCAGCAGAATCAGGGGCACGGCGGCGAAGTTGATCAGCCAGCCGATGACCACCACCCAGCGCGCCCCGGCGAGCTGCCGGTCCACAAAGGACGCATTCCACAGCCACAGGGCGGAGGCCATCAGCACGGTCATCAGCTGGTTGGCGATGAACTTCATGGAAATGCCGGAGGTGCCGATGCCGATGGGCACGCCCTTTTTATTCATGTAATAGATCTGCATGGGCTGTCCGCCGCTGGCGCCGGGGGTGATGTTGCTATAGTAGAAGCCCATCAGGGAAATATAGAGCGCAAAGGACAGTTTGACCCCATACCCCTGCTTGCGCAGAAAATAGTGGTAACCCAGCGCGTCAAAGAACAGATAGGCAAACCAGCACCCCGCCGCGCCCAGCAGCCACCAGGGATCCAGCGTGAAGAGGGCCTCCCAGGCGTTTTCCAGGTCGCTGTTGCCAAAGGCGAGGATACACACCAGCGCGATGGTCACGCCGATGAAGAGAAAGTTGATCAGTTTGCGGATGCCGGGCTTCATGCGGGGCTCCTTTCAGCGTGCCGCGCGATCAAGCGCCGGTAACGCTCCAATACTTGTTCCATCAGCAAGGCCCATGGGATGGGAATGGTGTCGCGGGCGCGCGCGCCTGCGTGGGCCGCGCGGGGGAGCGCCTCCATGATTCCCGAAGCGATGCTGGCGGGATCAGCCTCGCACAGAAAGCCGTTGTCCCCATGCGTCACGCCCTCGGCCGAGCAGCTGCCGCGCACCAGCAGGGCGGGCGTACCCATGGCCGCGGCCTCGCGCACCACCATGGGCGCATTGTCATATACCGAGGGAAAGACCAGCAGATCGGCCCGGCGGTAGAGCGAGAGGATCTCCTCCCGGTCGCCCACAAAGCCGGTAAAAAGCACGCGGTCCTGAAGGTTCAGGGAGGCGGCCAGGGCCTTGAGCCGCTCCAGATCCTGCCCCGCGCCCGCCATGACAAGCTGGAAATCCTCCCCCTGATCGCGCAGCAGCGCGCAGGCGCGCAGAATCAGATGCGGGTTTTTCTTGAAATCCATCTGCCCCACGAACAAAAGGGTGCTGACGCCGTCGCGCAGGGACCAGCGCGCCAGTACGCGACGGTACGTCTCGTCGCTGACGGACTGCGGGTCGGTGCCGTTGGGCATGGTAATGATCGGCCCCCGGTAGCCGTACTGGCGCAGAACGTCCGCGGTTTTGTCATTGACGGCCCACACCTCGTCGCAGGTGTTGTAGAACGACACCACGTATTTCAGCGCCCACAGCGACAGGCGGCGGGAATGGGTGACGCGGTAAAAATCCTCGTAATACTTGCTGTGAAAGGTCGCGACCAGCGGAATCCTGCGCCTGCGCGCGATGCGGCGCGCCGCGCGTCCGGCCAGAAAGGGGGTATGGGCATGGACCACGTCAAAGGGCACGCTGCGCGCGGCGCGGCGAAAATCCCGGCCCAGCGCCGGGATGCCCACCCGGTAGGGTTCGCCCGGAATGGGCATGCTGGGATAGAGCAGCGTCTCCAGGCCGGGAACCGACGTGGCGGCGGCATCGCGGGGGGCGATATACAGGCACCGGTGCCCCATGCGGGACAACGTCTGGCAATAGGCCAGCATCACCCGGCCCACGCCGTCCAGCGCCGGGGGATAGGTTTCGCAAAATTGGCCGATGATCACAGGGGCCTCCTAAAATCGCAAGGAATAAGCCGCAAAAAGGGCGGCACGCCAGCATTATAGCAGAAGCGCGGGGCGGGCGCAAGGCGGACGGGTTGCGCCGCAGCCCGCGTAGGGATATACTGGGAAGGTGCACAATGCCGGAGGAGGACAGGATAGCTTATGCCCAACATCCAGGATCATGCCTTGGCGACAGGCGGTTATACACTGGCGCAGCGCCCGTTTGACGCGCTGGACAGCCTGGTGCTGACCCAGCTGGTTTACATGCCCATGGAAGGACTGATGGACCGGGGCCAGCGGCCCACGGTAGCACAGGCCTGGGCCTACATCCGCGAGCATGTGGACTATGAGCGGCTGGACACGTTTCAGAAAAAGCGCTACCGGCTGTTCGAATGCTGCGCGGGCCTGAAGCGGTACCGCGACTTGCCCATGCACGATTATGTGAACATTATCGACGGCGCGATGGAGATGCAGTTTTGCGCCTGCACGTGGGACCTGTCCGCGGGGGAAAGCTACATCGCCTTTCGGGGAACGGACCTGACCATCGCCGGATGGAAGGAGGACCTGAACATGTCCTTCATGACCGTCCCTTCGCAGAAGGAGGCGGTCGCCTATACCGAGCGGATGGCCCGCCGCGGCATGGCCCTGCGGCTGGGCGGACACAGCAAGGGCGGCAACCTGGCGGTATATGCGGGCGCGCGTGTGGCCCCCTCCGTACAGGAGCGCATCCTGCGGGTGTACAGCTTTGACGGGCCGGGCGTGGATGAGGAGACGCTGGGCTGTCAGGGATACGAGCGCATCAGTGCCCGCATCGAAAGCTACATTCCCCAGAGCAGCGTGGTGGGGATGCTCCTGCACTATCATCCCCGGTACACGGTGGTGCGATCCACATCCCTTGGCATTCTGCAGCACGACGCCATGACCTGGCAGGTGGAAAACGGCGACTTCGTGCGTCAGGACGATCTGGACATGAGCGGCAAAATCACCGACGAGGCCATTCATACCTGGCTTCAGGGCATGGACATGGACCAGCGGCGCGAACTGGTGGATACGCTTTACCACGTGGTAGACGCGTCGCAGGCCGAGCTTGTGACCGACCTGGTGGACGACTGGCGGGACAGCGCCGTGAAGGCACTGGAGGCGATTCGGGAACTGGATCCGCAGACCAAGGCCAATGTGCGGCGGATGCTGCGCTCCCTGTTTTCGTCGGGCGCGGGCGGGGCGGTGCGCACGGTGCTCTCGCACCTGGCGGGGCCGGCGAAGCACGGGGACGGCGAGCGGTAGGGATGCGCGGAGGGAATGTTCAGCAGCAAACGGGCGTGCTTTTGCATCCACCCGGCCATGCTGCGAAATGGATTCCCTGACGGGCTGCGGCGGCTTGGCCCCGCGGTTGTCCGAGGGTGTCGGAAAAGCCCGCTTCCGGAGGTTTGAGCGTCCGGCGGCCATCGCCGCCGGACCTCCTGCATGTTTGCGCCGGGCGGGAGGGTCCGGCCTGCGCATCGGGCGAAATCCCTTGCTTTTCCGCAATTTTTTGGAAGAAAAACATTGACTTTTTTGTTGACACCGTGCTATTATGGTATGGTTGTCCGCAGTATGCGTTTTTCGCATGCCCTTTTTGCGCGAGAAAGGCGCGAAAATCAGGCGGCGCAAGGCGCACAGCCGCGGACCGGACTTACGCGGCTTTGAACGCAGAAGGAGGCGTGGCTCAAATGGAAGAAGCGCTGCTCAAGCAGGCCGGCAGGCGCGTGGTGGGCACCAAGCAGGTGCTGCGCGCGGTCGAGGAGGACCGGGCCGCGCGCGTCTTTCTGGGCAAGGACGCAGACGGCTTCATCTACCACAGGCTCAATGCCCTGTGCGAGGAGAAGCATGTGCCGGTCACCGTGGTGGACAGCATGCAGGAGCTGGGAAAGCTCTGCCAGGTGGACGTGAAGGCGGCGTCCGCCGCCGTGCTCAAGTAAGGCGCGGCATTCCCCATTCAACTATAAAGACGCCAGGGTTGCGGCGGTTTTTATAGCACATCAATTCGGAGGTGTTTCCATGCCCACGATCAATCAGTTGATCCGCAAGGGACGGAAAAAGGTCGAAAACAGGTCTACGGCTCCTATCCTGCAGGGCTGCCCGCAGAAGCGCGGCGTGTGCCTCAGCGTTAAGACCACGACCCCCAAAAAGCCCAATTCCGCCCTGCGTAAGATCGCCCGTATCCGTCTGACCAATCAGATCGAAGGTACGTGCTACATTCCGGGTATTGGCCACAACCTGCAGGAGCACAGCGTGGTGCTCATCCGCGGCGGCCGTGTACGCGACCTGCCCGGCGTGCGTTACCACATCATCCGCGGCGCTCTGGATACGGCCGGCGTGGCCAAGCGGATGCAGGCGCGTTCCCTGTACGGCGCCAAGCGGCCCAAGAAGTAAGACGTTTTCCTGCGCTGCGTTTGCAGCCCCTTTCGGAGTGGGCGCAGGCGTTCGCTCCCCCGCCCGTGAGAATCGAAGCGAGGCGGAGGACGGGCACACCGCGTGACTTTCCCGTAGGTCGGGAGCGGTCGATGCTGAAGGCCGTCAGAAACCTGTATGCAGGCGCGCTTTGAAAACGCATTCCCGGGACCCCAAATCTTACGCTGTGCCACAGGCACATTGCGGCGATGCAATCGCCACAACGAAGGAGGAAATCAAATGCCCCGTCGTGGATTTATTCCCAAGCGCGAGGTGCTGCCCGATCCCGTTTACGGGACCACCGTGGTCACCAAGCTCATCAACCAGATCATGCTGGATGGCAAGCGCGGCACCGCGCAGCGCATCTGCTATTCCGCGTTTGACACCATCAAGGAAAAGACCGGCAAGGACGCCACTGAGGTGTTTACCGCTGCCCTTGGCAACGTGTCGCCCCAGCTGGAGGTCAAGGCCCGCCGTGTGGGCGGCGCCACCTATCAGGTGCCTATCGAGATCCGTCCGGAGCGCCGCCAGACGCTGGCCCTGCGCTGGCTGGTGGAATTCAGCCGCAAGCGCGGTGAGAAGACCATGGCCGAGCGCCTTGCCGCCGAAGTGATGGACGCCGCCAACAACACCGGCGCCGCCGTCAAGCGCAAGGAAGAAATGCACCGCATGGCCGAGGCCAACAAGGCCTTCGCGCACTACCGCTGGTAATGCGCAGGGGCGCGGGCGGGGCGCCCGCGCCTGGAAGAAGAATGAGAGAAAGCCGAATTTGAAAGGAGACCCTCTGATATGCCTAGAAGTCACCCGTTGGAAAAGGTGCGCAATATCGGCATCATGGCCCACATCGACGCCGGTAAGACCACCACGACCGAGCGCATCCTGTTCTATACCGGGCGCGTTCACCGTCTGGGTGAGACACACGAGGGCGCGGCCACCATGGACTGGATGGCGCAGGAGCAGGAGCGTGGTATCACCATCACCTCCGCTGCGACCACCTGCTATTGGAAAGGCCACCGCATCAACATCATCGACACCCCCGGCCACGTGGACTTCACCGTGGAGGTGGAGCGCAGCCTGCGCGTGCTGGACGGCGCCGTGAGCGTGTTCTGCGCCAAGGGCGGCGTGGAGCCGCAGAGCGAAACCGTATGGCGCCAGGCCAACAAGTATCATGTGCCCCGCATGGCCTATGTCAACAAGATGGATATCATGGGCGCGGATTTCTTCCGCGTGGTGGACATGATGAAGGACCGGCTGGGAGCCAACGCCGTGCCCATCCAGCTTCCCATCGGCAAAGAGGGAGATTTCAAGGGCATCATCGACCTGGTGCGCATGCGTGCGGAAGTCTATTATGACGATGAAGGCAAGGATGTGCGCGATGAGGATATTCCCGCCGAGCTGCTTGAGCAGGCCGAGGAGTATCATCAGAAGCTCATCGAAAGCGTGGCCGAGAGCGACGAAGCCCTGATGGAGAAGTTCTTCGAGGGTGAGGAGCTCACCGTGGAGGAAATCAACGCGGCCATTCGCAAGGCCACCATCAACTGCACGATGAACCCCGTGCTCTGCGGTACGTCCTATCGCAACAAGGGCGTGCAGCCCCTGCTGGACGCCGTGGTGGAGTACATGCCCTCCCCGCTGGACATCCCCGCCATCAAGGGTGTGGACCCCGATGATCCCGAAAAGGAACTGGTACGCCATCCCTCCGATGACGAGCCCTTCTCCGCACTGGCCTTCAAGATCATGACCGACCCGTTCGTGGGCAAGCTGGCCTTCTGCCGCGTGTATTCCGGCGTGCTGGAAAGCGGCAGCTACGCCTATAACTCCAGCAAGCGCAAGCGCGAGCGCGTGGGCCGTCTGGTGATGATGCACGCCAACCACCGCGAGGAGGTTGAAACGGTTTACACCGGCGATATCTGCGGCATCGTGGGCCTCAAGGACACCACCACCGCCGATACCCTGTGCGACGAGAAGAACCCGATCATCCTGGAGTCCATGGAGTTCCCGGACCCGGTGATTCAGGTGGCCATCGAGCCCAAGACCAAGGCCGGTCAGGACAAGATGACCATGGCGCTGGTCAAGCTGGCCGAGGAGGACCCCACCTTCAAGACCTACACCGATCAGCAGACGGGCCAGACCATCATCGCCGGCATGGGCGAATTGCATCTGGAGATCATCGTGGACCGCCTGATGCGCGAGTTCAAGGTGGAGGCCACCGTGGGCAAGCCCCAGGTTGCCTACCGCGAGACCATCCGCAAGGCCGCCAAGGCCGAGGGACGCTACGTGCGTCAGACCGGCGGCCATGGCCAGTTCGGTCACTGCTGGATCGAGATCGAACCCGTCAAGCCCGGCGAAGGCTACTCGTTTGAGAACAAGATCGTCGGCGGCGTGATTCCCAAGGAATTCATCGCCCCCATCGACGCCGGTATCCGCGAAGCTGCTCAAAGCGGCATTCTCGGCGGCTTCGAGGTGGTGGACTTCAAGGCCACCGTGTACGACGGCAGCTATCACGATGTCGACTCCTCGGAGATGGCCTTCAAGATCGCCGGTTCCATGGCATTCAAGGAAGCGCTTGCGAAAGCGGACCCCTGCCTGCTGGAGCCGATGATGAAGGTGGAAGTCATCATCCCCGAACAGTACATGGGCGACGTCATCGGCGATATCTCCAGCCGCCGCGGCCGCATCGAGGGCATGGATGCCCGCATGGGCGAGCAGACCGTGCACGCCTATGTGCCGCTGAGCGAAATGTTCGGTTATGCGACCGACCTGCGCAGCCGCACCCAGGGCCGTGGACTGTTCACCATGCAGTTCGACCACTATGAGGAAGTGCCCAAGTCGATTGCCGAAAAGGTAACCGGCTCGCGCAAGAGCGAATGACCTGAACCAAAGCACACTGGTGCCTGAAAGCATATTCCCAATAACCGTTCCCGGATATTGTAAGGAGGAAACAACTCATGGCTAAGGCGAAATTTGAACGCACCAAGCCGCATGTAAACATCGGCACGATCGGTCACGTAGACCACGGCAAGACGACGCTGACGGCGGCGATCACGATGACGCTGGCGCAGCTGGGCGAAGCTCAGGCGATGAAGTACGAGGACATCGACAAGGCGCCTGAAGAGAAAGCGCGCGGAATCACAATCAACACGGCGCACGTGGAGTATGAGACCGAGAAGCGCCACTACGCGCACGTGGACTGCCCGGGCCACGCGGACTACGTCAAGAACATGATCACCGGCGCTGCGCAGATGGACGGCGCGATCCTGGTGGTATCCGCTCCCGACGGCCCGATGCCGCAGACCCGTGAGCACATTCTGCTGGCCCGCCAGGTAGGCGTGCCCTACATCGTGGTGTTCCTGAACAAGACGGACATGATGGACGATCCGGAGCTGCTGGAGCTGGTGGAGATGGAGGTCCGCGAGCTGCTGAGCCAGTACGACTTCCCGGGCGACGAGATTCCGATCATCAAGGGCAGCGCGCTGCAGGCTCTGGAGTACGTGCAGAACGGCGGCACCGACGTGCGCAACGCCAAGGAGACGCAGTGCATCTTCGAGCTGATGGACGCGGTGGACAACTACATTCCTGCTCCGCAGCGTGCGACGGACCAGCCGTTCCTGATGCCTGTTGAGGACGTGTTCTCCATCACCGGCCGCGGCACCGTTGCGACGGGCCGTGTGGAGCGCGGCGTGGTGAAGCTGAGCGACACGGTGGAGATCGTGGGTCTGATGGACAAGCCGCGTCAGGTGGTTGTGACGGGCGTTGAGATGTTCCGTAAGCTCCTGGATCTGGCGGAAGCGGGCGACAACATCGGCCTGCTGCTTCGCGGCGTGCAGCGCAACGAGATCGAGCGCGGCCAGGTGCTGGCCAAGCCCGGCACGATTCATCCGCACACCCACTTCATCGGCCAGGTGTACGTGCTGACCAAGGAAGAGGGCGGCCGTCACACCCCGTTCTTCAACGGCTACCGTCCGCAGTTCTACTTCCGCACGACGGACGTGACGGGCAACATCAAGCTGCCCGAGGGCGTTGAGATGGTGATGCCCGGCGACAACATCGACATGGAAATCACTCTGATTACCCCCATCGCCATCGAGCAGGGCCTGCGCTTCGCTATCCGCGAGGGCGGCCGCACGGTTGGCTCCGGCGTCGTGTCCAAGGTGATCGAGTAATCCACAGCCGCTTTGCGACGGCGGTCCTTTGGGCCGCCGGCTGCAAGCGGGCAATAGATATCTGTCGGCCCCTTCGCCCGTCAGCGGGCGGGCGAAGGCGCCTTTTCCCACATCGACGAGGAGGTGGCGAACGTGGCAAGCGTTGCCCGCAACAAAGTGATGCTCGCCTGCACCGAGTGCAAGCAGCGGAACTACAATTCCATGAAGAACAAGAAAAACACCCCCGACCGCATTGAGCTGAACAAGTATTGCCGTTTCTGCAAGAAGCACACCGTTCACCGCGAAACCAAGTAAGCCGGAAACGTCAAACTTGCGAATGGAGTGAAAACCATGACGGAAAAGAAGACCAAGGGCGCGAAGCCGAACTTCTTCGTTCGCTTCGGGCATGGATTCGTTGGCTTCTTCAAGCGCATCGGCCTGGCGTTCAAAAACATGTGGCATGAGCTTCGCAAGGTCACATGGCCCACGCGCGAGAAGCTGGTCAACTATTCGGTGATCGTGGTTCTCTTCATGCTGTTCATGATGGTCATCATCGGCCTGCTGGATACCGGCGCGACGCAGCTTGTGAACCTCATCATGAGCGCGTAAGGAGACAGCCATGGCTGAAAACAGCAAAGAGCCGTGCTGGTATGTCGTCCATACCTATTCCGGCTATGAGAACAAGGTCAAGGATAACATCGAAAAGTCCGTTGAGAACAACCCCGAGATGCAGCGCCTGATCTTCGACGTGCGCGTGCCCGTCGAGGACGTGGTGGAGATCAAGGGGAACAAGCGCGTGAAATCTCAGCGGAAGGTCTATCCCGGCTACGTGCTGGTGCATATGATCGAAACCAGCGAAAGCTGGTACCTGGTGCGCAACACGCGCGGCGTGACCGGCTTTGTCGGCCCCGACTCCAAGCCTGTCGCCCTCACCCCCGCCGAGGTGGACATGATGCTCTCCACGCAGCAGAACAGCGTGGAGTTCGGCATCGCCATCGGCGAGGAAGTGCGCATCCTCTCCGGCCCGCTGGAGAATTTCACCGGCGTGGTGGAGGACGTGGACACCGTGCGCCAGAAGCTGACCGTGAAGGTCAAAATGTTCCTGGGGCGCGAAATGCCCGTTGAGGTGGACCTGCAGGACGTTGAAAAGGTCCAGCCCAAATAAGGCGCCTGCGCGCCGCAAAGCTCCCCCCGGGGAGCTGTGGGAGGAACGGAACAGCCGTTCCGCCATGACCACATCGAAGGAGGTGCCATTCCCATGGCAAAGAAAGTCAAATCCATGATTAAGCTTCAGGTTCCCGCCGCCAAGGCGACCCCCGCGCCGCCGATCGGTCCCGCGCTGGGCCAGCACGGCGTGAACATCCCCGGTTTCTGCAAGGAGTTCAATGAGCGCACCCAGAAGGACGCGGGCATGATCATCCCCGTGGTCATCACGGTGTACACTGACAACACCTTCTCCTTCATCACCAAGACGCCGCCGGTTCCCGTGCTCATCAAGAAGGAGCTGAACCTGCAGACCGCCTCCGGCCGCCCCAACCGCGACAAGGTTGGCAAGCTCACCCAGGAGCAGGTCCGCAAGATCGCCGAGATCAAGAAGCCCGATGTCAACGCCACCGATATCGAGGCCATCATGAGCATGATCAAGGGTACCGCCCGCTCCATGGGCATCACGGTTGAGGAATAAGACGACCATTTGTGGGAGGACATTGTGCCGTTAGCACCACAGGAAGGACAGTAGCATGAAACACGGAAAGAAATATGTGGACAGCGCGAAGCTGATCGACCATCTCAACGCCTACGACCCCGCCGAGGCCTGCGAGCTGGCCTGCAAGACCAGCAAGGCCAAGTTTGACGAAACCATCGAGATTTCCGTTCGCCTGGGCGTTGACCCCCGCCATGCCGACCAGCAGGTCCGTGGCGCGGTGGTTCTGCCTCACGGCACCGGCCGCACCGTGCGCGTGCTGGTGGTCACCAAGGGCGACAAGGTCAAGGAAGCCGAGGCCGCGGGCGCGGATATCGTCGGCGGCGAGGAAATGATCCACAAGATCCAGACCGAAAACTGGTTTGGCTTCGATGTGATGATCGCCACCCCTGACATGATGGGCGTCGTCGGCCGCATCGGCCGCATCCTGGGCCCCAAGGGCCTCATGCCCAACCCCAAGAGCGGCACCGTGACCATGGACGTGGCCAAGGCCATCACCGACATCAAAGCCGGTAAGGTCGAGTACCGCGTGGACAAGACCTCCATCGTTCACTGCCCCATCGGAAAGGCCTCTTTCGGCCCCGAAAAGCTGGGTGAGAACCTGCAGGTCCTCATGGACGCCATCAACAAGGCCAAGCCCGCTGCCGCCAAGGGCACCTACGTTCGCAGCGTGTACCTCAGCGCCACCATGGGCCCCGCCATCAAGGTCAACCCCCTGAAGTTCTAAGGGCTGCCCGTCATCATCAGGCCCCCGCTCCGCATGCCGGAACGGGGGCCTGTTTCTGCAATGAGAGCGGCCCGGGGCGGAAAGCGCGCGCCGCCCTTTGCCTCGCCCGCGAAGATATGCTATACTAGAAAACAGCGGCCGGGAGGTGAGCGCGGTGTTTCAGCGGGATTACATCCTGCGCATGATCGAAATGATGGGCGATCTGATGCGGCGCGTCAAGGAGCTGATGGACGAGCTTGCCCGGATGCGCCTGCTGGAGGAGGTCTGCCGCAGGCAATGCGGCCTGCCGCTTTCAGCGCTGGAGACGCTCAGCACCGAAAGCCTGACGGAGATGCTGTCGCCCACGCCGCGCCTGTTTGCCAGCGAGCTTATCTACCTTCGCGCCACGGCCTTGCCGGCCCTCTGGGAAGAGGGCCGCATGCTCAGGCTCAAGAGCCTGCGCCTGCTGCTTACGCTGGCGCAGGAAGGGCCGCTCTGCGAGCTGCGCGCAGCGCGCGTGCAGGCGCTCAAGCTGGAGCTGATGGATCTGCTGCTGCCGGAGGATCTGATGGCCTGCGCCGCATTCCTCAGGCAGGGCGGAGCCTATGCAGATATGGAGGATGCGCTGTTTGAAGCGGCGGAGCGGTGCGCGCCGCAGGAGCGGGCGGCGTGCGTGCGCGAAGGGGGATGCATGCTGCGCGAGGCGGCGCGCGCGCCGGCAGAGGATCTGGCGTTTGGCCGCACGTCCGCGCATGAGCTGCGCCTGTCCGCGCGCGAGCTGGAGGCGCGCTGGGCGGCGGATGATTCACAGCAACCGGATAGAGGGGAAGAAACCCGATGATTTTGATCTCGGCACAGGATGTGCAAAAGAGCTTCGGCACCCATGAGGTGCTCAAGGGGGTCAGCTTCAGCCTGCAAAAGGGCGAGAAGATGGGCCTGGTAGGCGTCAACGGCTGCGGCAAGACCACGCTGATGCGCATCATCAGCGGCGAGGCCGAAGCGGACGGCGGCATGGTGCACAAAAACCGCGACCTGCGCATCGGCTATCTCAGGCAGGTGGACGACATCGCCCTGACCGATACGGTCTGGGAAGCGCTCCTGCGCGTGTTTGAGCCGGTCATCGCCATGGAGAGGCGTCTGCGCGAGCTGGAAGCGCAGATGGAGCAGAACGCCGACCCCCAGACGGCCCTGCGCCTGACGGGGGAGTATCAACGCCTGCTGGACCGCTACAACGAGGCGGAGGGCTATGCCTATGAGGGGGAGATGCTGGGCGTGCTAAACGGCCTGGGCCTCAAGCCCGACATGCATGGGCGCAAGGTGGGCACCCTCTCCGGCGGCGAGCGCACGCGGCTTTCGCTGGCCAAGCTGCTCTTGCAGAAACCCGACGTCATTTTGATGGACGAGCCCACCAACCATCTGGACCTGGAGGCCATCGAATGGCTGCAGGGCTACCTGACGGAATACAAGGGGTCTCTCTTGCTCATCAGCCACGACCGGTATTTTCTGGATCACGTCTGCACCACGATGGGCGAGATCCTCGGCGGCCGCATGATCAAATTCACCGGCAACTACACCGAGTACATGCGCAAGCGCACCGCGGACTTTGAAAACCGCATGAAGGCCTACAACCTGCAGCAGAAGGAAATCGAGCGGGAAAAGGCCATCATCGAGCGCTACCGCAGCTTCAACCGGGAAAAGAGCATCAAGGCCGCCGAAAGCCGCCAGAAGCGCCTGGACAAGCTGGAACGGCTGGAAAAGCCCGTCGAGGAGGGGCATGTGCGTTTCAGCTTTGAGGCGCGCCGCCGCAGCGGCGAGGAGGCGCTGGAGGTCAAGGGGCTGTGCAAGTCCTACGACGGCCAGCCCGTCTTTGAAAACGTGAGCTTCAAGCTGCGCACGGGCGATCGTGTGGCCCTGATCGGCCCCAACGGCGTGGGCAAGAGCACGCTGTTCAAAATTTTGACCCGTCAGCTCACGCCCGACCGGGGCAGCGTGAAGTACGGCGTCAATATTGACATCGGGTATTACGACCAGCATCAGCAAAACCTCAACCCCGCCAACACCGTGCTGGACGAGGTCTGGAACAGCTTCCCCTCGATGGAGCAGAGCAAGGTGCGCGGCGCGCTGGGCCTGTTCCTCTTTACGGGCGACGACGTGTTCGATACCATTGGGAGCCTCTCCGGCGGCGAGCGGGGGCGCGTGGCGCTGACGAAGCTGATGCTGCGCAAGGACAACCTGCTCCTGCTGGACGAGCCCACCAACCACCTCGACATGGACAGCCGCGAGGTGCTGGAGGACGCCCTGCAGGACTTCCCCGGCACGATTCTCGCCATCAGCCATGACCGGTATTTCATCAACCGGTTCGCCGACCGCGTGATGGTGATGAATTCCGACGGTGTGACGGAATATCTGGGCAACTTTGACGACTACGTGGAGAAGCGCGACCGTCCCCAGCCGCCCGCCCCCGCCGCCGAGGGCGAGGTGACGCGCACGGCCGCCACGCGGGAGCGCAAGCGCGACCGCCAGCAGGCGGCCCGTGCCCGCGAGCTGCAGGCGCAGGTGAAGCGGGCGGAAGAGGCGATCGAAGAAAACGAACGGCTCCTGCGTGAGCTGGAGGCGAAGCTGGCCGACCCGGCCACCTATGCCGACGCGGAGGCAGCGCGGGAGTTGGGCGAGCGCTACCGCGCCGAGCAGGCGCGCAGCGAAGCGCTCTACGAGGCGCTGGAGGCCGCCGAAGCGGAGGCGGAAGCGGCGGAATAATCCCTGCTACGCATGTTGCAGGCAATACAGCAGGTTTTTGCGGTATTGGGAAGGCGAAACCAAAAACGCCTTCTTGAACTGCGTGCTGAAATAAAAAAGATCATAGCCGATGGCGGCGGCCACATCGCTGATGGACAGTTCGGGATTTTTCAGCAGCATTTGCGCGTGACGCAGCTTATAGCGGATCACAAGCTGCTGGGTGGAGCAGTTCATGACATGGCGGCTGCAACGGTACAGGTGGCTTTGCGAAACATGCAGAGCTGCGCAGAGCTGGTCCACATGAACGGGCTGGTTCAGATGCGCTTCCAGATACTCAAAGAGCCGGGAAATGACGTACTGCTCGCGGGAGCTGTTTTCGGCGGGAAGCGCGGGCGTGTTTTGCAGGCGGATCAGCCGGATCAGCAGAAGATGCAGCAGCGCGCGAAGCTGGGCATAGCAGCCGGGCCTGCACGCCCGGACATCCTCGTAGCAGGACATCAGGGCCGCGGTATCCGCAGGGGTCAGGATCTGCGGAAAGTGCAAAATGCGCGTGAAACCGAATTGCTGCAAAAACCCGTGCTCACGGGCATAGGGATGCAAATTGAAGAAAATTTCATAGGAGTCCACATGATCGAAGGTGGAGGCGCTGTAAACGCAGTAGGGCGGGATGAACATCACGCTGCCGGGAGCGAGCAGGAAATGCTCGTTCTGAGCAGTAAGGTCCGCCCTGCCCTGTGTTTGCAGCACCAGCTTGATGCGCGTGCTGACCAGGTTTTGCAGGGTTTTAAAATCCTGCTGCGGCCAATGCGTAAAATAGTCGACCTCAATACGGAAATCGGCCAGATAGGCGGACAGCGGGTCCGCGTCCGCGCGAAAGGGGTTGAACCGCTCGGTCAGCTTCATGCATTTCCTCCGTTGGACTGATAAACACAAATTTGAAATGGGTATGATATAGGAAATCGATCGTTAAAAGTATATCATAGAAAAGCGGCGTTGGGAACGGAACAAAAAACGTCCAAACTTGCACAATGAGGGAAACGACAACAAGCAGGAGGAAACGGAAATGAAAACTGGCAGGAAAAAGCTGCTCAGCCGTGTGCTTGTACTGGCGCTTGTGATGGCGCTGACGCTGGGCACGGCGCTTGCTCCCGTGAGCGCCATGGCGGAGGCCACCCTGACGGATGGCACCTACACCGGCGCGGCCAACGGCATGGGCGGCGCGGTGAACGTAACCGTGACCGTGGAAGGCGGAAAGATCACCAGCGTTGAGGTCGGCGACAATCAGGAGACGCCCGGCATCAGCGATCCGGCGATCGAGCAGATCCCGGCGGCCATCGTCGAGGCGCAGAGCACCGACGTGGACGGCGTGGCCGGCGCAACCGTCACGTCCGACGCCATCAAGGCCGCCGTGGACGCCGCGCTCAGCGGCGAGGCCCCCGAAGAGGACAAGCCGCTGGAAATCACCGTTCAGCCGGACGTGATCGTGGTGGGCGCGGGCATGGCAGGCCTGGTGGCCAGCGTGCACGCGGCCGAGCTGGGCGCGAATGTGCTGGTGCTGGAGCAGAACTACCGCGTGGGCGGTTCCGCGAACACCGCGGGCGGCTCCATCAGCGGCGCCGGCTACAAGATCCAGAAGGAAGCCGGCATCGAGGACAGCGCCGAGGCTTTCTATAACGACTTCGTCACCATGGGCGGCGGCGAGCAGAACATGAACACCGAGATCGCCAAGGTGCACGCCGAGCGCAGCGGCGAGGCCATCGACTGGCTGCAGGACTATGTGGGCGTGGAGTTCTCCGATCAGGTGGACAGCGGCGGATACCTGACCATGAACACCTACCGCGTGACCTACACCGCGGGCGGCGCGTCTTCCGGCGGCGGCTCCTACTTTGTGAGCGCCCTGATGGAAAAGCTGCAGGGCTTCATCGACGCGGGCCAGGCCCAGCTGTGCCTGGATACGCTGGTCACCGACCTCATGTTTGACGACAACGGCGACGTGGTCGGCGTCAAGGTGGACGATGTGGAGATTCCCTCTCCCAGCACCATCATCGCCACCGGCGGCTATGGCTACTGCGAGCGCTGGCTCAAGGAGTACAACTTCACCAACATCACCTCCAATGACCCCGTCACCGCCATCGGCAGCGGCTACGACTTCGCCCGCAGCGCCGGCGCGGCCTTTGACAACATGGACTACTGCTCCTGCTACGGCGGTTCCGTGCCGGTCAGCGGCTTCCAGGCGTCGCTTCGCTGCAACATCAACTACAACGGCGCCATCTGGGTCAACACCGCCGGCGAGCGCGTCTTTAACGAGCCTGCCGCCACCTCCATGGACAAGCGGACCGTGTGGCGCACCGCCGACCAGAACATCGTCTATATCGTGCTGGCCGAGAACATGCTGTCGGATGACAGCGCGCTCTTTACCGGCATGATGAGCAACTCCGCGCCCTTCACCAACGAGGAGAAGATCGCCGAGCTGCTGGATGAGGGCTACATGTTCAAGGCCGACACCATCGAGGAACTGGGCGAGATGATCGGCGCGGAGAAGCTGGCCGAGACCGTCGCCAAGTACAACGAGGATGTCGCCGCGGGCGAGGACACCGTCTTTGGCCGCACGGACAACCTGCTCGCCTTTGAGGAGGGCCCCTTCTACGCCGTGTACACCGTTCCCTACCTGATGATGACCGCGGGCGGACCGCGCATCAACGGCGACGCCCAGCTCGTGCGTGAGGACGGCACGGTGGTAGGCGGCGCGTACCTGGCGGGCGAGATCATCGGCTCGGCCAACATCGCCGGCCACAACACCATCGGCGGCATCGGCCATGGCATGTGCGCCACGTGGGGCCGCATCTCCGCCGAGAGCGCGGTGAAGAACGCCGGCAAGTAAGCCCGCAGACCCGTTCCCGCATTCCGCCGAAAAACAGCCGGCCCGCAGGGGAGCGAAAGCTCCCTCGCGGGCCGGTTTTGTCTGTATTGGAATTTTCAGCGTTTGATGAGCACGACGGACAGGTCGTTGACGTTGGTGCCGGTGGGACCGGTGACGATCAGCCCGTCGATCGCCTTCAGCGCATGATAGGCATCGTTGTCCTGCAGCACCTTGTGCAGGTCCAGCCCGGCGGCGGTCAAGCGCGCGGCGGAGCCTTCGTCCACAATGCCGCCCGCCGCATCCGTGGGACCGTCGGACCCGTCGGACCCGAAGGAGAACACGCACGTATCGCGGCATCCGGCGATGCCCTCGGCCGCGCCCAGCGCGATTTCCTGATTGCGGCCGCCCATGCCCTTGCCGGTCAGATGGACCACGGTTTCACCTCCGGCGAGGAAGGCCAGCGAGCGCTCCGTGTCCTGATGGTCGCGGGCGATAGCCGCCAGGAAGGAGCCGGCCTCGCGCGCCTCGCAGGAGAGACTCGCGGTGAGAAACACCGGCTCGTAGCCCAGCTCCCGGCAGGTGGCCGCCGCGGTGCGGCACAGCTGGCGCACGCTGCCGGTGACGAAGGTCGTGACGTTGGTCAGTTCCTTGGGGGTTTCCTGAGCCAGCAGGCCGCGCGCGGCATCGGACAGGCGCAGGCCGTAGCGGTCCGCAATTTCCAGCGCCTGCGCGCAGGTGGAAGCATCCGGATACGCCGGACCGGAGGCGATCATGTCCAGCGGGTCGCCGATGATGTCGCTGAGGACCACGGTGTAGACATGCGCGGGCATGCACCGCAGCGCAAAACGCCCGCCCTTGACGGCGGAGAGGCGCTTGCGCAGCGTGTTGATCTCCACGATGTTGGCGCCGCAGGCCAGCAGCTGGCGCGTGATATCGGCCAGCTCGTCGGCGGGAATGAGGGGCTGCTCAAAGAGCGCCGAGCCGCCGCCGGAAAGCAGGAAAAGCACGCTGTCCGCTTCCGTCAGGCCCGATACCACCTCCAGCGCCCGGGCGGTGGCGCGGTAGCTGTTTTCATCGGGGACGGGATGGCCCGCCTCGTAGATCTCCAGGCTGCCCAGAGGGCCGCGTGAGTAATCGTACTTGGTCACGACGACGCCCGCGTCGATGCGCTCGCCCAGCCGCTCGTGGGCTGCGCGGGCCATTTCCCAGGCCGCCTTGCCTGCCGCCACCAGAATCAGCCGCCCTCCGGGCTGAAAGACGATCTGATCCAAAGCCTGTCCCACGGCCGCGCCCGGAAGCGCATCGCGCAGCGCGGCGTCGAGAATGTGTTTTGCATCTTGGTTCATTTCGGTAGCCTCCATTGCGAGAAACAGAATGCGGGCCGCGGCGCGTATGGCCGCGGCCCGGAGGGGACACCGCCTTAGAAGATGGCGGAGACGATCAGCACGTTGATGATGGCCGCGATGCCGATAATCAGCGTGCCCAGCGTCTGCGTCTTGTAGCCGTCCTGGGGCTCCATCTCACCAAAGTTGGTGACCACCCAGAAGTAGCTGTCGTTGGCATGGGAGACGGTCATGGCGCCCGCGCCGATGGCCACGACGACCAGCGCCGCGTCCAGCGGAGTGGTAAAGCCCAGCGTCATCATCAGCGGAGCGATAATGCCCGCGCTGGTGGTGATGGCAACCGTCGAGCTGCCCTGCGCCGTCTTGAGGATGGCGGCCAGCAGGAACGGGAAGAGCAGGCCCAGGCTTTCCAGCGTGGCGGCATGGGCGGTGATGAAGTTGACCAGATCGGTGGTGGCGATCACCTTGCCCAGCACGCCGCCGGCGGCGGTCACGAACAGGATGGGGCCAACGGTCTTGAGGGTATCGTCCGTGAGGACGTAGAATTCGCCCATCTTGCCGGACTGGGCCATGAGGATGACGCCCAGGATCAGGCCCACGGCCAGCGCGATGATGGGCTTGCCGAGGAACACGATGATGGGGGGATTGGAACCGGCCATGCTGAACGCGCTGGCCACGCCCATCAGGATGATCGGCACCACGATGGGGGCGAAGGACATGAAGGCGCCCGGGAGCTTGCCGTAGCTGGCCACCAGCTCCTCGTAGGTCTGTCCGATGGCCTCGGCGTTGGTGGGCTCATCCTTGGCCTTGACCTTTTTGCCGATGAAGAGCGCGAAGATGTAGCCGGCGATCAGCGGCAGGATGGAGCACACCGCGCCGATGGCCATGACCAGCAGGAGGTTGACGTCCGTGCCCAGGCCACCCACGCCAAACAGCGTGTTCGCCGCCGCGATGGGGCCGGGGGTAGGCGGGATGAAGCAGTGGGAAATGTACAGGCCCATCGAAAGCGCCACGGTGCAGGCCACGGAGGACTTGCGGGTGCGCTGCACCAGCGCCTTGCGGATGGGGTTGAGGATGACGAAGCCGCTGTCGCAGAACACGGGGATGGACACGATCCAGCCCATGATGATCATGGCGGCCTCGGGGTGCTTCTTGCCCACGAGCTTAACGACGCAGTCGGCCATCTTGAGCGCCGCGCCCGTCTTTTCCAGCAGGGTGCCGACCATCGCGCCCAGAATGATGACGATGCCGATGGAGGTAAACGTGCCGCTGAAGCCCGCGCCGATCACGTCCGCGATCTGCGCAAGGTCAATGCCGGCGACGATGGCCAGCAGCAGGGACACGCTCATGATGGAGAGGAACGGATGGATCTTCCATTTGGAGATCGCGACGATCATGAGGATGATTGCGATGACGAATGCGATTACCAGTGGGATACCAGTCATGCGAGGACACCTCCTGAAAGATATGGATGTTTTACCATGACAGAGGCGTGGGCGCGCCTCTGGTCGGTTTGAAGTGTTTCGCAGCCCTGCGGAGACTCCGCGAAGAAAGCGGTCGGATCATGTTGACAATGCCGCCGGGCGCGTGTCCAATGGCAATCCTATAAATTGGGACGAAGCTCTAAAACTGATTGCCATTGTAACATAGATTACGAAAAAGCACAAGGGGTTATGATAGGGTGCAATGCAAGCAATACAGGAAAGAAACAGCGTGTTCAGGGCGTGGGTGTGGAAGGCGTGCTCGCACTGCCGGCCTGAAAGATCCGGCGCAGGGAAAGAGGCCGATCTCGCCCGTGCCGTGCCTCACCATTGCGCCTCTCGTGTACCGGCCGGATATGCGCCCGCCCGTAAGCCGGGCGGGCGCGGTATGACGGTCGCAAAAGCCTATTTCCAAAGCACGCGGGTGCACATGTCGATGTACAGCTCACGCCATACATGCCAGCGATGGGCGCCGAAAGCGTAGTAATTGGTGAAGGAAATGCCATCGGCCGCGAGCGCATTCTGGGTGGGATTGACCTGCGAGAAGAACAGCCGGTCGTAAATTCCCACGCCAAAGGTCAGCGACGGGGTTTTCAGCTCGGGACGGGTCAGGTCGTACTGGGTGGGATTGTCGTTGGCGCCGCTCATGCAATAGAAGTAGCCGAAGTCCTCCGGATTGGAGATGTACATGTTGAAGGTGCACATCGCGCCGGCAGACAGGCCTGCGAAGGCCCGGTCCTTGGGATCGGTGGACACGTTGAGGTGGCTCTCCAGCCAGGGAATCAGCTCATCCATGAAATAGGGCTGAGCCTGCGAAATCTGTTTGGTGTAGCTGGGGTTGGCGGAGGAAGCGGCATTGCTTTCCGGCTCACCGTCGATGGAGGTGATGCGGCTTCCGTCGGCATTGACGGTGCTGTAGAAGTAGACGCCGTCGCTGTCGCGGTTGTTGGTGGTGATAACGATCATCGGCTCTACCAGGCCCTCAGCGATCAGGTTGTCGGTGATGTTGCCAAGCATGCCCTGCGAGGGCCAGTTGCTTTCAAAGCCGGCGATGCCATGTCCGAGAATGACATACTTGTAAGGCTCGGCGCGGTCGGGGTCGTAGCCGTAGGGCAGATAGATGCCAATGGGAGCGTCATAGCCCAGGGTCGGAGAGGGCACCTCGGCAAACTGGATCGTGCCGTGCTGCTCGCAGTTATCCTGATAGAGGGAATAGTCGGGACTGAGGCTCTGTTTTTCCGCGTCGTAGGGCACGAGCACCTGGCTGTAGGATTCCTTGCCGCGGTATTCGGTAGGCAGGTTCTGCGGGTCGGAAATGGTGGTTTCGCCATTGAGGCGGAACTGGTAGCAGTAGGTGCCGCTGGCCAGAGGCATGGTATAGGCCCAGTAGCCGGTCTCCTCGTTCAGCGTCATCTGGTCAAAGGGGCGCACGGGGTTGACGTCATCGGTGTGAATCAGGCAGCCGTTGTACCAGTCGTTGGGATGAATTTTGGCGGCGCTGTTCTGGGAGGAGTAGTAAGGCTCGGAATAATACCATTCTCCGGCCACTTCCACGGTTTCATATTCGGGACCGTAGAAGCGGAAGGTGACCTTGAAGCCGGTGGGCGAGGAGTCGCTCTGGTAAACGGTGGTCTTGGTCAGGGCGTCGAAGGCCTCATCGGTAAAGTCCTCTTCGGTGGTTACGCCGTCCCATTTGATGAAATGGGTCTGATAATCCACCTCAATCCAATCATTTTCCTGGGCCAGCGCAGCATTGGCCGAACCAAGCAGCAGCAGCGCGCCGAGCAAAAGGGAAATCCATTTTTTCATGGCCATAAAAAGATCCTTTCATGTGTCGTCGAAAAAATTTTTTTCCAAAAAAGAGACAGGAAAGGGGCGGCGGGGCAGAGGCATCCGCCGTCCGAAAACACGCCGGAATCAATAGCCCGCGGGCAGCGTATCCATGGTGTAGTAGTAGTCGCGGTTCCAGGCCTGATCATCGCCGGTGAGGAACTTGGCGCCTTCCATCTCCTCGCCGCTGAGCAGCCAGGCAAAGAGCTTGGCAAGGTCTTCGTCGGCAGGAGAGGCATGGCCCGCGCCCATGTTGGTCCAGATGCCCAGCTTCTGGCCGGCCTCCGGATTGAGACGGTACACGTTTTCACGGAAGGTGTAGACCCAGTTGGGGTTGATGTGCGTATCCAGCTCGCCGCAGACGAACATCGCATCCAGATCACCGTCGTCGTAACGGGTCAGGTTTACGCTGGGCGAGAAGCTGTCAAAATACCAGACGGACTTGCCATCGGGCTCGCCGGGATCGCTGGGAACCGCCGTGTCGCCGTAGCCATTGAGATGATGCATGCCGGGCCGCAGCCAGTCAGGCGCGGTGACCACGCACAGGATGCGGTTGATGCGGTCGTCCAGTCCGGCCACCACCAGCGAGGTGTCGCCGCCCATGGAGTGGCCGCCCATGACGGATTCCACCACCGGGAAATGATCGTAGAAGTAGTCCAGCACGCGCAGCGTATCAAGCGAGGTGTTGCCCAGAATCTCCCACCCGTAGCGGTACATGTTCTTAAAGCAGGTGGTCAGAATCTGATCCTTGAGGGCGGCCACCTCTTCATCGCTGGCGGTCAGAGAGGTGACGGGGTCGTAGATGTTGGCGCGCTCGCCGTGGAGATAGTGATCAAAGAACACGGCGGTATACCCGTTTTCCAGAATGTACTTGGCGTAGGTGGTTACCAGGGATTCCTTGTTGCCGGACAGACCGGAGAGGAAGATGCAGATCTTCATATCATCCCCATCCTGATAGCCTTCGGGGGTGATGTAATACACGGGGATCAGATCAACCCAGATTTTATTGACCTGATAGTCTCCAATCGTGACCACGGACGGTTCCTCGAAAGCAAAGATGTAAGGCTCTTCGCCTTCGGCATGCGCGGCGGCCAGTCCCAGCAGCAGGACAAGCGCCAAAAGAATGGCACACAGTTTTTTCATGATATTCCTCCTATTGGCAAATTTGAATTGTATTAAATTGAACGATCCGAAGGTAGACGTGCACGATACCTTTCAAAGCACAGTCTACCGAAAATCTCGGTAAAAGTCAATACCGAATATTTCGGTAAGGATAATAAAAGCATCAGGTCAACGAGGAGGCATGTCCATGGCATACCGAAGGATTCGGGACCTGCGCGAAGACCACGACTTGAAGCAGCGCCAGCTGGCGGAATACCTGCGCTGCTCACAACAAACCTACAGTGATTACGAAAACGGAAAGGTGGACGTACCCACCCAGGTACTGATTGCGCTGGCCATAGGGTATCAAACCACCACCGACTATCTGCTGGGCCTTTCCAATCAGCGTCAGCCGCCCGCGGGTCAACGGGAAACCGGGCAAACCGGATGCCTGACCCGCATGGAAAAATCCCGTCCCAAAATGAAGGCCTGCTGCGACAGGAAGCACGGGGAGTCCGGGCAGCAGGGCGCCAACGGACCGGAGCACCGAACATAAACGCCGGTCTGCGGTGCGCCGAGGGGGCTTGACACATGTACGAAATCGTACTATACTGCAATGCAAGTACGATTTCGTACATGGAGGGAGAGAGCACGTATGCCGCGCGACATGCGGTGGAAGCAGCTGATGCACATCCTTGGCGAGATTAACGGGGCGTATCATGATGCGTCGGTCAAAATGGGCCTTGCGGACAGCGAGATGCAGATTCTCTATTCCGTACACATGGCGGAGGGGAAGCTGTACCCCTCGGAGATCGCGCGGCTGTGCGGCATGAGCCGCCAGACGGTCGCTTCCGCCCTGCGTTCCCTGGAGAGGGAGGGGATCTTGTATCTGGAAACAGGCGCGGGCCGCAGCCGTCCCGTGCGCCTGACGCAGGCGGGGGAGGAGCTGTGCCGCGAGCGCGTGGCTCCGGTGGCCGCCGCCGAGGAGGCCATCTGGGACGGATGGACGGAGGCGGACCGGGACGCGTATCTGCGCCTGAACCGTCAATACCTGGAGGACCTGCGTGCACAGGTGGAAGCGCTGCGTGGCCCGCAGAACGGAGGAAGGGCATGAAGATTCGTCTTTCGGACCACTTCACCTGCCGAAGGCTTCTGCGCTTCACATTGCCCTCCATCGTGATGATGATCTTTACCTCTATCTACGGCGTGGTGGATGGCTTTTTCGTGTCCAACTTCGTGGGAAAAACGCCGTTTGCGGCGATCAACCTGATCATGCCGTTTCTGATGGCCTTCGGCGCGCTGGGCTTCATGATCGGCACGGGCGGAAGCGCGCTGGTGGCCAAAACGCTGGGCGAGGGCAAGCGGGAGAGGGCCAACGGGCTGTTTTCCATGCTGATTGTGGTGACCCTGGCGATGGGCGCGCTGGTCGCGGCGGCAGGCATGCCGCTGCTCAGGCCCGCGGCCGGGGCGCTGGGCGCGCAGGGGGCGATGCTGGAGGACTGCGTGTGCTACGGCGGCATTCTGCTGCCCGCCACGGCGGCCTTCATGCTGCAAAACGTGTTCCAGAGCTTCTTTATCACCGCCGAGCGGCCGCGGCTGGGCCTGGCGGTTACGGTGGCGGCGGGGGTAACCAACATGGGGCTGGACGCGCTGTTCATCGCAGGGTTCGGATGGGGGCTGGAGGGCGCGGCGGTGGCCACAGTCATCAGCCAGCTGGTGGGCGGGGTGCTTCCGCTGGCGTACTTCCTGTCGCCCAACCAGAGCCTGCTGCGATTTTGCCGCCCTGCGTGGGATCTGCGTGCGCTGGGCAGAGTATGCCTGAACGGCTCCTCCGAGCTGATGACCAACCTGTCGCTGTCGCTGGTCAACATGCTCTACAACTTCCAGCTCATCCGCCTGGCGGGGGAGGATGGCGTGGCCGCCTATGGGGTCATCATGTATGTCAACCTGATCTTTTTAGGCGTATTCATCGGCTATTCCATCGGCAGTGCGCCGGTCGTCAGCTATCACTTCGGGGCAGACAACCGCGCGGAGCTGCGCGGCCTGCTTCGCCGGAGCCTGGGCATCCTTGCGGTGATGAGCGTGGCCATGACGGTGCTGGCGGAGGCGCTGGCCCTGCCTCTGGCCCGCATTTTCGTGGGGTATGACGCGGCCCTGCTGGAGATGACGCGGCATGGCTTCATGCTCTATTCGCTGTCCTTCCTGTTCGCGGGCGGGGGCATCTTCGGCTCGGCGTTCTTTACCGCGCTGAACAATGGGGCCGTGTCCGCGCTGATCTCGTTCCTGCGGGCGCTGGTGTTCCAGATGGCGGCGGTGCTGCTTTTGCCCCGGCTTATGGGGCTGGACGGCGTGTGGCTGGCGGTGGTCGCGGCCGAGGCGCTGGCGGTGGCGGTGGCGGCGGCCTGCTTTGCGGCCAAGCGCAAAACCTACGGATACTAAAAAACGTCCCGGCGTTTCCTGATGGAAACGCCGGGACGGCAGACTGCTGACAAAGTGCGGGGTGCAGGGGGATCATCGGTTGCTCAATCATTCGCGCTTCCCTAACGGTCGCGCTCATGGTTTCGCTGCCCCGCTGCGGGTCGCTTTGGGCCTTCGGCCCAAGTGCCCACAGGGCACACGCTTCCCTTCGCGCCTGCCGGGGTTTGGGGCAGAGCCCCAAAGCCTTATGCCGCAGCATATTTCGTGAGCGTTGCGAGCGTCCGAAGGACGCAAGAAACGCGGCTCTTTCCAAAACCATGGGTTTTTCAACGGTCTGTGTCCCGGCGTTTCCATCAGGAAACGCCGGGACGGACTTTTTTTATTCCTCCTCGCGCACCCAGGTAAAGCGCGGGCCGCAATAGCCGTCGCGCTCCACCCGCTCATCCCACATGGACAGCGGACGTACCCACACGGCACGGTCGCCGTAGAGCTGGCGGTAGACGGCCATGCGCTCCAGCGTTTCGGAGTGAATGGCGGTGCAGATCAGCTGATAGAGGTTCCCCTTGAAATGCCGGTACACGCCCGGCCTGGGCCCGCTCATGCGCGCCCCCGCTTCCACTGCAGGAAGTCCTCGAAGTTGCCCTCGTAATCCAGGCAGCCGGGCTTGCCCAGGGGGAACTCGATGATGCGGTTGGCGATCTCATCGATGAACTGATGGTCGTGCGAGGCGAAGAACAGGTTGCCGGGATAGGCCTGCAGGCCGTTGGACAGCGCCGTGATGCTCTCCAGGTCAAGGTGGTCGGTAGGCTGGTCCAGAATCAGGGCGTTGGCCTTGCTCATCATCAGGCGGCTGAGCATGCAGCGCACCTTCTCGCCGCCGGAGAGCACCTTGGCGGGCTTGTAGACGTCATCGCCGCTGAAGAGCATGCGGCCCAGGAAGCCACGCAGGTAGGTTTCGGTGGTGTCGTGGGAGAACTGGCTGAGCCATTCGATGAGCGTGCCGTCAAAATCCTGGAAAAAGCGCGTGTTGTCCTTGGGGAAATAGCTCTGGGAGATCGTCACGCCCCAGCGGAAGTTGCCCTCGTCGGGGTTGAGCTCGCCCACCAGAATGCGGAACAGCGCGGTCGCGCCCGCTTCGTTGTCGCCCACGAAGGCGATCTTGTCGCCCTTTTTGACGGTGAAGGTCACGTTGTCGAGCACCTTGACCCCGTCGATGGTCTTGCTGATGCCATCCACAAAGAGGATATCCTTGCCGGCCTCGCGCTCGGGCTCAAAGCCCACGAAGGGGTACTTTCGGCTGGAAGCGGGCATCTGCTCCAGCTGGATGGAATCGAGCACCTTTTTGCGGCTGGTGGCCTGGCGGCTCTTGGACTTGTTGGCGCTGAAACGGCGGATGAACTCCTGCAGATCCTTGATTTTCTCCTCGCGCTTCTTGTTCTGGTTGCGGATGAGCTGCTGCATGAGCGTGGAGGACTCGTACCAGAAATCGTAGTTGCCGGCGTACATCTTGCACGTCTCGTGATCGACGTCCACGATGTTGGTGCACACGGCGTTGAGGAAGTGGCGGTCATGGCTGACGACGATCACGATGGCGTCGCAGTCCACCAGGAAGTCCTCCAGCCATTCGGTGCTCTCCACGTCCAGGCCGTTGGTGGGCTCGTCCAGCAGAATGATGTTGGGGTGGCCGAACAGCGCCTGCGCCAGCAGCACCTTCACCTTCTGGCGGCCGTCGAGGCTGGCCATCTGGGCGTAGTGCAGCTCGGTGGGGATGCCGATGCCGTTGAGAAGCTGGGCCGCCTCGGTTTCAGCGTCCCAGCCGTTCATCTCGGCAAACTCGCCCTCCAGCTCCGCCGCGCGCTCGCCGTCGGCGTCGCTGAAATCCGGCTTGGCATAGAGCGCGTCCTTTTCCTTCATGATGTCGTAGAGGCGGCGGTTGCCCATGATGACCGTATCCATCACGGGGAAGGCGTCGTACTTGAAGTGGTCCTGCTCCAGCACGCTCATGCGGTCCTCCTTGCGCATGGACACGCTGCCCGTGGTGGGCGCAAGCTCGCCGGAGATGATGCGAAGCAGCGTGGATTTGCCCGCGCCGTTGGCACCGATGATGCCGTAGCAGTGATTGGGCTGGAAGATGAGGTCTACGTGCTTGTAGAGCAGATCGCCGGCAAACTGGAGGGAGATGTCGGTGAGGGTCAGCATTTGGCGTTTGTCTCCTTTGCTTGTTCGTGTTCCCAGATCTGGTCGTTGAGCTGGTTGATGTTGCCGCAGCCCATGGTGAGCACCAGGTCGCCGGGCTGCCAGTGGGCGCGGAGGTAGGCTTCGGTATCGTCGAAGGTGGGGGTGTGCACGGCATTGACGCCATGGGCGCGCATGCCCTCGACGATCTGGCTGGCCTTGATGTCGCCGGGGTCCTTCTCGCGGGCGGCGTAGATGTCGGTGACCAGCGTGAAGTCGGCGGCCTGGGTGCAGGTGAGGTAGTCGTCAAAGAGGCGCTTGACGCGGCTGTAGGTGTGCGGCTGCATCACGGCCCACAGGCGGCCATGCGGCTGGAGGCGGGCCACGGAGAGGACGTTGCGCATCTCGGTGGGGTTATGGCCGTAGTCGTGGTAGAGCTTGACGCCCTCCACCTCTCCGGTCAGCTCGAAGCGGCGGTGCGCGCCCTTGAACTCGTTCATGGCATGGCAGGCCATGGCCATGTCCGCGCCCTGGCTGTGGGCGCAGGCCAGCGCGGCCAGGGCGTTGTAGACCTGGAACTCGCCCGGCACCTGGAGCGTGATCTGCCCCAGCACGTCGCCATGGAAGCACAGGTCGAAGGAGGCATGGCCGTATTCGTCATAGGTCAGGCGGCCCGGCGTATAGTCGCATCCCTCGCCCAGGCCGAAGGTGAGCCGCCGCACGGACAGCGCGGAGAACAGGCGCATGATGCGCTTGTCGTCGCCGTTTCCGATGGCGGTGCCGTCGGGGGGCAGGAGAGCGAGGAACTTGCCGAAGGTCTCTTCAATATGGTCGATGTCGCGGTAGAAATCGAGGTGGTCGGCGTCGATGTTGAGCACGACGGCCACCGTGGGGCGCAGGTGGAGGAAGCTGGCGTTGAACTCGCACGCCTCGGCCACAAACATGCCGCTCCTTCCGATGTGCGTGCTGCCGCCGATAAAGTCCAGCGAGCCTCCAATATGGATGGAGGGGTCCATGCCGCACTCCATGAGCACCTGGGAGAGCATGGAGGTGGTGGTGGTCTTTCCGTGTGCGCCGCACACGCCGATGGCGGTGTCAAACCCCTCCATCAGCTGGCCCAGCAGCGTAGCCCGCTCAATGGACGGCAGGCCCAGACGCTCCAGCTCCACGCGCTCGGGGTTGTCGGGCAAAATGGCCACGGTGTAAACCACCAGATCCGCGCCGTGCACGTTTTCGGCGCGGTGGCCGATGGTGACGGGAATGTTCAGGTCGTCCCGCAGGTGGCGGGTCGTATAGGTTTCCAGATTGTCCGACCCGGAAACGATGTATCCCTTTTCCTTGAGCATCTGCGCCAGCCCGCTCATGCTGGACCCGCCGATGCCGATCATGTGGATGCGCTTGCCCTGATAATCCCGGATATGCGGTACAGTCATCCTTGCTCCCCCGTCTCCTCAAATGGCGCGGCCCCGCTCCGTCCCGGTTTTTCGGAGGCGGAAACACGCTTGCAAAATATACCGATGATATTATACGCTGGAATGCGGGGAATAATCAATAGGCAGAAGGGACGGGCGACGATTTTGCACGTTTTTTGCGCAAGGACGGCATTGCTGCAAGAATGAGGGAGCAGCAAAGGCGGATTTCCAAACAAACTTATCCCCGTCCCGCAAAGGCTGGAATTGACAAGCATTCCACGCTGTGGTATAATAAAGGGCGCGATTCTTTGACGTGTCACACAAGCAAATCCCCCCTCGCCAGGAGGGATAGGAACATCAGCATGGGAGGTACTGTGTAGTATGGATACGCCAGCCCTTAAAAACATCTGTACCCAGGTGCGGCGCGATATCATCAACATGACGGCGAACGCGGGTTCCGGGCATCCGGGCGGCTCGCTTTCGGCGGTAGAGATGCTGGTGGCGCTGTACTTTGACGTGATGAACGTCGATCCGAAGAACCCCTCTGATCCGGCCAGGGACCGTCTGGTGCTCTCCAAGGGCCACGCAGCCCCCGCCCTCTACGGCGTGCTGGGGGAAAAGGGATACTTCAGCACCGAAGAGTTCAAGAATTTCCGCCAGCTGCACAGCATCCTCCAGGGTCATCCGGACGCCAAGAAATGCCCGGGCGTGGACGCGTCTACGGGATCGCTGGGCCAGGGCATCTCGATTGCCGTGGGCATGGCGCTGGGCGCCAAGACCACGGGCAACCCCTGCCACGTGTACACCATCTGCGGCGACGGCGAACTGCAGGAGGGCCTTGTGTGGGAGGCCTCCATGGCCGCGGCGCATTACGGCCTGGACAACCTGACCGTGCTGGTGGACAACAACGGCCTGCAGATCGACGGCAGCAACGATGAGGTGATGAGCCTGGGCGACCTGCACGCCAAGTTCACCTCCTTTGGCTACAACGTGATCGAGCTTGCGGACGGCAACGATATCGAGGCCGTGCTCACGGCGCTGAAAATCCCTCCGATGAAGGGCAAGCCCACGCTGATTCTGTGCCATACGCACAAGGGCAAGGGCGTCAGCTTCATGGAAGATCAGGTGGGCTGGCATGGCAAGGCCCCCAACGAACAGCAGCGCGCCGAAGCGCTCAAAGAACTGGAGGGTTGAACCATGAGTGAAACAAAAGCCACCCGCGCGGCCTACGGCGAGGCGCTGGTCAAGCTGGGCCATGAAAACGACAAGATCGTGGTGCTGGACGCGGACCTTTCCAACGCCACGATGACGATGAACTTTGCCAAGGAATTTCCAAACCGGCACTTTGATGTGGGCATTGCCGAGGCCAATATGGTGGATATGGCGGCCGGCATGTCCACCATGGGGCTGATTCCGTTCTGCTCCACGTTTGCCGTGTTCGCCGGACGCAGCTACGATCAGATCCGCAACGGCGTATGCTATCCGCACTTCAATGTCAAGCTGGCCTTCACCCATGCGGGCCTGAGCGTAGGCGAGGACGGCGGCAGCCATCAGGCCATCGAGGACATCGCCCTGATGCGCGTATTGCCCGGCATGACCGTGATCTGCCCCTGCGACGCCAACGAGACCTATCAGGCCGTGAAGGCCGCCGCCGAGATCAAGGGCCCGGTGTACCTGCGTCTGGCGCGCCTGGCCACGCCCGTGCTGGACCCCATGCCCTTTACCGTCGGCAAGGGCAATGTGCTGGCGGACGGCAGCGACGCGGTCATCTTCACCTGCGGCCTCATGGTCAGCGAGTGCCTCAAGGCGGCGGAGCTGCTCAAGGAAAAGGGCATGCATCCCGCCATCGTCAATCTGCATACCATCAAGCCCATCGACGCTGAGCTGGTGCGCACCTATGCGGCCAAGTGCAAGCGCGTTTACACGGTGGAGGAGCACTCCGTCATCGGCGGCCTGGGCGATGCTGTGGCCGATGTTATCTTGAGCGGCGGAGTGGCGTGCAGCTTCCACAAGATCGGCGTGCAGGACCGCTTCGGCCAGTCCGGCAAAGCCATGGAAGTGCTGGCGGAATATGGCCTGACCGGCGCGCAGATCGCCAAGACCATCGCTGGCTGACAATTTCAAAGGGGCGGCGGAACGAAGGTTCCGCCGCTTTTTTGATCGTCTCGAAGCAGATTCTGGAAACGGGAGGGGATGCGGCCGGAGCCGGATGCCTGAAAGGCGCGCGGGATGCCATGAGGCGCTTCCCGAGGCGCAGCCGGGAAGGCATTCTCCAAGAAAGATGCGCCGAGGGTTGGTTTTTGGCAGACGTGGACCGTCTAATCAGCAGGAGGTGACACGTATGACGCAGCAGCGCCCGGACGAGAGACGGGCGGCGGAGCTAAGCCGTCTGATGGCGGCTTATGAAAAGGACATCCTCAAGCTGTGCTGCCTCTACCTGCGGGATGCCGGCATGGCGGAGGACGCGGCACAGGAAACGTTTTTCAAGGCGTACCGTGCACTGGACCGCTTCCGGGGCGAGTGCGCGGACAAGACCTGGCTGGTGCGCATCGCCGTAAATACCTGCAAGGACATGCGCCGCGCGGCGTGGTTTCGCTTCGTGGACCGGCGCGTGACGCTGGACCGCCTGCCGGAACCCGCCACGCCGCCGGCGGCAGACAGCGTCCATCTGACGCTGGAGATCATGCGGCTGCCCGACCGGGAGCGCGACGCGGTGATTCTCTACTACTATCAGGGCATGACGCTTCGGGAGACGGCCAGGGCCCTGAACGTGAGCGATACGGCTGTGGCCAAGCGGCTCAGACGGGCCTGCGAACGCCTGCATCTGATCTGGGAAGGAGGGGCGGACGATGCGTGAGACCAACCGGGAGCAGATCCGGCGGGCCCTGGACGAGTGCCTGTCCGGCATGGACGGCCGCCCATCGCTGGAAAAGCGGGTGCTGGCGCGAGCAAAGGGAGAGCGGCGCGGACCCAGACGGCTTTCGCTGGCGCTGGCGGTGGCGCTGCTGATGCTGCTGCTTGCGGCGGCTGCGCTTGCGGCGGGCGTGCTGACCGGATGGCTGCGCCTGCGGCAGGAGGATGTGGGCGCGCTGCATGGCTGCGTGTCATTGGACGGGACGCTGTACCTGTCCACCAGCGGCGGCCTGCGCACATGGAAGCCGGGGCAGGAGGAATCCACGCTGCTGGTGTCCATGGACGAACTGCAGGCGCAGGGCATCGGCTTTGACACGCTTATCTACGCGGACGAGGATGCACCGGCCCTGCTGGACCGCAGCGGAAAGAAGCTGTGGCGCTGGCAGGACGGCGCGCTTGTCTGTACGCTGGACTACGCGGGCACGCCGATGGACCTGCCGCAGGAGCGGTATCAGGCGGCGGTGATGCAGGATGGCTGGCTGTTTTTGCGCGCCGTGCCGCCGGAGGGAACGGTGTATGAGGCGGACGTGTACCGGGCCGATCCCCTGACGGGCGACGCGGAGCGCCTGCCGCTGGAGGGCGTGACGGAGCTGTGCGCGTGGGAAGGCGGTCTGCTGGCCGTCGCCTGCGACGTGGAAAGCGACGTATGCCGCCTTGTGTCGGTGGACGCGGAGAGCGGGGCGGTCCATACGCTGGACGAGCGGTCCATGCAGGGAATCAAGGGCGTGGCCTGTGACGGGAACACGATTTGCGCCATTGTGGACGGCACGCTGTCCCTGTGGAACGGCACGGGCTGGACGGCGCTGCAGGGCTACGCGCTCGGCCATCTGGACTACGCCTTTGCGGTGGTGGGCGAGGGCTACGCGTCCCTTGGCACGAACGACATGCAGTACGTTCCCTTTACGGAGGCGGGCAGCCTGCCCACGCTCACCATCCGCGGCTACATCAGCGCAGACAACATCGACGCGGATTTCCAGCAGGCCTGTCCCGGCGTGGCCGTATCACGCGCCGCCGACCCCTCACTTACGGCGCGGCAGGTGGCCGAGGCCATCGCCGCCGGCGATGAAACCGACCTGTTCCACGTGCGCATGGATGGGGAGCTGGTCGCGCTGATGCGGCAGGGTGGGCTTGCGCCGCTGAATGAATCGGACATCCTGCTTGCGGACACGGAGGGGATGCTTGCGCAGGTTGCGGACGCGATCTTTCAGGATGGGTTGCTCTATGCCGTGCCCTCCCTTGTGCATGTGACGGTGTGGGAAGGGGCGGAGGAGGTACCCGCCACGCTGGAAGCGCTGCTGGAAAAGCATGCCGCATGGACGGAGGAGGCGCCGCTTGTGGCCCATGCCTGGGAGGGCGGCACATGGACGAAGGACGATTATGCGAACCTGCTGCTGACCACGCTGATCACGGAGGCACACAACGCCGGCAGGGCCGTGGACTTCCGCGGGGAATCCTTCGTGCGCATACTCACGGCGCTGCGGAATGCAAGGCTGCCCGAAACGGAGGGCGAGGCGCGGCTGGACCCGGACGAGATTCTCTCGCTTTCGGGCTTTGAGGACATGCCCATCTCCGGCGACTGGACCTATGAGCCGGGGACCACGCCCCCGCCGCCTTCGGCGCCGGACTGGCAGCTGCCGCCCGCCCTGTCGCCGGACGCTCGACGGACCGCCGGGGCCAACCTGCTGGTGTACGTGCTCAACCCCAACGCGCCCAATCCCGACGTGGCCATGGCCTATCTGGAATACCTCTGCGGACATCGTGCGCTGTATGATGAGGCGCTGCTCAAGCCCGCGTCCGCCAGCCCCGTGCTGCACCCCCAGATCGAGGAATGGATCGCGTGGATCATCGAGGACCAGCACGCGCTGGACGCCGAGCAGGGACTCGAGACCGACGAGGAGGCCCTGGCCGCACGCACGGACGCCATTCGCGCCGCGCCGGATTCCTGGGCGGTGACGCAGGGCCGGCTGGAGGCCTACCGCGAGGAGATCGCGCCCTACGTGGACCTGCGCCTTCACCCGCTGCTGGCCGGATCGCAGAAGCGGGACGGCGGCGTGTACGCCCGCATGCTCCGGGCCGTATGCGACTATGTGGAGGGCGGAGCCGCGCTGGAGGACTGCCTCACGCGACTGGAAACCCTCGCCGCCTCCGTCCCGGCCGTTCCTTGACAAAGCGCAGGCGCGGCGATACAATCTGCTTAATGACGGATGAAGGAGGGATGGGCCTTGAAGCAGTGCATGGATGCCGACAACCTGCACCGCAGGCTGCGCAAGATCATCGGCCAGGTGCAGGCCATCGACCGGATGGTGGAGGAGGACGTGCCCTGCGAGGACATCCTTTCCCAGCTCAACGCCGCCAAGTCGGCCCTGCACAAGTGCGGGCAGGTGGTGCTGGAAGGGCATATCCGACACTGCGTGCGCGACGGCATCGAGCACGGGGACGCGGATAAGACCATCGAGAGCTTCACCAAGGCGGTAGAGCGCTTTTCCAACATGGGATGAAAAACAGCACTTTAGAGCGGGCGGCAACGCCCGCTTCAGGCTGTCAAAAAACTCTTCAGGGAGGTTCGGAGGGCCGCAGTCCTCCGAGCTGTATTCCGAATTCCCGGTGCCTTCCCCAAATCTTCGATTTGGAGAAGGCATCCCGCGCTCGCGCGGGACAGGCTGCCCGCTTCCAGCGGGCGGCCTGCCTCGCTGACATGTGCGGTGGATTCGGAAGCCTTGCGCAGCAAGGTTTCCCTGCGCGTTTCCCCGGCCGCGCTGAAAGCGCGGGGGAAACGCGTTCTGTCGGAAAAGATCGCCGTAGGCGAGCTTTTTCGACAAGCTGGAGCGGGCGGCAACGCCCGCTTCTTTATCTTCATATGAACGGAAACCGGCAGCCCTTGCGCTTGACAGGCTTTTTCCGCAATGCTATAGTATGGGTATACCCCTATAAGTATATTGCAGGAGGCGCTTATGAGGACGCTGGTGCAAAAAACGGAAGCTTTTCTGGAGTGGGGTGGCATCAAAAAGGAAATTACGCTGCTGGCCATCTCCGGCGTGGCGCTGGTGGTAAGTATCTTTGACCTTCTGCCGTTCGACGCGGCGTGGGTGGCCATCGTGCTCTGCGGCATACCCATCGTGCTGGAAGCGCTCATCGGCCTGATCACGGCCTTTGACATCAAGGCCGATGTGCTGGTGTCCCTTGCGCTGATCGCTGCGGTGCTCATCGGGGAGGACTTCGCCGCGGGCGAGGTGGCCTTCATCATGCAGCTGGGCGCGCTGCTGGAGGACGTGACCGTGGCCCGCGCGCGGGCCGGCATCGAAAAGCTGGTGCACCTGACTCCGCAGACAGCCCGCTTGCTGCTTCCTGACGGTGAGAACATTGTGCCCGCCGAGCAGGTCCGGGTGGGCGACCGGCTGCGTGTGCTGCCGGGCGAGAGCATCCCCGTCGATGGCGTGATCACCTCCGGCCAGACCTCCATCAATCAGGCGGTGATGACCGGCGAATCTTTGCCCGTGGACAAGACGGTGGGGGATGAAGTGTCCAGCGGCACGGTCAACCAGTATGGGGCCTTTGAGATGCGGGCCACCAAGGTAGGAGAGGACAGCTCCATCCAGCGCATGATCCGCCTGGTGCAGTCCGCTGACGCGGGCAAGGCGCGCATCGTTGGGCTGGCGGACCGCTGGGCCACCTGGATTGTGGTGATCGCCCTGACCGCCGCGGCGCTCACGTGGCTGATTACGGGCGAGATTATCCGCGCGGTCACGATTCTGGTGGTGTTCTGCCCCTGCGCGCTGGTGCTGGCGACACCCACGGCCATCATGGCGGCCATCGGCAACGCGACCCGGCACGGCTTTCTGGTGCGGGAGGGCGACGCGCTGGAGCGGCTGGCCGCCGTGCGCAAGATCGCCTTTGACAAGACCGGCACGCTCACTTATGGAACGCCCAGGGTGGTGGCGGTGGCAAGCACCCTTGCCGGGCTGGACCGTGCGGGACTCTATGCGCTGGCGGCGGGAGCGGAACAGCTGTCCGAGCATCCGCTGGGCAAGGCGGTGGTGGCGGGATACCGCGAGGAAAATTCCGGTGAGATCGCTCCGGCTGAGTCGTTTGAAATGCTGCCGGGGCGCGGGGTCAGCGCCGTTGTGGACGGACGGCGCGTGCTGGCGGGCAATCCGCAGCTGCTGGCGGACCACGGCGTGGCGGTTTCCCCGGACGCGGAGCGGCAAAGGCTTCTGGAGGAAGGAGCGACGATGATCTATGTGGCGGTGGACGGCGTCTTTGCCGGATACCTCGCGCTTTCCGACACGCTGCGCGCAGAGAGCGCCGCCACCATTGCGGCGCTGGAAGCGGCGGGCGTGCGGCCCGTGCTGCTGACCGGCGACCATGAAAGCGCGGCGGGCGCCATTGCGGCCAGGCTGGGCATCCGCGAGGTACGCGCCGGGTGCCTGCCGGAGGATAAGCTGGAGGAAATCGGCCGATGGCAGCGAGACGGCGTGCACGTATGCATGATCGGCGACGGCGTCAACGACGCGCCGGCGCTGAAAAAAGCGGATGTGGGCATCGCCATGGGCGGCGTGGGCAGCGACATCGCCGTGGAGGCTGCGGACATCGCGCTGGTGGACGATGAGGTGAAGGAGCTGCCGCATCTGATGGCGCTGTCCCGACGGATGATGACCACCATCCGCATGAACCTGACCTTTTCGATGGGGCTGAATTTCCTGGCCATTTTTCTGGCCATGGCGGGAACGCTCAACCCGGTGGTCGGCGCGCTGGTGCACAATGCGGGCTCCGTGGCCGTGATTCTCAATTCGGCGCTGCTGCTCAAGTGGCGGCGCAGGCAGGGCTGATCTGTGCAAATGTCTTTCGAGAGCCGGGGATAAACCGTGCTTTCGGGCGGGGCCGCGTGACGCGGCTCTTTTTTTTCTGCAGGAGCTGTCCATCACGGCGGCGAAGCTCGTCTAACAGGTGAAGGGGGTGAGCGGCATGACGACCGCCAAGGGCCCGGGCGGAGACAGGCTGGAGGACCTGATGCGCCGCTACGGCGACGCGCTGGTGCGCATGTGCTGTCTGTATCTGAATGACGCTTCCCTGGCGCAGGACGCGGCGCAGGATACCTTCATCAAGGCCTGGAGAAATCTGGGGCAGTTCCGGGGCGAGTGTGACGAGCGCACCTGGCTGATGCGCATCGCCATCAACACCTGCCGGGACTATCACCGCACGGCATGGCTGCGTCATGTGGACCGCGGCACGCCGCTGGAGGCGCTGCCGGAGGCGGGCGCGGAGGATGCGCACCCGGACGGCGAGGTGATCCGGGCCGTGACGGCGCTGCCCCGGCGCGAGCGGGAGGCCGTGCTCCTGCGCTACTATCAGGAAATGACGATTGCGGAGGCGGCACAGGCGCTGCGCATATCGCAAAGCGCGGTGAAGCAGCGGCTCCAGCGAGCGAACCGGAGGCTACGGGACAGGTTGAAGGAGTGGTATTACGATGCGTGACGGCTTGAAGGAGATCGTGGACCGCGAGCTGTCCGGCCTGCGCTGGCAGCCGCGGAACCGCAACGCGGTGCTTGCCCGGACGAAAGGAGAACCCAAAATGAAGAAACGTTTGTCCGCCGGACTGATTCTGGCGGTTGTGCTGACGCTGGCGGCGGTTTCCGCGCTGGCGGTGTATGCCCTGACCCGCTCGCCCGAGGCGGAGGCGATCTATCAGGCCCGGCAGGCCGTGATGGACGCCTACGGGCTGACGGCGGAAACCATGGGCCTGTTTCATGCGGAGCATGAGGAAACGGACGGCGGCTGGCGCGTGACCTTCCGCGCCCTGACGAACGTTGATCCGGAGCGCGCGGGCGTGTATACGGTGGAAAAGACGGCGGACGGCATGACCGCCGCATGGAGCCATGACGGCCTTGACCCCGCGCTGTGGCGCGGCGGAGATCTGACCGCCCCCGCCTACGGACAGGAGCAGCTGCTCTACGCCCTTAAGGACGGGTGGGCGGAGGCGCTGGAGCTGGCCCGGGAAAATGCGGCTTCCGGCCCCGCGCAGACGCCGTCCGTGTCCGCACCGGTGAACGAGGACGCCAGCGTATGGATGGACGTGCGCGAAGTCGAACCCGGACCGGGCGAGATCAGCCTGGCCGAGGCCAAGGAGATCATGCGTTCCGCCGCGCAGGAGGAGCTGGGCCTCACCGGAGCCGAGGCGGCCGCGCTGGGCGCGGGTGAGGAATATGACGCGGTGGGTGCGCGGCTGGTGGAGGACAACGCGGGCCGGCGCATGTGGGAGTTTGCGGTGGAGGTGGACGTTGGAGATACGCACATCAGCGGCGGCGCGTTTGTGGATGCGTACACCGGGGAGATTGTGCTGTTTGATTACGCATCGGGCGGAAACGGTTGAATGCAGCAAAAAAGAGGGGGATGTCCCCCTCTTTTTTGAGTGCGCAAAGCGCTTAGTCCTCGTCGTGCTGGAAGGCCGCATAGGCCGCGTTGAGCAGCAGCTTATGCATGCGCACGATTTCCCGGCGGTCATCGGATGTGCCGTGGCTGTTGAGCAGCAGAGCCACGAAAAAGCCGTCGTCCGGGCTCACCGCGATGAGCGAACCGCTGGCCGGGTCCGTCAGGCCGTAGCCGTCGCTGGGCCACAGGTGACCCAAAAACGGGTCGGACCGCTTGGTGATGCGGAAGCCGTAGCCCCGCGCCTCGTTCAGCCCGCGCGTGCGCTCGGTGGTGGCCAGGTGGATGGAGCGGTAGGAAAAGACCACGCCCTCCTCGTTGCGGCCGTCGCCCGCCAGCATGGAGGCGTAGCGGATGATGTCCTCCAGGTCGGTGAACAGGCCCGCATGTCCGGCCACGCCGTGCAGAAAGCGGGCGTTTCCGTCCTGCGGCTGGCCGGCCTGCCACTCCGCCCCCTCGCTTTCCCCGCCGGCGGGGGCCACATCGTCGCCCGCGGGCAGGTAGCCGGTGCTGGGCATGCGCAGCGGGGCGGTCACAAAGCGCTTCACCGCCTCATCCAGCGGCATGCCGAACACCCGCTCCAGCAAAAAGCCCAGCAGGATAAAGCCCATGGCGGAATCGCGCACCTTGGCGCCCACGCTCCCCGACAGCGGATGGCGCAGCAGGGCGCCCAGCGCGTCGCGGTCGCCCTCGGCCTCCTGCGACAGCAGGAAGGAGGCGCTCATGCCGGAGGTGTGGGTGAGCAGGTGCAAAAGCGTGATCTCGCGCTTGTCCTGGGGTACGTCGCCCAGCCAGCGGCCCAGCCGGTCGTCCAGGCTGACCAGGCCCCGTTCCAGCGCGTAGAGCAACAGCGGCACCGTGGCCATGACCTCGGTCAACAGCCCCACGTCATAGCGCGTGGTGTGCGTCACGCCGCGCGCATCCCCCTGCGCCAGCGTGCCGTGCACGCTGGTGAACAAAACCCGCGTTCCCTGCCCGGCCGCCATGGCGCAGCCGGGAAAGATGCCCTCCGCGATGCTGCGCGCCAACAGATCGTCTACCGCTTTCCACATAGGCGTTTCCTCCCAAAGCCCGGCCTGCTCCGGCCCGGCGCTTTCTTTCCTTTTGCTCCATTATAACACAGGAAGCCGCTATGGCAAAGGAGAATGCGAAAAAGCGAAACGTTCGGAGAAATTTCTTTATTTTGGGAAGATTTATTGTGGCACTCTTGACAATCTTCGCTTGCCGGTGCTATGATAGGGACATCGAACAGAAGCGTTGGAAAAACAGACAATTGATATCCAAGGGGAAAAAACGGGAAAGGACGTGGTTTCTCATGAAAAAACTGTTGGCGTTTCTTCTGGTGGCTGTGATGGCGATGGGCCTGTGCAGCGTGGCTTCGGCCGAGGGGTATGACCAGGCGCTCATCGACGCGGCGAAGGCCGAGGGCGAACTGACCGTGTACGGCAGCTGCGAGGAAGCCTACCTCAACGCCGCCTGCGACAAGTTCCAGGAGCTCTTCGGCATCACCGTCAACCGTCAGCGCCTGTCCACCGGCGAGGTTGCCGCCAAGATCGAGGAGGAAAACGGCAACCCCAGCGCCGACGTGTGGTTCGGCGGCACCACCGATCCCTATAACGAGTCCGTGGCCAAGGGCCTGCTGGAGCCCTACGAGGCCAAGAACGCCAGCCACCTGCTGGGCGACATGTACCGCGACAAGGACGGCTGCTGGTATGGCATCTACAAGGGCATCCTGGGCTTCATGTGCAACACCGAGGAGCTGGAGCGCCTGGGCCTGGAAGAGCCCAAGGACTGGGACGACCTGCTCAAGCCCGAATACAAGGGCCTGATCTGGATGTCCAACCCCAACACCGCCGGCACCGCCAAGCTGGTCATCAACACCATGGTGCAGATGAAAGGCCATGACGAGGCCATGAAGTACTTCGTGGAGCTGGACAAGAACATCGCCCAGTACACCAAGTCCGGTTCCGGCCCCTCCAAGAAGGTGGGCATCGGCGAGTGCGTCATCGGCATCGGCTTCCTGCACGACGGCATCACCCAGATTCTCGACGGCTATGACAACATCAGCCTGGTCATTCCCGCCAGCGGCACCAGCTTTGAGATCGGCGCGACCGCCATCTTCAAGGGCGCCAAGCATCCCAATGCGGCCAAGCTGTGGATCGAGTTCGCGCTCAGCCCGGATTGCGTCAACATCGCCAAGGAGAACGAGAGCTTCCAGTTCCTGGTGATCGACAACGCCGAGCAGCCCGAGGAGGCTACCGCCTTTGGTCTGGACCCCGAAAACGTGATCGATTACGATTTCGAGGACGCCAAGAACAATACCTCCAAGTACGTTGAGGACTACTTCAACGCCCTCGGCGCCGCCGCGGACGACCGCTTCCAGACCGAATAACCGAACAAATTCTGTGTCGGCGGGGAGGATGACGCAGCGTCATCCTCCTTCCGGCGTGTCGAAAAAGTCCGGCTGCGCCGGCCTTTTCCGCCAAAAGCTTAAGAAATGTTTGCGCCTGGGGGCGCAAACTCCCCGCCCGCCCGGCAAAGCCGGGCGATACGAATTGACTTTGGAGGGCCTGCGGGCCCTCCAAACCTCCCAAAATGGGTTTTTGACAGTCGGCGGGGAGGATGACGCAGCGTCATCCTCCTCGCCGTCTCTGGGGAAAAGGAGGTAGGTACGCTTGGTCAAGGCGCAGAGCGCAAGGCTGGACCGCAAAAAGCTCTTCGGCGATCCGGTGATGGTTTCCACCATCGTGGTGCTGCTGATTTTCCTGGCTTTATTCATTCTCTATCCGCTGGCCATGCTGCTGATTGACAGCGTGGTGTCGGAAGGGCGCCTCACGCTGGACGTGTTCAGCCGCGTGCTGGACATGGGTCGCTTCCGCACGGCGTTTACCAACACGCTGGAGCTGGGCTTCATCGTGGGGCTGGGCTCCACGGCGCTGGGCCTGCTGTTTGCCTATGTGGACGTCTATGTGAAGATCCGCCTGCGCGTGGTGCGCAGGATGTTCAATATCGTGAGCATGCTGCCGGTGGTGTCCCCGCCGTTCGTGCTGTCGCTGAGCATGATTTTGCTCTTCGGGCGCGGCGGCATCATCACGCGAAGCCTGCTGGGCATCTACGACAGCAACATCTACGGCCTGCATGGCATCGCCATCGTACAGATCCTGACATTCTTCCCCGTCTGCTACATGATGCTCAAGGGCCTGCTCAAAAACATCGACCCCTCTCTGGAGGAGGCCAGCCGCGACATGGGCGCCAGCCGCTGGAAGGTCTTTACCACGGTGACGCTGCCGCTCCTGCTGCCGGGCCTTGGCAACGCGTTTCTGGTCACGTTCATCGAATCCGTGGCCGATTTCGCCAACCCCATGATGATCGGCGGCAGCTTTGACACGCTGGCTACCACCATCTACCTGCAGGTGACCGGCGCCTATGACAAGGCCGGCGCCAGCGCCATGGCCGTGGTGCTGTTGAGCCTGACGCTCATCCTGTTCCTGATTCAGAAGTATTATCTGGAAAAGCGCACCTACGCGACCCTCACCGGCAAGGCCAGCCGCGCGCGCATGCTCATCGCCGACAAGAGCGTGACCCGCCCGCTGACGATCCTGTGCTCGCTGTTTTCGGCCTTCGTGATTCTGATGTACGTCAGCATCCCCTTCGGCGCGCTGTTCAATCTCTGGGGCCGCGACTATTCGCTGACCTTCAAGCACTTTGAATACATGTTCAAGTACAGCGGCCTCAAGGCGTTCCGCGATTCGTTCGTGCTCAGCCTCATCGCATCGCCCATCACCGCGCTGCTTTCCATGATTATCAGCTATCTGGTGGTCAAACGAAAGTTCCGCACCAAGGGGCTCATCGAGTTTGCCAGCATGCTGGCCATGGCCGTGCCCGGCACGGTGCTGGGCGTGGGCTACATCCGCGGCTTTGCCAACGGCGTGTTCCACACGGGCTTTTTGCAGGGACTCTACGGCACGGGCGCGATACTGGTCATCGTCTTTATCGTGCGCAGCCTGCCGGTGGGCACGCGCAGCGGCATCTCGGCGCTTCGGCAGATCGACAAGTCCATCGAGGAAAGCGCCTATGATCTGGGCGCGGGCAGCGGAAAGGTGTTCACCTCCGTCACGCTGCCGCTCATCAAGGACAGCTTCCTAAGCGGCCTGGTCACCACCTTCGTGCGCTCCATCACCGCCATCAGCGCCATCATTCTGCTGGTGACGCCGCAGTACCTGCTCATCACCACGCAGATCAACGAATTTGCGGAAAAGGGCAAGTACGGCGTGGCCTGCGCCTACGCGACCATTCTGATCGCCATCGTGTATGCGTCCATCGTGATCATGAACCTCGTGACCAAGTATTTTGGCACCAGCAGAAAGATAAAGGGGGACAGCGAAAATGCCTAAGGAGAGCAAGGGCGTTCGCCTTGACCACATTTCCAAGATCTATACCGACCCCAAGACAGGCAAGGACTTTTATGCCGTGCACGACGTGTCGCTGGACATCGCGCCGGGCAGCTTCGTGACGCTCCTGGGCCCCTCCGGCTGCGGAAAAACCACGACGCTTCGCATGGTGGCCGGCTTTGAGAGCCCGGACGAGGGCGAAATTTACCTGGGCGGCCAGCCCATCAACGAGCTGACCCCCAACAAGCGCGACACCGCCATGGTGTTTCAGAGCTACGCGCTGTTCCCTCATTATAATGTCTTTGACAACGTGGCGTACGGCCTCAAGCTGCGCAAGGTGCCCAAGGCGGAAATCGAGCAGCGGGTCAGGACCATTCTGGACCTGGTGGAGATGGGCGGCATGGAGAGCCGCATGACCAACCAGCTCTCCGGCGGCCAGCAGCAGCGCGTGGCGCTGGCCCGCGCGCTGGTGGTGGAGCCGGGCGTGCTGCTCTTTGACGAGCCGCTGTCCAACCTGGACGCCAAGCTGCGCGTGACCATGCGCACCGAGATCCGCCGCATCCAGCAGAAGCTGGGCATCACCGCCATCTACGTCACCCACGACCAGTCCGAGGCCATGTCCATCTCCGACGAGATCATCATCATGAAAAAGGGCGTCGTGGCCCAGATGGGCAGCCCCAAGGACATCTACTACCATCCCACCGACGAGTTCGTGGCCGACTTCATCGGCGAGGCGAACTTCATCAAGGGCACCGTCAAGGGCATGCAGGGGAACGACTGCGTCGTAACCGTGGAGGGCCGCGAGGTGACCGTGGAGACCGACACGCCCCGCGACGCGGGCGCGGAGGGCGAAATCGTGCTCCGGCCGGAGGCCATCCGGATCGCCCCGGAAGGCCTGCTGCCCTGCACGGTGGAGCTGAGCTGCTTCATGGGCAGCTATCAGAACTACCATGTGCGCCTGGAAGATGGCACGCTGGTCAAGATCACCGACAGCTGCCCTCTCAACAAGCGCGTCTTTGAGGTCGGCGAGCGCGCCGCCATCTCGTTTGACAAGGACTGCGCGCACCTGCTGTAACGGACATGCGCAGGAAGGGCCGCCCGGCATTCCGCCGGGCGGCCCAGACCGTTGAAAAAACCCTGGTTCTGGTTTTGGAAAGAGCCGCGTTTCTTGCGTCCCGGTTGCTCAATCATTCGCGCTTCCCTGCCTTTCGCAAATATCGGCGTTCTGCGCGCTGGCCGCGCGCAGCCCTTGTATTTGCTCAC